>JAAHTG010000349.1_pt1 | contig 42756 bp, 21 predicted proteins | sample 6116081 | NCBI WGS metagenome assembly JAAHTG01 (sample SAMN13939989, study PRJNA603662) | sponge metagenome | isolation source: marine sponge | host: Mycale hentscheli | place: New Zealand | collected 2005 | reverse complement strand
CTTATACTGCTATTGGTATTTCTGTCTATGCAAAGCTATGGACAGATGTACCGTTGGCAAATGGACACATTCAAAAATGCAGAGAAGAGTAGAAAGTGGAGAAGTAAGAAGAAGGTATCATTCCTTTGGACACGGTCTACAAAGAAAAACAAAAAAAGAAAACAATTTACTTATGGACAACCTACAACAAGTCCAAGAAATTCAAGAGGAAAAAGATAGAATATGGTAACAATAATAATAATAGCATCCCTAAATTTAATTATAGGGTTAAGTACAGGTATTGCAGACAGTATGACATTTAGGGAATCAGAAAAATCTGATTCCCGAAAGTGGTTTGAAAGAATAGACCAAAGGCTTAGAGCTACATTTAGCTTTAACTTATGGTATCTTATAGCAGGTATTTTATGGGTCTCAATATACCTAAACAGTATAGTATTATATAATGTTTACAGATTATTTCTTTGGAGTATGAGAACAAATAACTATCCTTATAAAGAAGGAGATACATACTATACTATAGAAGATAATAGAGTGGTTAGGTCTTGCTGGGATGATATGTCAGAAGAGATGTATGACGATGACCCAACAAAAGAATACTTTGATACTTGGGAAAAAGCAACAGAACAATTTAATTTAAACCTTAAAAAATGAGTAAACTAATTCAACATATGGGAGAAGAGTGGTATGATCTACTCAAACCCATAATAGAAACAGATTATTTTAATAAATTAGGTAAAAAAGTTATACCTAATAGATTTGATACTAGAACTATATATCCTTCTAAAGAAAATGTTTTTAAAGCATTTAAATTATGTCCTGTTAATAATACTAAAGTAGTTATAATAGGTGATGAGCCTTACTACGATGGTAATGCTACAGGACTAGCATTTGGTAATAAAGATTTATTAAAAGTATCTACATCATTAACTAATATATTTAAAGAAATAGAGAATGATATTTATGATGGATTTAAACTAGACCAAGACCCTGATTTAACACGTTGGGCAGAGCAAGGTGTTCTTTTAATTAATACAGCATTGACTGTTGAAAAAGATAAACCAGGTTCTCATAAGAAATACTGGAATAAATTTATTAAAGAAGTAGTAAGTAAAATTTCTCAAACTAACCCTTGTATATTTATGCTATGGGGAGATAATGCTAAAGAATATATTGACTGTATAGTAAGAGAAAGTAATTTTATATTAACAAGTGAGTGCCCAACTAATGAAAAGTTCTTAGGAAGTGATCGTTTTAGCAGTTGTAACGAAGTATTAGAAGCTATGGGACACTCTACAATAGAATGGTAATGGGAGCGTCTAAGAAGTACTCGGAAGAGCTAAAAAATGAAATAGATAAAACTCATATAGACTTATATAAAATGGCTATCAGTTATAGCCAAATATTAAAACTGACAAAAGAGCATCCTAATGATGCTGATTTAGGTAAAGCTGTCAGAAAGTTTATAATGGAACAAGAATTGCTTAATAAATAAATAAGAATAAAAACTAAAATTAATAAGAGATGAGTCAGTTTAGGTTTACTGGGAAATTAATTTTGATAATAAGATAAAAGGGGGCTGAGCCCCCCTTTTGCTTAATGATAGTTTATTCCTCATCTCCTTCAGCTACCATATCAAAATAATCAAAAAATTTAGTAAGAGGGTTTACAAAAGGAGTTAATCTTGATATGTATTTCAATTTTGGACTTTTATCTTTAGGGTCTAATTCCCAATCAATAAATCCTTTGTAATCTTCCATAAACAATACATCTCTAGTTTCATCTAAAGTATTTGAAATTAATCCTTCTATATCTAATAATAATCCCATTAAAGGAATAGGACTACGCATAAGTTGTGTGGCTTCTGTAGGTCTTAACCAAAATCCTAATTCTAGTACAGTTCTTTCTATAAGTTTATATGCATATTTACCTCCTGGTATTTCTTGATAATTTTTTTCTCCATCATCGTCCCAGTCAGATCCTGCTACTGCTATTGCTCCTATTGTTATAAGATACATTCTTATTTCTGCAGCTATTGCTCTTATTTGCCCTGTTCTAGCTTCTACATACATATCAAATAAATCTTTTCTTTCTAACTCTCCTCTATTAATTCTTTCTGCTAATTCAGGATTATTGGCTATAAATTCATCAAAGTATCTAGAAGATTGTCCTTCAGATAATTTATGTTTAATAATGCTAAAAGAAAGTATTTCAGTTAATATAGATAAAGTATTTTTTATTTTAGGTAAAACTGCTTTATCTAAAAGCTCTCCAGTAAATACTTTAAATCTACCAAGCTCTATTTCTTCCATATCTTCATTAAATTTAGGGCTTCTAAACCTTTCAGAAGCCATTTTAGGTAACCAATTACGGAATTGCATTATAGTTTGCCCAGCTATATGAGTATTCATCATAAGAATATCTTCCTTAGAGTATTGACCTTTAATATCTGCGGTTACTTTACGTACTTTTCTTCTAAATTGATTATACTGAGCTTCTGTAAGTCCTTTTACCACTGGTTTATCATTTACTATATCTGATAATTCCCATAAAGAAGAAGTTCCTTCTGGTAAACGAATTAATTTTCTAATTTTACTTGTTTTAGGATCTATACCATAATTTTGCATCATAGCTATAGTAGTATTCATATCTACTGCTGCATCTCCTTTTTGTTGTAATAAAAAAGCTTTATCTACTGTAAATGTTGTAGCTATTTTACTAGCAGATAATTCATTAGCTTTACGATAAGTAAGATTATCTTGCTCAGTTTCAAAATATTTAAACATTGCTGCAGCTTTTTTATCTCCAGTTACATTAAGTATATGAGCTTGTCTTAATTGTTTTTTATTAAAATATGCCCCTTTCCTTGCTTGCATATGCATATTAGCAGTAGCTCCTATATAATTAGCAGTAGCTGAAACAATGTTAAATCCTAATGTTTTTAGTCCATATCCTGCCATAGCCATTTGTAATAGCTTTGTTCCTGATAAACTTTTATTACCTATTTTTATTTCTATGTCTTTATTTTGAGTTTTTTGTCCATATACATAAAAATTAATAAATGTTTTAAAAGCTTCTAAAGAATTTTGATTACCTTCTCCTATTTTAAATTGTCCTGTAGCTGGGTCTTCATAAGGTTTTCCATATTTATCAGTAACAAGTTGTTTACTAGAAGCTAATACTTCTTTAAGAGAATTAATATCAGACTCTACTTTTTCTACATGTTGATAATTATATACTGTTTGAGAAAATAACATTAAACTTCTTGATAAATCTTTAGATTTTAAATTAGGAGTAACTTTACCTTTATTATCTGTAAGAGGTCTTGTATATAATATAGGAATTCTATATTCTCTTTCTCCAGTAACAGGATCAATCATACCAAATTGCATATCATCTTCTCTTACCTCTAGAGCTTGCATAAAAGCAGTACCCATTCCTGAAAAAGCTTTTAATCCCATTTCGGCAATAGTATCCATCATATCTTTAGAAATATTAGCTACAAAATTTCTTTTTAATCTAGTACCTTCGGGTAGTAAATCACTAAATTCTTTATTCTTTTTTAGATAATAATCATAATAAGCTTTAAGAGGTTTTTGACTTTCTATGTACTTATATTCTTTTGATTGCCATTTAGCTTTATTCTTAAGACTATTTCTAGCAAATTTTCCTAGCCATGCTTCATCAGAATTTTTAAGATCATGCTTTTCTAACCATCTTTTATAAGCAGCTTCTCTCCATTTTTTAGATTTATGTTTCCAAAATAAATCATATCTTTCTTTAGCTGCTTTTTTATCTTCTTCAAACTTTTTAGCATCTTCTTCAGTAATGGTATAATTATCTTTAAACCATTTTACATTTTTATTTGCTCTTTGTTTTCTCTCTTCTTTCCAAAATTCTTGAGAAAATTCTGCTACTAAATCCCCTGTATTAGGATTAATAAGAGGATCAAACATGTCTATACCTGTTTTACCATGTGCTTTTCCCCATTCTTTTAAATCATCTGTGAGAATTTTTAATTCTTCTTGTACAATATTTACATCTCTACGAGTATTATCTATAGTTTCATCTATTAATTTTTTAAAAGTACGAAAAACAGGATGAGTCCAATCTCCTAAATATTTAAAATAGTTTCCCATTTCTCCAGTTTCTCTCTGAAAATCATCTAGATTATAAACTTCTTTAGAAATAGCTAATTCTGCCATTCTTTCTTTTAATTTTTCATCTATTTGTGCTTCTGTACTTAACCCTCCTGCTCCTGCTACAGATATGTTTGTATTAAAATCTTTATATAATTCTGGATTCTTTTTTTTAGCAGCTATAATAGAATCAGCATTACTTTGTAATAATTGTCTATATACTTTTACTGATGTTTTATATTCAGATAAAGTAGGATTACTTAAATATCTATAATCATTAGGGTCTTCTATTCCTATATATTTATTTACCTCCTCATTAAGAGCTCTCATCTCTTTTATTAAGTAATTAAAATCTTTTCCTATTTGTATAGCTCTTATAGAATCTTGTAAACGAGATATTTTTGACTTAACAGCTTCTAAATTTTTAGCAGATTTAGCTCTATTTTTAAGTCCTATTTTTAAATCCATAAGCTCTGATAACAATTTGTTTAATTTTTTATCAGTAGTAAGCTCTTGAGCTACTGGTATAGGATTAACATATTCTTTATCAGTCATTTCTAAATTAGAAATCTGATCAGTCATTTCAAAACTTCCATCAGATTTTTTAGTAAATTTATACTGCACATTAACAGGAAGTACACGAGATTGTCTTATAGTAGTAATACCGTAGACTTCTTTTAAAATCTTTTTATATTCACTAATTTGAATATCCCAAGACTCTTCTTTCATGTCTAAAGTATCCTCAAAATCTACAACTTTTTTATTCTTAGTATTAAAATTTACAAATTTATGGTCATATATAGCTGCACTACCGTCACTAAATATTATTAATAAATCTATAGTACCAGCGTTATCATTTTTTTCATCATATACAAGAGTCTCTGTTATGATTTCCATAGTTCCATTAGGGTCAATCTCATTCTGTACCTCTTGCGCATTAGCTATATATTGATTAACTCCTTTTTTCATTTCAGAGAAAAAATTATCATTAAGAAAATCAGGCTTAACAGCTTCTCTACCCTCTTTTATGGATGATAAAATTTCTTCTATAACAGAGTGAAGATCAGTACCTCCTTGTGCTTTAATTTTATTTTGAGGCCTATTATTAATTTCATCTGCTTGTTCTTTAGTTTTATTTTTTCTAAAAATTTTATCTTGACTATCTGTAACCCTTCCTGTAATAGTTGTACCATCTATAAGTCTATATCTAGATACAGAATCTCCTGCTCTAAATCTGCTTAGCATATGCCCTTTTTCGGGTATAATAAAGTCTACTTTTTCTTCAGCAACTTTATTAGACATATCGTTAAGTCTCTTAACTGCTAATTGCTGGCTAACTCCAGTATTTTTAACAAAGTCTTTACGTATAATTGCACCAGATTTTGGTATTTCGTTTCCATTATCTTGCCATTTATGAATAGCTTTAGCTCTATTATTATTATAAAGCTTTTGAAATTCTTTCCATTCTTCTGTCTCCTCTAACTCAGGAGTGGGACATGCTGCAGCCATATTATATTATATTAAACATTTAGTTTGATCCTCATTTTCAAAAGGCTCTGTATTTAAATTTTCTCCTACTCTATAATTAGAATAATATATACCATCTCCTAAAGGACCGTAGTCATTAATAACTTTACTATAGATAACCTCTCCCCCCTTAGTAAGAATAGGTACTCCATTTGCATAATCTTTTCTTTTATATAGTATTAATTCAGGTTTTACGTTTTTACCTTTGAATACATATTGTTTTTTAAAAGGTATTTGAGCAGCTTTTTGATCAGGAGATTCTGTTAATTTAGGTAAATAAGCATTTGCATCATCATTCCATCTTTTTATTACTTTAGGAATAAGATTAATATTATTTCTATAAAATTGTTGCTCAAAAGAAGTCATATTAGGTATATATGCCCCTTCTTTAAGTAGCTCTATACTATTATATATAATTAAATTTGCTAATTTAGAAGGAATAAATTTAGAAAAAGATATAGGAGATGTTGCCATACCTGATTGTATTAATGCAAATTTACTTAATCTTACGGCTAATTGCTCATTTTTATCTATAATTTCTTGAAAAGCTTCTACTAAATCATTTTCTGTAGCAGTATTAATTCTTCTACTAAAAAATTTCATATTATCAAAATCAGTCTTTTTTCTATCTAACATAGGAATAAACTCTTTTATAATAAGATTTTCAGATAAACTACTTCCTAAAATAGGATGTTCTCCTTTTTGGAGTTGATATATTTCTCGTGGTAGAGACATAGGATTATTCTCGTTAGTTTCAAATAAAGACATAAATTCTTTATTGAGGTCTATACCATAATGGTCTATATTGAAATTATTATCTTTCACATGAGAAGTAAGCATAACAAATTTTAAAAATTCTTGATCTACTCTATTACGTACTTTTTCTTTACCAGATGTAGTAGATTGCATATTTACTAAGTCTTCTTTTAAAACATCTAATTCATTAACAACATTAGGATGTGTCATAATAGTTAAAGGAGTATAAGCATCATGGGCCATATCTAATACATTTTGAAATGCTCCTATAAAAGTATTGTCAAATATCTCTTTCACATTACCTAAAAAATTATCTGTATTTAGAACTTCATATTTTTCTCTACGTAAATTTCTTAGAGAATTTATATTTTTACCTGTACCTTTAGTATCTGGAGATGTAGCTATAATCATTTTTTGGATAAAACCTGAATGTTCTTGATACTCCATAAAGTTATCTAATATTTGCCCCTGCATTTTAGCTTCTTCAGATGTAAATTTACGATCTTTAGAATAGTTCCTAATCATATCACCTAATTCATCAAATTCAGGATTTCTATAATTAACATGAGTTTTTTCTATACTATTATAAGCATTTTGGGCTTTTTCACTATCCAGTGAAAAATATTTTTTCTCATTTTCTAAAATTAATCTTTGTTTATATACAGTATTTTTATATAAACTACCGACAGCTTTTACTTTATTCATAGCCTCAGCATAAATATCACTTTTATATTTATCTGGAGTAAACTGACTTTTATTTACATCATTAATTTTCATAAACTCCTGAATAACAGGTTGAGCCATAAATCTACCTAACCATTTAGGATCTACTCCTAATCTTAGCATATAAAAAATAGTATTTGCAGTATCACTACCAGCATTAAGATCAATTATATAAGGGTCTTTAGCAATATCAACATAAGCATTCATAAATGCAGATAAAGTTTCTGATATCCATTCTCCAGTATTTTTAGATTTTATTCCTGCTAAAGATGGATATGATTTAGTATCTGTTAAGTCATTAAGATCATTTTTATCCTCCCTTGTTTCAAATTCTAAAGGTAAAATAATATTATCAGGTAATTGTTTATTTTCAAATAAAGACCTCATTTCTTTTATAGAAAATCCTGCCATATTTGTACCAAACTTAGTCACTAGAAATTCTAATTCTGGATTAGAATTAGCTTCAGTAATTAAAGCATCTATAGATTGACTTATTCTACTTAAAGAAACACTTCTTTTAGGGCCAATTTTTAAAGAGTTTCCTGTTATAGAAGCCTTTTTAGTCACGATACCAAAAGATTTTCCATCTGTACCTTGCATTAATTTATCAACTACTCCATATTCTGACCACTTACCTTTAGTGCCTACTGGTAATGCAGTATAATTAGAAGACCAAACTCCTCTTTGAGCTAACCCTGCAGTTCCTCCACCGTGACCTCCAGCAGTATTAGCTCCAAATACAAATACTTGATTAGGCTCTAAACTTGTAATATTTTCAGGAGTGTGCTTTCTTTTTATTTTTTTATTTCCTAAAAAATTTATAATCGTTTTATTATAATCAAAGAATAATCCTACATCTTCTTTAATATATGTATTAGCCATTTGAGTAAGTACATGATTAGTAATATGTACAGCATCTTGTCCTATTCCTGCTTTACCGGACATGAAATTTTTAAACTCTTTATTTTGAGAAATTCCTTCTGTTAATTTAGTGTAACTTTTTTCTGAGACTTGAGTGCCTGATAATTCTCTAATATCATTTACTAAGGGCTCTGTATTGCTAGGATCACTACTATCTATTAGCAAAATATCTGATATAGGAGCTAATACATGTCTTCTGTTTACTGGGTGTTCTATTATTTGAATACTTACATCTAATAATTCATTCTTTAGATACTCTAAAGTACCTTTTCTTGGCATTATTATTTTACCTAATTTTATCTGTTGAGATTCAAAAGTTTTATATACTAAGTTCTCATAATCATCTAATGCATCTATATTATCATCACCTTCTTCTAATATTTTTTGAAGGTCATCCATAGATTTTTCTTTTGTTGGGTCAAATAATAAATCTCCATAGTTATTAAGAGTTAATCTTCTATTAATAGCTACAACTGCTTTAGTTAATTCTGATACTGGTAGTTCAAAATCAAAAGCTTTGAAGTACATACTTAATTTATCTATATCATAATCGGAACCTGCTTTGGCCACAATGTCTGTAGGCATTATTACAATATCTCCTAATTCTGGTGGTAAAAACTTTTTAACTCTTACAGAATCTGCAGAATTAATAGCTTGGGTAGGAATACGAAAAGAGAATGATTTCATTAAATCATCTAATTCACCATTTCTTAAAGCTTCATTAGCTTTTTCTAAACTACCATATTTCTTTAATAGTATTTTAGGTAAAGCTATCATAACTTCCATATAAGGTTTACCTTCTTCATAAAAAGCTAATTCTTCATTAGTTTCGAAAAAATTACCATTTTCATCTTTAGTACGTAACTCTGTCTCAAATCCAGAAGAAGGGGCTTGTATTTTAGAATGTCCTTTTCTTTTTTCTCTAATAACATTATTATTAATAATAGCCATTAGAAGATTTTCTATTTTTTCTCTATTAGGAAACATATCTATGTTACCTAAACTACCATCATCTAATAATAAATCATTTATAGCCTCTAATACATTATCAGATACTCCTCTTTTTTCAGCTGTTTTAGTTAATATTTCTACAAGTTTTTTAGGATTTGTTATTTCAAATTTACCGTCTTTATTAACTTCTATACTTAGCTCTTCCATAATTATAGCAGTTTCTTTTGCTATAATGTCATTTTGTAACTCATTATATTTAGTAGCTAACTCTCCTAATTCTTTATTAACAGGAACTCCATTTTCATATATATTTGATAATATAATTTTACGAATTTGAGTACCTGCAGTAATTTCTTCTTTTATTTTAGGAGCTATATCTAATTGTATTCCTAAATATTTATAATCTATTTCTTGGTATATAAGATCGTTAGTATTAATCATATGATTATTACTATTTTCAGATTCAGATACATAAAAATCATTAGATACTCCTTTTTCCCATCTATTAATTTCTTTTTCTATTTTAGTTTTTTCCTCTTTTGTAGTAGCATCGTCTAATAGTTCAATTAATCTAGAAATTTCTTCTTCAGCTTTATCTAAATTAAGCTTAGTACCATACTTATTACCTGATCTAAATTGCCATATACCTATTTGATTTTCTAACATATGATCTATAATATCATTCATATTAGATTTAGTTCCATCTTCTTTTGTAAAAGCCGCAGGTATAAGCGGAAAAAGTGCATGTTTATAACCAGAATGAACATATATACCATCTTCTTCAAATTCAGAATCTGTTAATGGTCCTGTATATTGAGTTTTTAAAGGTTGTAAATAAAATAATTCCCAAGGTTTTAGGGATTGTCCCTTAATAGCTTTACTATAAACTTTATCATGTTCTAGAGTCCAATCTCCTGAACGATTAAGAAGATCTCTATACTCATCTAAAGATATACCACCAGCACCATCTCCTTCTTCCATTTCTGTATAAGGTTTTAATAGTCCTTTAAGTTTAGATATTCCTTTAGGGCTAAGTTTACCATTTTTACCAAAACCATCTTCTAACAATCCTTTAGTAAATACATCAGTATAATATTCTAATTGCTTAGAAGCAACTAATACATCTTCATATATAAGAGTTTTTATATATCTTCTATTAGCAATTTTACCATCTTTTCTTATGTATTTATCATTTAAAAAAACATCCATATCTGTACCAATTCTTGATATTTTTTTACTAGAATTAGGCATAGAAAATCTTTTAGTAGCATCTGTAGAAGTTTTATACATTCCAAAATCTCCAGTAAATAACTTAGATTGCTCTATATAAGAAATTTGATTATTCCATACAAAATGTTTTACAGCTTCTTCTACTCCCTTGTAATCATTTTCATGTTCTTTAGATATTCCACCTGCATTAACATATTCCCCATTTTGGTATTTTATAGCTCCTAATGATGATAAATATTGTAATTCTTCTGAGTATCTTCTTTTTAAATACTTTTTAATATCTGATTCTATAGTCTCTTGTATAGTATCACTTTCAAAAGCTTCTTCAAATTCTACATCATCTGATATATTTACTAATGTACGTACAGAAGAGCTTTTAATAATATCAGAAAATACTCTAAGACCGTGCTTATCTTTCTCAAAAATATCTTTATAATAGGCTACATTAGCGCCCTCTCCTTTGTGTTTTAAGTTTCTAGCAGTTTCTAGCTCCACTCTAAGATAATCAGTATATCTTCTTAATGCCTCTTCTTCATTTTTAGCAAAACTATTTAGATTATTTATTGTAAATATATTTTCAATCCCTCTATCAGCAGCTCTTAGATAAGTAAATTTACCATATAAAGTACTATTAACTAATTGTACATATTTATCTCCCTCTGTAAGGTTTTTAAGAGATGCTCCTTCAGAGCCTGGAGAATCTACTTTAAGTCCGTCAAATAATCCTACAGAAATAGCATTACCATCTAATATATTATCTAATATTAAACTATCTTTAGCATAAGAACTATAAAATAAATGAGGTAATTTTTTTTCTAACTCATCCTCTCTTTCTGATCTATTTTCTAATGATGCTATATAATTAAGTTCTCCTGTTACTAATGTTATATAAGTAGGAAGAGTAATACCATATACAGTTTGTCCTTCAGTATTAATATGTTGAAGATCTACTATATCTGTATTATGTTTAGCTTCTAGTTCTATAAGATCATTTATTCTTCCTGCTACAGTAGATTTAGCATTATATAAATCATCAGGAAATCCTATTTTTTCATCTTTTACAAAATTTACTATATCTTGTAGCATTTTTGCAGGAGTTGTTGTTCCTCCTTCTTTCTGAGACATAGGAGAATATAAAGGAACTGAACTTGAAAACTCTATTCCTAATTCTAAAAATGCTGCTCTTACTTGACCTTTTTCTAAATGATAATTAACATTAGATATTATACTATCATCAATAATATTATTTCCAAAATTAGTTCTCCATTTGTCTCTAATTCTATCTGTTATTTTATTAGAGTTAGCATCTAAAAGATAGATATCTTCATTATCTTCATTATCATCTTTTTTAATTATTACTATGTAAGAAGAATACATAGTTTTAGAAAAAGTTTGTACAAACTTAGTTCTAAGATGTTCATGTGCCATTTTAGTACCACTTAGTCTATCAAGCAATAATTGTAATTCTGGCTTAGTTGATACTAAACTTTCTAATCTTTCTTTAAAAATAGGCCATTCAGAAGGAAGTCCTGCTAAATTACGAGCTATATAATTATAAGTCTCATTATAATCCACTAATGAATTAAGTCCTACTGCATTTATAGAAGGTGTTTGAGTATCATCTAATTTAGTAATACTTCCTATAAGCATTTTAATAGCTTTAGGTGCAGAATCTTTAGTATCAAATTTAATAGATTCTTGAAAATTATTTCTTCCTTGTTCTAAAGTAATTTCGTTCAGGTTAGTATCTACTTCATTCCCATCTTCTAAAGCTCTATTTTTAATAATAATACCGTAGTGATTAAGATGTTTTTTATGTAGCTCTAATAAATTATTCCATTGTCCTTCATTAGATAAAATTTCATAAATCATACTTATAAAATTAGACCTATCATCTTTAGTTTTTTCCCATTTATTAATTTCTTTTTTTATTTTTTCTTTTGTAGTAGCATCTTTAGTTTTTTCTAATAGTTCAGTTAATTTAAAAATTTCTTCTTCAGCTCTATCTAATCCATATTGTGCTGCAAATGCTTGCTCTCTTTCACTATCTTTTAAAGATTCTATTAAGTAATCTTTTACTCCAGCTCTATTGTTATTACCGTTATATATAACATTTAGAAATTTTTCATCTTTACTAAATAATGCTTCAGGATCACCATCTTGGAATAAAATATCCATAAAGAATTTATTAAATCCTTCCACTAATTGTCTTTTTTGAGTAATAGTAGCATTAACCATTTCTCCAGTTTTTTCTCCATTTTTATATGTAGGATAGGTTATATCTACAGTACGGTATAATGTTTTTGCATTAATTTTATTTAAAAATCTAACAGCTCTTGTAGATAAAGATAATGGTTTAGCAAATTTACCAGAACTAATAGATTGATATACCTCTTGTATATTAGGGCGTTTACCAAAAATAGCTTCTCTTATAGTGTCAAGTAATTCACGGAAAAAACTTTTTTGTTCTTTCTTAGCTTCTGGTACAATAAATTTACCTTCAGATTCTACAAATTCTATAAATTCATCTGCTAGAATTTCTTCTATTTCAGCGTTTGTTAAGTCTTCATTTACTCCATCCCTACGTCTAAACTCTGCATATAGAGAACGTCTCTCAGAGGGCGTTAAAAACAGTTGTGTGGTAGCATGGAAAGCTTCGTGATACATAGTACCTTCTTCAGCAAACTCATATACATATACAGAAGCATCTCTAAATGCTCCCCAAGCATGACCATCTATTAATCTTTTTACTCTTTCATACTTTACATTCTCTCCAAAAGTCTTTTTAAACCAAGCTTCTTCTTTAGCTAAGTCTATTTGTTTAACTCCTAATACATTATTATCAGAATAAAAAGCTGAAGTTCTATATAAAGCATCTCCTCCTTTTCCTTCTATAGATACAAAGTCTCCTATATTTTTAACTTTGAGTCCTAATTCTTTAGCTGCTTGGGTTATTTCCCTTCTACCTACTCCTTCCATACGTGGAAATAAACCATTAACAGATACTCCTGCTATAAGCTTTTCTTCTACTAATATTTTATAAGCTCTGTTACTTTCTGGAGTAGATGATATAGCTTCTATTTTAGGCTCTCCGTTTTTATCTAACTTATCTATATATTTTTCTGGAAACATTTGCCAATCTCCAAACTCTTCTTTAAATTCTCTAGTGTATATTCTATCATAGATAGAATCTGCAATTCTTTCTCCGTAAGAATCTCTTAAGTCGTTGTATAATATAGATTCTATAGGAGATCCTTGTACTTTTTCTGAAACACTAAATTTAAAGTCTCTTAAATCTTTTTGTCCTCCTAATACTAAGATATCTTTAGAATCTCTTATTATATAATAAGGAATTTCTTCAATACTTTCGTACCCCATTAAATCATTGAGAATAAGATTTACATTTTCAGGAGTTACTGTATTAGTTCTAGAAAAAATATCTTCTTTAAGTTCTTTTATCTCTTTTCTTATATATGTATGGCGTTCCTTTTGTTTAGTAGTTCCAGAACTTAGAACTTTTTTAAGATGCTCTCTTTTTTGCATCAACATATATAAATCAATATTTACAAGAGTATTATCAGGTAAATTATATTTATCAAGCACTTTACTTATACCTTCATTATCTACTAGTCTTCTAGGGTGAAGACCTGTTTCTTGAGCATTTATAAGAACTTTATGATGATAAGGGCGACCTTCATTAGAATCATATCCAACATGTTCTTTAAAGATGGTAATATGTTTTCCTTTGTCATCTACTCTTTCTCCTCTACCTCTAGTTTCTTTATCACTTGGGTCTAAAACTTTTCTTATATCTTCTTGAGTTCTAAATCTTCTTTGTGTAGAATAAGTAAATATATCAGAATCTTTACTTTTAGGAAATTTATTACTTAAATAATTAGAGTATTGTTCTGGAGTTCCTATATTAGAGAGTTCAGGGTATTGCTCAAATACTTCTAATATTCCTTTCTTTATACTATCTGAATATTTTTTTCCTTTAGTTATATATCTTCTACAAGCCATATTCTTATTTTATACAAATATATTATTTTTATGCGTCACAAACTTTAGTACTATCATTGTCCTCGCTAGATTTTTTCATAGCTTTTATTTGTTCAGGAGTTAGTTTACTTTTAAGTCCACCTACTTTACCCATTATACCAGCAACTGCTGAAGATGGTTTTACTGTAGTAGTAGAAGTATCTTCTTTTTCTAGTTCTGATATAACACTATCTATATATCTAGGCATAAATACTTTTGTTAGAATTAATTCTGCTTCTTGATTAGTTTTAACATCTTCTACTAAATCTTTAACCTCTTCTTTCATTGATTCTTCATTAGCTGTTATCCATGCTGTGTATTTTTTTTCTATAAGATCGTTATTATTTTGTAATTCTTCTCTTATTTTTTCTATTTCTTCTGCTGTAGTAGCAGCTTCTATTTTTTTCTTAGCTTCTTCTAATCTTTCTACTCTAGTATTACTAGTTTGTTGTGTTGGTAAATTAGATATTTTAGAATCTATCCATTGAGTAACATTAACCCCATTAGTCACCTCTAGATCTGTTTTACCATATACAAATTCATTAAAATCATCTATATTTTTTATTCCAGGTAATACTTTATAATATGGGTGATTTTTTCCTTTAGTAGTTTTATCAGTAGTATGATCCCAGTTTAGAGTGCTATTGAGAATATCTGCATATTTTTTAATAGCATCACTACCATAAGGAGTTTCAGCATTGTAATCACTCTTGCCTCCTTTTATTAACCATGTTCTTTCGGTATCAGTTTTTTTACCAAAACCAAATCCAAACATAGGTGTCCATTTACCTACCTCTTTACCGCTAGTTCCTTCTGAACTCCTGTAGAAAGCTTGTTTAACCCCGTCTATATTAGCTACTAGTATATGTCTTGGACCAAATTGATATCTAACATTTTCCAATACCCCTAATTTTATTAGAGCAGGAATTCTTTCTTCAAAAAGAAGTGTTGAAATATTATCAACCTCACTAGCTTGTTGTGTTGGTTTAGATGGTTGTTTAGTAACTACTTCTATTTTAGTTACAGACGATATTCCTACATCAACAATGGGTCCTATACCTTTATTACCATCATTTATAGCAGTTATTACTTTTTTAGAATTATCTGAGTTAAAAGGCCTCCCATTAAGAGTCACATCAGTAAAAATTAATTCATTATTTTTTGAAGAAAGCGGTACTACAACTGCAATTATTTCAACAATATCTCCTTTTATAACTCTAGTAATTTTAACTTCTGTCCCAACTTCTAAAGAAGGTATGTCTGTACTACTAATTTTTCTAGATGTTGGAGTAGATGTTGGTGTAACTACTGGTTTTTTAACAGGAGCTTCAGTAGTAGGTTTTTTAGGTTCTATATTATTTTTAATAGTAGAATCATATTCTAAATACGTACTAGCATATTGAACTTGATCTCTTGGTACTATGTCTGTACCTATTACATTATTACCTAATAAATGTCTTTCATATCCTCCTAACCCGTCTTTAGCTTTTATCCAAGTTCCTTTAATTTCCCCTGTTCTTTCATTAAAATATTTGGGAGCAAAATAAGAAGTAGTTGTATGTCCTAATTTAGCATGTTTAATTTGTACAAATTTATTTTCTAACCATTCTTTTAATTCTGGATTACTTTTAATTTCAGATACAGGAATAGAATTACTTACATCAAAATATAATCTTCCATCGGAAATATAAATTTGACGAGATTTATCTTTCTTAGGATCTTTTATCTTACCATAATATAATAAAGTAGGTATAATTCCATATCTTTCTTTACCTGTATTAAATAAACTAAAAGTGGGGAATTTTTTATTGTTTTTATCAGCATTTTTAACTACATTATTTAATCCCTTTTCTTTTGATTGGGAATTAGCTGCATAATATAATAATTGCTGTATTAGTTTAACTTCATCTTTATTAAGAGTTCTATTAATACCATCTATAACATTACCTTCTTTATCTTCTACAAGAGGCATGCCTGGAAATACTTTCATTCTTTTACCTGCACTGGTTATATGAATTTCGGAAGTAGGTACACTAATAGAAACTATATCATCTATTTTAGCAAAATTTGCAATAGGTCTTAAATTCCTACTACCATCACTTTTCTTACCAAGTCTTCTAGGTATACCATTAGATTTTTTATTAATTTCTAGGTATACGTCTTTACCGTCTTTAATATCTTCTAAGGCTCTATTTCTCATTTCAGATATAGCTTTCTTAGCTTGTTTATTAGCTAACCCTATTATCTGTTCTAAAGTATATTCATCTTTACCTATCTTAAGTATTCCGTCTTTATTAAAAGCATCAATACCTTCTTTTAATTTAAGAGTTTCTTGTATATACCTATTTGCTAAGGCATTTGGATCAAGCTTATCTACAAAAGATTCTACATGTATATAAGTAGCTAAAGGCAATTCTCCTTTACCTATATTACCTTTTTCATCTGATGTTATAGGATTGCCTTCTGCATCTACTAAAATAGCTTTTAGACTAGTATCAGTATTATTTTCTTTATCTGCAGCATCAAAAGCATCTGGATATGTTTCTAAAGTAACTACTTTTAAATAGTACCCATCTTCTGAAGATATTCTAGGTAACTTAGTCATAGCAGAAAACCATAGGGCCTCCATTTCTCTATCCGTGATTTTACCGTCTTGTATATGTAATCCTGCTGTTGTAAGAATAGATGATTTTTTATATTGAAATCCATCATCATATTTTTTACTAGTCTTTGGAGGAGCTTTAGTAGGAACTTCTTTTATATGAACATTTTGACCATCTACAGTAGTAGTAGCATTAGACTCCATCTCTGCTAAAGTGAGCATATGCTCACGGTAATTCCTTATTAGTTTTTCATAAACTCTGGAAAGTGCTTTTAATCTTTGTAATTGATTACGATTATTTATTTGTTGGTTTTTTCTATTAACTAATCCTCTTAATGTCATTTTAGCTTTAGCTATGTTAGCTTTAGTGCCTAAAATTTCATATTTAATTTGACGTATACTATATTCAGAATTTTGAGAGTCTCTTACTACTTTTTTAAGATTTCTAAGGTCTTCTAAAAAATTAGGGTTATTTCTTATGTAAGAAATTAAATGCCCACTTTTTTTATTAGGATCTAAGTTAGAAAATAAAGCTTTTTTATCAGGAGCTCCTGGATATTTAGCAGCAAATTCTTTTTCAGAAGTATCTCTAGTAAGTATTAACTCAGCTGCTTCTGCAGGAGTATATAAATCCTCAAGAGCTTGTAAATCTATTTCAAGAGATGCTATAGTATTTTCTACAATTCCTATAGCGTCTACTGTTTGTGTTATAGAAGTTTGCAATTCTTCTACTGTACCCAATGATTCTTCTAATGCTTTAATAGCAGTTCTTCTAGTTTCTTCACTTCCTTTGGTAAGCTGAGTAGTATTAGCACTAAGTTGGTAATCATTTCTTAAAGAGTTAAGCTCTTCTTCTGCAAGAATTAATTCTTCTTGTAAAGTAATTTTATTTTCTTCATATATTTCTTTTAATAAAGTATATTCGTCAATAAGAGCTTTAGTATCTTTAATCTGAGACTCTAACTTATTAATAAATTCTTTAGTATCTTTTCTACGTTTGTCAAAAGACTTGGCCACATTAAGGTCAGATAATAGTTCTGCTAATTTATCTTTATTAGTTTCTAATCTTTCATCAAGCTCTTCTATATTATTAATAGTAGTAGTTAAGTTACTATCAAGTTCTGAGATAAGCTTATTCATAGATTGTCCTCTATTAATAAGATCTCTCATTTTTTTACTATACTCTCTTTCTTCTTTAGATGCTACATATAAACTATCTATGTTTTCTGGAGTAATAGCTTTTATAATAGAGCCATCTTCTGAGATAAAAACGTATCCTCCTTTTATACTACTTTTTTTAGATTTTTCATCAATCTCAGTTTCAGTACCTCTTTCTATAGTACCTTTAACCCCATCTAATCCTATTTCTAATCCTTCTGGTAATTTACCAGTACTACGTAGACTATGGAGAGCTCCTTCAATACCAGAAGCTTCTACTAATTCTTCTATGGTATTAGATACTCCTGCTTTAGCTAATGCTTCTTGATTATTAAAATCTATAACTTTAGGATCAGTTAATTTAGCAACATTATCTGTAGCTCTTTCTATTTCACTTTCTAAGAATTTTATATACCCTCTTTTATTATCTAACTTATTAAAACTATCTAAAGATTTAAAAACTATTGTATCTTGATTTCTTTCTTCTGAGGTTCTTTTTTTTCTTTTTTGTTCTTTTAAATTAGCTTTACGTAAGTCTATTAATTGCTCTATTTGATCTAGTTTATTATTATAAAATTCTTTAGTATCCCCATGTACTTGATTTGATCTAAGAAGATATCTAATTTGTCTTTTTTCTTCTCTAAGAGCTTTTATTTCTTTAGAAGTTTCAAACATTTCAGAACCTACTGGAGATAATTTATCTGTTAAAGGAAGGTATTTAGCTTCTAATTCTTGTAATTTAGATGTTAATTCAGAAATATCTCCACCATATTTTTCTATTTTATACTGCTCTTGTGTTAAAGCTGCAGCAATTTGTGGGTCATATTTATTAGAATTTTCATTATATAAATCTATAATTTTTTTAGATTGTTCTATAGCTCCTGGTACGTACTCTTTAATAAAGTCCATATCAAGCTCATTACCTTTATTATTAGCATTGTACTCATTAACCTCTTCTTCTGACATATTAAGAAGATGTTCTAAATGGTCTACATGTATTTGACCATTACCTGATTGTGCAGCTTTAATAGCCATTAATTCATTAGCATGGTCTCTAGCTTCTCTCATCCATCTATAACTACCAGTAGAGTCTGCTTCTTTAATTCTTTTGTTAGCAGCAGATAATTGTGCTGCCCAACTTTGGATATTATCTATACGTATTTGCGCAGCTTGTGTGGCACTAGTTGGCTTACCTGTTACTTCTGCTAAACCTTTTTGTACTGCAGGTAAAGCTGCTTGAAATACTCCACCACCTAATGCACCAAAAAATGCAGCAGTCCACATTTCTCCATCTTTTACGTATTCATCTAATCTATCATCAAAGGCACTTTTTTTTGTAGTACCTGCAGACAAATCTCCTATATACTTACCTTCTTCTGCTGCTATATGTTGAAAGGCTTCTTCAAAACCTTCTGTTACCATACCTCCAAAATATTTAGCCCCTCTACCAAGTTTTCCAGAAGATTGTAATGTAGCTCCTGCGGCCTTATTAGCAGCTGCTGCTACTTTTCCAGTATTGGCGACAACAGCAGGTTTAAAAATACTACCCATTGCTAGGTATTGGGGAATATCCATAGCTAACATCCACCAATCCATTTTATATGTTTGAGAAGCAGCTATACTTGCAGCTTCTCTAGCAGCAATTTCATCCATACCTTCTCCAAGATGCTTATTATACTGTTCTTCAAAAACTCCACTAGCTTCCATCATATTCTCCATATGACGAGAGAGAGTGGCTTGTCCAATACCTGCTGCACCTATTTTAAGAGCTCTAGTACCTTGTAATCCTAATTCAGCTCCTGTAGCTACTTTAGAACTCCAATTAGCTATTTTACCTAAACGAGAAGTCATACCTAATCCTCTTCCTAAAAAAGACAGTCCTCTAACAGCACCTGCTGCAGGTATCATAAGTGATAAAGTAGATGCTACTGATACTCCATTACCAAACCACCATCCACTATCCCACATATTAAAAGTACCAGGAGCAGTTTGATGTATAGGTGTGACATCTCTAGTCCAAGTTTTCATAGCTTTACCTATATCAGATAAAAAATTACCCCATTCATCTTCAGTTCCTTTTTGAGTACCTAAGTTTTCTGCCATATCTAATAGATACCCAGTACCCTCTAATGTACCACCTATTATTTCTCCAACAACAGCTTGATTAAGAAAACCTCCAAATTGTTCTGCCCAAGGTTGTCTATGAGCACGTAGTAATTCATTGTCTCCCCCTACTTTAGTAGTAAAATCAAAATTAGATAAATAATCTTCCCCTTTTCTTGTACTACTACCTCCTAACATAGCAGCTTCTTGAGCAGAAGCTTGTGATCTATTTGTAGGTAATTTCCATTCTATTTTTTTAGCACCATCACTACCGCCAGTAGCTTTATCTAAAGGTCTTTCTTCTAAAACTTCTTGGCCTAAAACTTCTTCATCCTTAGTTTTAGGGAGTTTCCATTCTATTTTTGTTGCCATTATTTTTTAAGTGTTTCTTTTATCATATCATAATAATATGCTTTTAAATCTCCTACGCTTGTAAATCCTATAAAAGTACCATTTGGTAAAAACATTCTATATTGTTCTCCAGAAATTTGGTCCTTATCATCGTCAACAGTTAATCTTACTTGTAAAGGATCAAGTTTTACTGCATCTTTACCTTTTCCAAAAACACCGCTAATACCAAAATCTTTTGGTACAGTACCTCCAGCACCACTTTTGTGCATACTATTAATTTGAGACATTAATAATTGTTCAGTATAATCATTTTTAAGATGGCCTATATGCTCCTGTACTCCTAGTGGTGCAGGCATAAGTACTGGTTCTGAATATCCTTTTTTATTTATTAATGGGTATCTAAATACGTTATAAAGTTGTCCATCAACATATCCATAACCTCCGTATATTACTTTACCGCTAGGATCTTGCTTATCTGCAAATTCTTTATAATCTATAGGATTTTGAGAAGCATCTAATAATTGAGAAGATCCTCCTTCTCCTTTTGTATCTGAGGCAAAAGCATTAAAAGAAAGTACCATAGCGTTATTTGTTTTTACATTATCAAAAGTAGTAAATCCCATTATGTTAGTATCTCCTTCAGATAGTTCTTTTAGTTTTTGGTTGTATTTAACCATCGGAGCTGACCTTCTCATGGCATCGTTATAGGCATCTTTCCCAACTTGGTTAATGTAAGAGTTATCATTTAATGATAAATTACCTTGTTTACTAAATCTAAACATAGCCTTTTTTTCAGCAGATTCCCTAGCTGCTTCAGCCATAGCTAAAGTCTTTTTACCTTCACCTTGCCAAAATTCTTCTGTTATTCCAGCATATTCTTCAGCGGCTTTTTTATGAGCTTTTAAATCATCTGCTACTTTAGTAGCTTGTTTATATTCTATTTTTAATGTATTATAATGTGGGTCATTATTAAGCTGCTCTTGAGTAGGACGAGGTCCTGAACTTGGATAAGCGTTTTTATAGTAATCAGTTAATGCATTTTGAGAATGTTCAATAGTTTGCTCAGTTTGTTTTTCTAATTTTACTAATTCTTGCGTACTACTTGGCATACCAGTTTTAGAGGTAATATGCATTAAGTTAGTAAAAGTAGGAACAGAATCTTCTAGGTCTTGTTTATAATCATATCCCCATTTAGCACTATCTCTCATTGATACATCATTCTCTAAAATGTCATTTCTCCATTTTAATCCTGCAGCATTATCTGCAAAATCATATAATATTTTAGATAATTTATTTTGCATATTAGTAGAAGCATCTCCTGGAGCATGTTGTACAGGTCTTCCATATTCATCAATACCTTCTACTCCATATTCTTGTTCATAAGCATCTCTTTCAGGAGATGTAGCATATTGAACATGTTGTTGTAAATAACCCATTAATTTAGGATCATCCATCATTGTTTGTAATACAGCATTTCTAATAACACTTTCAGGTAATTTAGAAGTAGTAACCTTACCTTTTTGGTAAACTACCTCTCCATTAGGCATTGTAATAGTACGCCATCCAGTATTTTTAGCTATTACTTGAGGGTCCATTTTACTAGCTAAGTCTATTGCCATTTTATTACCATCTACATAACCAGCAGGAGTTATGCCACTCCACATAGCATAAGTCTCAGTCTCAGGATCTATCTCCCCAATACCTTTATAATTTCTATCAGAAGCTGTCATTAGATTATTAAAATCTTCTAATATAATTCCTCCTTTTTTAGGGTCTTTATTTAATAATTCTTTAAGACTTTTTTGATATGCAGTTCTTTGATCATAACTAGTTTGTATACTACTTAACTTACCTCTAGTTAAATCTTTTTGTAACTCTCTATTGGTACTATTAATAAATCCTGATAATTGCCCATAATCTCCACCAGCATCTTCTATAGCTTTATCAATCTTAGATTCATAATCTCCTAAAATTGCTTTTTTTTGTTTAGTATCCTTTTCTACAGATTGTACTTTACTTATAACATCTGCAATAGCATCTGCTTTAGCTAAATTAGTATCATACTGTTGCTGTCTCATAGAACCTGCAGCAGCTATAGCTTCAAATGGTAAAGTGTTTCTATATTGAAACTGAGTAGGCCTATCGTATTTTGTAATTGGCATAATTATAAATTTTATGTAAGATTATCTTCTCCTTTATACTCCCATTTTTTAGTAGCAGGATTATAGTTATAGTTAGCATAAAGGTCTTCTAATGTACCCATCTGATAAGCTTTCTCTTCTTCAACAGTGGCAAATTGTGCACCTTTATCAATAGCTGACCTTCTGAAATTTCTTCCAGTAGCTTCTGCCATTCTTCTTTCTTCAGCTTCCATAGCATTTTGTTGTACGTCAAAGTTACCTAAATTCATTAAATTACCTCTAAGCTCTTGATCATATTGATTTTTAATCATAGCATTCTGTAATTGGTTTTGTCTAATAAGATCTGCCGCCTTTTCTGAATAACCTAAGCCACTAGCTGAAGTAGCTACTAAAGCTTGGGGAACACTACCTCCTGACATACCAGGAATATTTGCCTTAGTAATTTCTTCTCGTCTTCTTAGTTCCGCTAATTGAGGATTATGATCAATTAAATTAGGTTTTCCTCCTAAAATATCTCCTTCATAAGGGTGTTTTTGAGCTTCAGCATATTCTGCCTTCTGCAAAGAATCATAAATATCACTTGCTATAGGTAAACCTTTAGCTATCATAGTTGCATAATCAGTGTTTTTAAGTCTTTCATCTGAAGTATTTCCTTTTCCTACTTTAGATACAGCTGTAGGAGGAGTAGAAGGATTATCTATAGGTATTTGTCCTGGTTCCATAGGACTGATAGGTAAAGGCTCAGTCTCTCTCATAGGCATAGGATCATAGTTTTGGTAAGCATCTTGCCAAGTATTGGAAGTAGATGGTCGTCTATATATAGTATTCATACTATTTGTATCTCTATTAGCTTCCATATCTTGTATTTGTTCTGCAGATAAATACTCATCACTTCTATCTGGTTCATCATACATTCCATAAGCATTTCTCACTCTTCTAGAACGAGTTTTTCTAGGAGGATTTCTATCATATTGATCATAATTATGATATCCTCCATGCCAGTACATAGGAATGTTTCCTCCGTCCCTAGCAAATTGTGGTTGTCCCATTCCTGGATTACCCATTGGCATTTGTTGCTGAGGCTGCATATTTTGTGATTGTTGCTGGCCACCATTGTTACCATTATTAGCTTGTTGTAATTGGCCTAATGCAGCTATTTGAGTTTCATTATCATCAAGTTCTTTTTGATACTCTGATCTACCAGCTTCTATATGCTTTCTTAGATTATCTCCTTTTTTAATAAGCTTATTGTATACTTCAGCTATTGTAAAAGTTCTAGCTCTTGCTTTTGATTTCTTTTTCATAATTATGCGATATTAATACCAATTTTTTTTAATTGATCTCTTGTAACTTTTATATTATCTGACCATACAAAATTAGTATCTTCTGTTCCGTCACCTATAGGGTCCCCTAAATAGCCTCCACTAACTGCTGCAGGTATTCCATTGTCATTATAAGCAATAGCTACGCCCCCATCTTCATGTCTACTACCTATTATAGGTCTACCACCTTTAGGTCCACCCATCCATTCCCCTACTTTACCTTTACCTCCACCTTCTACTTCAGCTACAGCAGGTCCTAAATTAGCATTTGAAGTACCGTTTTCATATGAAAGATATCCTCCATCTTCAGCCATAAGATTTTCAAACCCTGAAGTATTAGCTGCAGCATTAGCTTTATCTAGTTCACTACTTTCACGGTCTTTAAGAAAAGCTTTTCTTTTTTGAAATTCTGTTTCATTCCCTGCAGCTAATTCTTGCTCTTTAGCAAATTCTTCTTGCTGTTTTGTTATTTGTTGGGTACCTATTAATTGACCTGCTACAGGTATAGTAGCTGCTACTACAGCTTTTCCATATTCACCTTCACTATATGCCTCTGATGCAACTTCCCAAGGAGCTTTTGTAGCAGATGCTAGATGTGTACTTCCTGCTACAGGTACATTAGTCTCATTACCATAAATATCTTTTTCATAGTTAATACCACTTTCACCTAGTCCTTGAGCCATTGTAGCGCCTGTATAAATAGCCGATGAGTAAGGATTAGAACCAGCAACAGCTCCCACAGCTGCATTAATATTATCTCCTTTTGTAGAAGTATCAAATGTTTGTCCTAAAGTATCTGCCGAATAATTAGTAGCACCAAAAGTAGTATCACTAGCAGGTTGGCTATAATCAATACCATTTGGCATATATGCATTATAATTAGTACTAGTGCCAGTATTAGAGAAGTTTGTCATATAAGCATTATTAGTACCATTTTCGTACATAGGCAGCTTACCTCCATTATTGTAACTGTTTAAATAACCTCCATTACGGTTTTGAGCAATAGGCTCTACAATAGGTTGTGGGTTATTATATGTATTAGTATAAGGTACAGCATTTTTATTAAAACTTGATGTATAAGCTTCAGGATTTTCTTTATAAGTATCTATATTAAACTCAGGGTCATATTTTTTAAAATAGTCATTTCTTTTAGTAAGAGCTTTCCAATTATCTGTACCTACTCCTGTTTGCTTACCTTCAAAAAATCCTGAACGTTTTCCTGATGGTTCTACATATCTTACTTCTGGAGTAAATGGAGTTTCTACAGAAGTAGTTGCGTTTGCAATAGGCGGAGTTACTCCCCAAGTAGTACCATCATTAGTGGTCGTGGCAGATATAGCATTAGGATAATTTTTATTAAAATAAGCCTCTTTATCTGGATGAGCAATATTAAAAGCTTCTTTTGCAGTAAATTGGTCATCAGATGAAATCGGAGTTCCATCTTGATTTACTTGTCCCATACTGTAAGCAAGAGCTTGCTGCGGAGTTAATTTACTAGTATCACTAATACCACCCATTGCATACTGAGGTATACTTCCTCCATTCTTAAAGGACTCAGGTGTAGGATAGTCTTTGTAGAAGGCATCTACATTACCTCCGTATTTCATCTTGACTATATTTAATATTTCTTTCTTTGTCATAATTTCTTTTTAATAGGTGTCTAACTCTATTTTTATTTTAAATATCTGTTATAAGCGGTTAGAGTTAAGTCATATGGAAATTCAGTACCTCCCTTTTTATTATACCCATAATCATCTTTATACGCTTGGACAACTTCTTGTAAATTCCCATATTTGTTAGCAGTTTTAATAACCATATCTACAGGCTCATTCCATGATATAACTGCTAACTGAGCTATTTCATCATCTGTGTATTTATTTAAATCTTTTATAGAGCTTTTTATTTGTATGTATTTAGTAGATAAGGCATATATAGTAGCAATAGCGGCTGTCTTAGGATTTCTTAATGCTGAGTTATCTATCTTAAGATTTTCTCTAAGAGCAGGATTTAGATTTTCCTCGTCTTTCATCTGAGTATATCCTTCAGAACTTTCTCTTATTCCTACATTCTCTCTTAATTCACTAAGCCATCTAGTATTATCTTTTTTAGGTTGAGGTGTAACATTACTTTCTTTCCATTGTAAGACTCTGGCAGCTTTTATTAAGTTGTCCATCTCTGGAGAAGATATTGGAATATCTTTTAAAAGAGGTTTTTTGTTATTAATAAGTGTCTGAACAAATTCTGCACTTTCTTTTTTACTAAAGGATGTTTTAGGATTTCTTACTTTATCAAAATTTATTTGCGATTGAGTAGGCTCATAGATACCGTCAAACGTTTGTATATTATATTGAGGGCGAGTGATAGCAGTAATTCTTAATGGCTTACCTGTTTTAGTAGTACTTTTGTTATTAAGAATTTTTAATAGAGGTTCTTTATATATCTTACTTCCTACGTTGTGTTCTACGTACTTGTTACCGTCTATATCTTCTTTTATTATACCTACGTGAGTAGAAAATACTTTATGCCCTTTTTCATAAGCTTTACTATGATTTGTAGATCCTCCATAATACATATTTACTACGTCTCCTGATTTTAAGTCTTCCGGAGATACCATAGGAGTAAGCTTAGTAAGGTTTTTAATATATTGTTCTGGATTATTTATACTAGGTTTTACATCTGGAAATACATTATAAATCTCTTTTGCCCCAGCTCCCATTAAGTTTGTATGTATAGTCCATGCATCTCCAAAAGCTCCTACATTTTCTCTACCAGTAGCTTTTACCTTCTTTTCAATTTCTTCACCCACATATTGAGAACAATGTTTTGCAGTACACTTTTTTTCAGAATTAATTTTAAAAGCCCCCTTTTCTGATTTTATTAGGATGTTATCTGTATTAAGGTTAAAGTCTTCAATCTTATTCTTAAAATAGTTTTTATTCTGTAGTCTAGATTGTAAGTCTTTACCTTCTATAAAGTCTAATGGTATATTTAGAGACTCTAGAGTATTTTTTTCTCTACCTTTATCTTTCTTATATTGACTAAAAGCTAGTTCTGTTTTAGGACCTATAACACCATCTATCTCTTTTTCATAATTGTATTTAGAAAGAGCTGCTTTAGTTTTCCTACCAAACAGTCCGTCTACTCCATCTTTATTAGGACCATATTTTCCTAAGTCATAATCTTTGTCCACTAGCATTTTCTGAATTTTAGAAACAGCATCTTTATCTTTAGCATTTATTTCTAAATCAGGACTATTTAAATACCCTTTGTCAACTAATGCACGTTGTACATCTATTAGTTCTTTTTTATTTAGTGCTCCTATATTATTAATTTTATCTATTTTAGTAGACTTCTCAGAGCCTTTTATCTCTTTTTGCCTTTCTAATTCATAATAGTTTTTCTTATAGTTAATGTCTGCTGCCTCCTGCTGTTTAATATTTTCTACGATAGCGTCTATATCATACTCAGTAGGGACATTTCTTTGAGTATCTACCATAGTACTTTCAGCAGGTAAAGTAGTATTGCTAGTATCTAATATAGAGGGGTCGTAAAGAAATTTATAAGGATTTGTAGTAGTAGTTTTTCTTCTAGGAGGTACATTAATACTAGCAGAAGTATATCCCCCTTCTTCAAAGGTATCTAACCATCCTCCGTTTTTTTTCTTAGATATATTTTCAAAATCGTTTAAATATATTCTATCATATATTTCAAAAGGTTTAGCAGCTCCTAAAAGATTTTCATTTGCTCCTTTAAAGGTACCTCCTGTAGCTTTATCAAATACATCATAATAAGAAATATATTTTCCTTCTGCATCTTCTCCCTCTCCTAATCTAAATTGTCCTATTCCTGTACTATAATTTCTATTAGTTTTTAATAAATCTCTTTGTTCTTTTGAAAGTCCTTTCCAATTATGAGTATTATATGATTTTGGTGAATATCCATCAACAAGAATAGATGGTTCTTTTTTTATATTTTCTTTCTGTTTAGGAGATAAAGTATTATAAATATTTATAATATCACTTTTAAGATCTTTACTAGTGTTGGAATAATAAGTACTAGAAGGGTCTGTTTCATTAGTAGGCCTATATTTAGATATTTGTACGGCATCTGTTTTTAAAGGTAATCCAAAATAGTTCCTATAAAAGTCATATACCTCTGGACCATATTTTTCTTCTCTGTTTACTCCCCCAGTATTAGTTATATCTGATGCTTCTCTAGCAAAAAATTTATCCGAACCTGCTGCATAATTTCCAATTCTACTAGTAAGACCTCCTCTAAAATCTGGTCTTATATGTACACTTTCTCCTGGTTTATAATAAGGCTTTTTAAGTCCTGTTATATAATCCATTTTTTCTTTTTCTTGTTCAGCAGCATTAACTTCAAATACAGGTAAGTCAGGTGCTTGTAAGTAACCATCTCCTTGAGTAGCTATCTTACCTTCATTATAAGCTTTTCTATATGCATGAGTTCCTTGAACAACTTTATCTCCTTCATGGATATGGCCAATCTCTCCTCCATCATGGAATGTATCTAACCAACCACCATTCTTTTGTTCTGTAGCTGATGCACCTAATGCTCCTGCTGTTGCTATACCTGTAACTGCTTTGTATATATTAGGATCACTCATATCAAACATACCATTGTTACCTACTGCTGATTTTATATTGTTTGGATTTTTTACAAGATATACATCACCATGTAAAACATCAAATAGATTTTTTTGTATGGCTCCTGTATAATCATCTTTAGCAAGTTCTTTTAGATGGGGTTCAATTTTATTTGAATAACCCATAGACTCTACAAATCCAGCTTTTAAAGGATTTACATCAGTAGATTTATATCCAAAATCTTTAACTAGTGGTTTTTCTATATTAACGTAATTACTAAGTACATCAGGTGAGTACCTTAGCCCTTCAGTATTATAAGCAGAGTTAATAACTAAATCTTTTACATTCTGATCTATTTTTGTAGGCTCATCAAGATTAAATTTACGTCTAGTCAAATTTAATGGGTTCTGATAATACCCATTTTTATTTCCTTTTAGATAATTAATCCCACTATGATACATGCTAGCCTGGTGAGCATCTTCCTGTAAAGACTTTCTTCTATTAAAAGCATCAGTCTCTAACTTATCTAATCTATCAAGCTCAGCATTTACTTTTTTCTTATTAAATATAGTAGGTTTATTACCCCCATTAACATGGTCTTTCGCTTTTCTAAACTCATGCATCTCCTTTTCTGCTTTTCTTGCAGCTTTATTAAGACTATCTGTTGAGGGAACATTGATAAAATTCCCTTTTGTTTTAAAGTGATTCTGAGTAGCTTGAACATTCTTAAATACTTCTTCAAACTCATCTGCTTTTACACCTGTATACTCTGCGTTTTTATAAGAATCAGAGAAATATATGTTACCCTCATCAGCTCCTCTATTACCTTTACCTGACATTGATTTACTATAACCTTGCTTTTTTATACCGTCTGAGGTTCTAGTACCATGATATACAATCTTTGGGTTACCATGTTCATCTAATACTTTAGTATTTTTAAAAGCTTTCTTAAAATTCTTACTATTCTGTTGTACAAACTGTTCAGGAGTTCCTTCAAACTTAGTACCATCTGCATTCTTCATCCAAGTACCATCTGCTTTAGTAGACTGCTCTATAGCATTGTACTCTTTCATTAAAGGTTTATTATCAGGTATCTCTTTATTCCATTTACCCCAATCTATTTCTGATTTACTAACATCAATGTAATCTGGAGCAGGTATCATCTCATAAATACCTTGGTTATTTTTTCTTGCTAATCCCTTTCTTTCTAAACTTGCCCATGTGTTTTTTCCTGGAGCAACACCATCTGCTTGTTTCACATAAGCACCAAAAGATGTTACTTTGTTTCCTTTAGGTAAAGATTTATTTAGTTCCTTATAAGCTTCTGTAGCTATTCCTTGTTTTTGAAATTTTGGATTAACCCCTATGTCCATTGTTTGGAAATCCCCATTTGGTAATCTTTCCCCAGAAATTTCTCCAACATTCTTGTTCCCTTTATTAATACTAAATGTTTCCATACCTAATTGCTTAGACTTTGCAGCATCAGGAACAAGATTAATAACATCAGTATGGTCAGGAGAAGGTTTATCTTTAAAAGAATCCATTATCTTAGTATCCTTATCTTTAATAACAGCTTTCTTAATCTGTTTAGGCTCTAAGTCTTTCCTAAGAGGTTTAGCTAAGTAATCTTTATAGGCTTGACTACCTGAGTCTGCAGCTCTCTTAGCTCCTTTAAGTCCTGCTTTACCTACTTGGTAAAGTAAGTTAGGAGCTTCTGTTAGTCCCATTGAAAGTTCCTCGCCAATAGCTCTTGCATATGGGTATAAAGTTTTAGCTCCTAAACCAGTAGCAGCTGCTCCAACTGTTTGGGCTCCTGTTAATGCTGCCATAAATATAGGATCTTCTAATCCATATAAAGCATCTGCTCTTCCTGAGGCAGGAGTATTAGCTTTTAAAGCTTCTGCATTTTCTCTAAGAAATCTTTCTTGTTCAGTCTCAAATCTAGGTTTCTCTGTAGGTGTATTAATAGATGCTCTAAGTGCTTCACTTCCTACAGATGAAGAATAAGTAGGCAAGCTATACCTAGAGTCTTTATGAGGATGTACGTGCCCTCCTTCATCAAAAGAATCTAGCCACCCTCCGTTGGCTTTCTTATTAGGCCTAGAGTATAAAGATTCTCCGTCTTGGTATACTTGATAATCCATTTGTTGATCTATCAAGTTAGATTTCCATGAAGTAGGATAGTATTTATCTTTTAAGTATTCTCCTGTTTTATAATCTCTAGAAGGCATGTGGCCTGTAGCATCAGGAGTATAGCCAAGTTCTTTAGCTCTGTCCATTTTATATCCAGCTCCATTATCATACATAAAAGATTGTCCTCCATAGGGGAAAGGAACTTCTTCTTGCTTAGGAGTTTCTCTAGGGCCTGTAGTCTTTAGTGGGAATCCTCCATCTTCGTAGGAGTCTAACCAGCCACCTTTCTGCATAGACACTTTGCCTCCACATTTATAACAACCTTTGCATCCTTTCTTACAAGCCATACTCTAGCAAAAATACTTAATAATAAGTAATCTTAATCTATATTTTAATATAATGTCTAACATACTTTATTAAAATGTATATCTAATTAATATTACTTATTAGATATTCTCACTATATTACATTGGAATGTCAAGGTAATAAGTAATAATATCATTAGTAATTATTTCTTTATTTAGATTATTTGTAAAACTAAGTTCAATAGTTGTATATGGATTACGTATACGTGCAAACTCAGTTCCAGAACGTGGGACATTAGTTCTCCAAGTTCTCATTCTTCTTTTTATATTCTCTAGATTAACTAATGGCACTTCTCCAGTATCTTGATATTCATTATACACCCTGATAGTATCAAAGGTTTCATTAACTATATCATTACCGTCAGTATCTTTCATCTGTCCTAAGTACTCAATGGTATTAAATACTTTAGTGAAATCTCCTTGAGGATTTACTATAAGACGTATAGAGCTTACAGATGGGTCCCTATCATAGAAGACCCCTCTTTCTCCTTCATTATGAACATGTAGTTCTCTAGGAGAGTCAGGACTAGGACTAAAATATCTAGCACTATCATTAATATATGATTTAGGAGTGAAAGAATAGAAGCCTGCAAAAGCATCAATGTTTTCACTATACACTACAGTAGCTTCTCTTTCAGGTACAAAAGATTCTATTTTATATTTTAACGCATTACTAAGTGGTTGGCCTGCCTGATTAAATAAAGGAAGATCAACAATTAAAGTAACTCTTCTAGTAGCACCTGATGTAGGTACAGGGAATATTGGTAGCACACTTAGAACATTTGCAAGTACATATTCACCTAAAGGGTTAGGAGGATTTCCTCCTATAGGAGTAGGCCCAGTTATAACCTCAGTATTGTCATCTCTAACATAAAGTTTTCCTCCAGTTAAAAGAATACCTGCTGTTATATTATCTATATCAAAAGTATATTTATTATTATTAGTTATATAACCTCCGGGAACTGATATTACATCTCCTGTTTTAGTAAAATCTGTTGCAGGATATTCCTCACTTACTTCTGTATTTCCATCATGATATGTAAATAGTATCTCATTGTACCGTGGATCAAAGCCACAATTAATTCCACTTCTTATAACAGGATTATCTGAGTTTAGTACAGGCCCTGATAATTGATTATAAAAATATGCACTCATACTTTTAAGATCAGATAGAGGATCAGCTTTTCCAGTAAATCTATAAAATTTACGAGAGTTACTATCAAAGAAATAGAAAGCTCTAGGGCTCTTAATAGTGCCAAACTGATGACGACTACCTATCTCAGTAGATACATATTGATGATCTTGTAATACAGTACCTGAACCTAATTGTAGCTCTATGCCATCAGCACCTGTAATAACAGATCGTGGATTAACTGCTACTATACCAAATCCTTTATCTTGTAAGAAGATAACATTATCATTAAGTGTCTCTAATTTGTTTAAAGGACCATGATGTCCATCTACATCTAAATAATTTGCAGCTTTAAATTGTCCCCAGCTATCTACAAACTCTCCATTTATTTTAGTATCAGATGCATATATCCTATTATCAAATTCTGATACTCTTGCTAAATTTGATGATATAGGAAAATACGTTTTAGAGAAATCTTCTGATTGATAGTTAGTAACATCTACTTCACCATTTCTTATATTAGGTAGAAAATATTCTGGAGAAGCATATGAACTTGGTAAAGCAGCTCCAACATAATTAGAAGTAGTGTCTTGTAAAGAACTTGTTTTTGCACGGAAAGGATCTATGTTTACTCCATAGTCAGGTTGAAGAGTATATGCATTATTTGGCTCATAACCATTTTTATTTCTATATTGAGGGCCACCCCATCCTTGCATTAATCTTACATCTACATTCTCAGTACTTTCTATTGGGATATAATACCCTGCCCAATGCCTAGCTTCAGAAGATATTGTTGAGAGCGTCTTTATTGGGCTGTTAAATGTTCTTTCTTTAGGGTCTTTTCCCATTCCTGCAGTTTCATCAACATCATTTATTAATGAAAATGTTTTAGGTACTGGCACTACATTTAAATAAGTATCTCCCCCATATACTTCAGCAGTATATATAGTTTCAGTATCAGTAGGCCTAACTGGTTGAAAATGTCCTACAGAAATATATTCAGTACTTTCTATATCTTCTTTATTAGTACCACCATAAGCTTCTTTATTATCATAATAAATATTTGCTTTTATTTTTCCAAGAGAAATATTACTATCATTAAAAGTCCTATTTGCTAAGTATCTAGGATCTGATGTGTCAATATTTTCCATAATACTTCCTGAAGTATTAACTCTATTTTCATTATAAAGTTCTTCTAAATCTTTATCCCCATGTATTAATATAGTAGGACAGCAATGTGTTACTTTAGCATAATGTGTATTATAATAATTTACACCACTATAGCCATTTGCTCCATCTGTAAATTGTCCTAAATCTACTGCTTGCCCTGCACCAACCTTACGTGCATTAGAAAAAGGTATTTTAATATTATTACTTCCACTATTTGCTATATTATCATAACTATGGGGATTATTTTCTTTTTCTTCTCTATAGTACTTTACAAAAGTTCTTTGAGAATATATTCTATAATAAGTAATTTGGGCTTCTAAATCTCCATTAAAACTTTGGTTACCTAAATCCCCATCAAGCCCATTAGGGACAGGCAAGTTTACATCAAAAGCTGGATCATCGTTTTTAATATCTAATTGATTAGCTAATTCTGTACCTGCGTCTAGAGTAGCGCCTTGTACTTTTTTTATAGGTCTTAGTTGTAAATTCTGTGCCTCGTATTTAGCGGATATACCGGAACCTGTAATAACCTCACCATAGTCATTAGGATTACCTACAGAAGACATAAGTTGTGGAGAATCAAAAGTAAATAATTTATTACTGATGCTCATGTTATCTTTCATTTTATAATTATCACCGTTTATACCTGGGGGATTATTTTGACTAAATTTTTGATTTTTTGGACTTCTATTTAAATTTGCTAAACCAACTGCACTACTTCCTCCATCAGCAGGATAGTCAGTATCTATTCTATCTATATTACGTATACCTTCATTATCATAAAAACCACTAAGAGGACTTAATACTGAGGGAAGATTTTCTTTCCACTCTATATAACTATAAGCAGTATCATGTAGTAAACCTTGTCCTAAAATAGTCTTATCTTTATTACGTCTAGGAGCTCTTACAATACTGAATCCAGTTATATTATCTTTTATTTCACTTATATCTACTGTAAATTCTAATCCTAGAGCATAAGCTTTTAATTTTTTATCACTAGTAGTTGTAGAACTAAAAGCACTAAAGCTAGGATTATTTCCATCACTATCATTATCCTCTGGCATTCTAATATCCCCAATCCATCTTACATCAGATGGTCTACCTGTTAAGCCATAAAATACAATACCAAATCTATATATCTCAGAACGTTGATATCCTGCTAATCTATGTTCTAAATAAGGATTTTGATAATTCTGTTTTAGCCCTCCTGCATTATATTCTAAATCATCAGAGACTCCATTAACAGTTCTTTTTAATTTAATTGCTCCCCACTTATTAGCTGAAGATACAAGAGGGGCAGAAGTTTCGTCATCATCTCTATTATCTATTTCTAATTCTTGTTGTACAAACTTATAACTAATATTTTTTCCACTACCTCCTAGAATATTACTATTTTTTTGGTGATTATATATATTATTAACATCACCATTAATAGTTTCATCTCTATTATATGGATTTGGTAAATAAGGATTATTTATATCTGTATGTCCAATAGATGTGTTATTTCTATATCTAAATACATTAGTATCATAAGTATCAGGAATTTCATATTCTTTAACATTACCTACAAGAAGATGATTATCTTTAATGGTTAGAGTTTTAACTCTTTGGAAAGTAATATTAAAATTATCAATTTCACTTTGTTTAACTAAAGTAGCTGAGTCTTCATTTCCTAAGTATGTTATATTTTTACTTGTTGCACCTGCAAGAGGATAAATATCTATACTAGTTATTATGCCAATATTTTGGTCTTTCTTAAGAGCAAATACTTCTATAGATTCATAGCCAAGAGGTATATCATCAATACTTGCTGTTAATCCTTTTTCTGCTATAAACTTTGGTGTAAACTCATCTTCTGGACCTAATAGATTAAAATCTTTATTACGCCCATAGTCCCATTCATTAACAGTCTCAGGCATATTATTTATATTCACTGGAGTACTCCAAGGAGAAACCTCTGTTGTCTTACCTTCTGAAGTAGTAAGTCTATATGCTATTTGATAAGTCCCTTCTTCTAATACTCCATCTACTATACTTTCTATTTTAGGCATAGATAATATTACAGAAGGAGTGGCAGCTATCTTATCAACAGGAATAGTAAATCTATTTGGATTTGTTATTTCTACAGAACGAAGAACATTATAATCATCTGTCCAATGAATTCTTTGTATAGCAGGAGTTTCATATCTAGCAACAGCTTCAATCAAATGTTCCATACTAAAGTTGAGGTCTCCTGCATAAATAAGACCAGTAGTAGTTTCTAATGTAGCATCATCATAAGCTACTTTCCATATTTGACCAAAGCCTCCTATATCACTACTATTCTCAGTAGTAAATAATATAAGTTCATCTCTTAAAGTAGTATCCCCAATAACAACTGGATTATCATATATATCAGCAGTAAATAGATTTTGACTACTATTATTATTATCAGACCATACTGTTATTTGTATATCATTAGAGTATACAAAGAGTCCGTTATTTTCTGTATTATGAACTACTAATGTTATACCTGGAAAACCATTTGGTAATTCTTCAGCTAATGATGCTAGAGACTCTTCAACAGAACCTAAGAAATTAAAAGTAAATGTATTAACATAATTATTACCATTTTCATCTGTTATTGTTATACTTCCTGCATTAATATTTCCTGAAACTTGTGTACCTAAAGACAATTTCATTAATACTGGTAAATCTATAAGAGTGTCTGTACCTTTAATATTTACCATTGCACCTGTAGTCAGACCATCACCAGTAAATAATCTTAAATCATTTGCATTATCGTATTTGGTATTGGGATACTTAGGAGGTGTAGTATCTTTATCCATACCTTGACTGAAGGTATTAATATGTCCTTTGCTCATAGTTATACTGAATTATGGTTAATTTGTGCAGGTTTATCTCCGTGATATTTAAATGAACTCTGATGCTGGTTAATGTTTGGTACTAAACGTACCATCTGATTTTTCCAACTTTCCATTTCATCTATTGTAGGCATTAGCCCTGCAGTAGTTGCAGCTCCAATGTACCACGCTCTTTCTTGCTCTAACTTTCCATATCTAGCACCATCTAATTTTCCTTGTAGGAAAAGTTTAAATCCTATTCTTTCTGCGATATAAGATTTAACTGCCTGAATATATTTAATATTGTCAGGTATAAGTGGCATACCATTAGCATCAGTAGGGAATGCTGTATAAGACATTTCTACTTCGCCCTCTTTAAAATTACAAAATATATGCTGATCAGTGACCATGTATGTTAGGTCAGTTGCACATACATCATTAATTATTTGTGATTTTTGTATTAATGGAGATGTAAACGATATATTCCCAAAAGAACTTAACTCTCGAGAAGATAATTTAGCGTTATTAACAGACAATCCTTTTTGGAAAGTATCTGTTGTATATCTCATTTCTGATTTACTTTTAAAGTCCCTTACTTGATTTATATTAGTTATATCACAAGGTAGAGATCCTTTATAATCTTTAATTACTATAGGGCAAGGATGATTAAGATTTTCATTACCATCTGTTACTTTATTAACATATTGTTTAGGTACAGCTATTAAATCCATACACTCTCCCGTCCACTCTAAAGCATCTACCCAATCAACTTCATGAGTCCATCCATAGTCTCTGAATACTCCTTCTAGGATTCTTTCTATTTTTGTGTATTTGCCGTTAAGTGCCATAATTAATCTTTTTTATTTTCTATTTTTTTCCATATATATCTCACAAACAAACCACCCATACCACCAACAAAGCCTAGTAAAAATGCCCGTAAAGCATCTTCAGTAAGAATTAATACTCCCGTTGAAAATGCTTGTCCTTGGGCCCAAGCAAATACACATCCTAATTTATCTTGATAATTCATTTTTAAAAAACTTTATATAATACAAAATTAGCTGAATAAATATCGTCGCCAGCATTTAATACATTCCATTCAACAGTAATAGCTAAAGTATTGGTAATCGTTGTATCTATTGCTTGAACATCTTGAAAGATATATCCGAATACTTGCCTATTGCCATCTTTTGTATAGGCAAAATTTCCATTAGTGCATATTGTCCCTGTTGCTCCTATTGCTGCAATAGTGAAATCAAGTTCAACTTCCCAGCCTTGATTTGTTGCAGTGTCTAAATCAAATACTCCTGTACTTGCCAAAACTGTTGTTCCTGTTTTTACATTTAATGTAAATTCAGAACGGCCACCGCCTCCTGTTGCATTAATTAAACCTCCCATTTTACCGTGAAAAGAATCTCCTACGGCAAAAATATTCGCAGGAATAGAAAGAGAACCAACTCCTGTACCTATAATACTTTGCTCTCCTACTGTGTTTATTGTTGCACTATTCGCAGTCTGAGCATAATTACCTATAGAACCATTAGCTGCTGCTGTTATCCTACCATTAGCATCAACAGTTACATTTACAAGTCTATAATCTCCTGGAGTAACAGCAGTATTAATTAAATCTGCTGTAATATCTTGCCCTGTAATGGATAAATCTATGTTTGACGAATCTGTTACTGTTGCTGCATCATGCCTTTTAGATGTATTTAATACAATATCAGCATTTTTATCTCCTTCTAAGACTGTTCCAGCAGCAGTTCCAAAGTCTTTATTAAATGCTGTGTTTTTAGAAAATGCAGGCTCTCCACTTAAATTAGATAATGAAGTAGCTGCATCAGCAACATCTGATAAATTATTTGCTGAAAGTAAATCACCTCCTCCTGGAGGATTAGCTAATTGATTAACTGTTACGCTATCAGTGCCATCAGTAATACTACCACTAACATATACATCAACAAACCAACCTTTAATCCATCTTTTTATTGCAGAGCCTAAATTCCCCTCTCCATCTCCTCTTGGTATTATATTCCTTGTAGCCATTATCCAGTTATTGTGTTAGAGATAGTTATATCATTAGCCCCATCTATTATAAAAAATTCATCTGTAAATACTGTAGGTGATGAAGATCTAATTGTAAGATCTCCTGTATCTACATCTAATTCAAATATATTAGTATTAAGTAATCTATGTACTCCATCTAAAGGAGATAAATCTCCATTGGCATCTAGATCAAAGTAACTTCCTTTTTCAAGCTCAGGCTCTACAGGGGCAGGAGCAGGTAAAGGTTTAGTGGAATTTATTTCTTTCTTTAACTCAGCTATTTCTTTGTTAACAGCATCATTTTTTTGAAGTTTTAAATACCCTTCTCTAGTACCTATATATGTATTACCACTATAGTCTGTATAGATTTTATTAAAAGAAGCTCGTCTTTTAGTATGAATTATTCTTATAGTCTCTGCAGCGTATTTCATTCGTAGAAGTCTCCTTTAAAATCTGGGTTTTTAACAAGTGATGCTAATTGTCTTTTATTAGTTCTAGTAGGTTTAAAGCAATATGCAGATTTATTTTTGCATAAACTTCTGTAATTAGAAAAATACCATCTATAGTTGTAACCTTCACTATGGTTGTTTTCGTAATATACTACTTTTTTTAATTTCTTAGCCTCTGAATCACTCTCCCACATTTCATTGGTCTTCTTCCAATCTACACTTAAATGTCTGGTATTTAGGTTTCCATCTTTTTTAAGAAGTGTTGGTTTATACTTCTTAATACGCATAGTACCTATCCTATGCGGTAACAGGAAGTCAAATGCTTCTTCTAACATCATTCTAGATACTTCCTTATTAAATTTATTTAATATTAAACTATGCTTAGTAGGGGATACTTTAAACCTATCTTCCATATCATTTACACGTATAGAGTAATGCTTGAACATATCATTACGTCCAAAAGCTGCATTAGATTTACCTTGTCCTCTTTTTTTCATTATGCTTTAACATCTGATTTAGCATTGTTAGCATTATCTTTAGCTTGGACATCTGCTTGTGCTTCTATCATTAAATTAGATTGTAAAATAGCTTGCTTAAGTGCAGGTATCATCCAACTTTTAATTGGATAAGGACTATCATCTGTATAACAAGGCTCATTAGTCCCACAGTCTTTAAAATTAGATGCAGCTGTAGGATCTTCAAATACTCCTCTTATACTTATATTAGAAATCATTTTATATCTTGGATTACCTTTAGAGTATAAATAGATATAGCCGTCATGTAAGAAGCTAAAAATGTTTTTACTATTAAACTTACCATTGCCTACAAAAGGTACGCTTAAATACTCTATAAATGAGAATGGTTTGGATATTTTATCTATAGGAGCTGTTCTTAGAATAGCTTGCTTGTTATGAAGCTCTATAGTTTCTGGTAATTTTTTAGTAGTACGTAATATAGTACTACAGTCTAGCTCTATATCACAACAGTCTGATGTATTAACTTCTTCTAGGTCTGCACAAATAGTTTGTATAACATCAGAGTCAATAGTTCTTTTTTTATTAAGTTCATTCCTAATCCAAAGAGCTCTTTGATTATTTATCCAAAATTTAATTTGTCTTTCATCTATATCATTATCATCAGATAGCTGAGGTCTTACTATAGAAAGAAGGTCATATGTTATTTCGTTGAGAGTGGCCATTATATATTTGTAGTAAAGTTAGCTTTCATTCCATTATTTAAAGTCCATATAAATGCCTCTGCAGTTTTGGGAACTCCTAAGTACCCATTATCATAATGCCATTTATCAGAAGTACCTACACTTCTTAAAAATCTTACCATGCATCCAATAAAATCTTGCCCACGTAGAAATCTATATTCTTGTTTGTGGTGAATATCTCCCAAATACCATTCTCTGAATTTAGTTTCTGCCCAATCCTTTTTTCTTTCTTCTGCCATAATAAGTGGTAGAGAGGATATTTTTTTCTTTTCTTTGTCTCCATGAGCAAATCCAAATAAATTTTGTCCGTACTTATAGTACTTTCTTTGTAGTCTAGTATTATCAATTATTACTTTAGGGCTATTTTCATATGCTATTTCTAAAGCAACTCCCATATAAAAGATTTTATCTTCGTCATGATTACCTTTTATAACAGGACAAACTACAGAAGCAGATTGAGCGGCTTTATCAATACAGTTTCTATATACATCAATACCTATAGAAAAGTTATCTTCAGCAGATCCCATAATTCTTTGGGGAGTACCTCTTTTAGTCTGAGCATGTATATTTAAATCATTAGTATTAAAAAAATCACTTCCTACAGGTATATAAATAATTTCTGGATTATATACTAAACATTGTGCTAATAGTTCATCAAAAGCTCCTTCAAATCTTTTTATGTTCTCTTTTAGAGAACTTTGCTCATTAGTCTCAGACAATAAAGATAGTTTATCTATATGTGCATCAAATAAATTAATAATAGCACACATTTCTTTATTTTCTTTTTTATCATAAGTAAAAGCTTCAGGAGCAGTATAGTTTTTAAAATGCTTTTTTATTTTAGAAAGCATATCTTCAGCAGGCTCATCTTCAGAATAATGTATGCTTTCTCTCCACTCTCCTCCAGGTAATTGCCATCTCTTTACTTTAGAGATAGATGCATTACTAATAAAATTTTCTAGTTTATGAGACTTACAGTACCTTTCCCAAATCTGCCTAGCATGGTCAGATTTTTGGTTATTAGTAAATGCTTGTTTTAAATTAAACTTATCTGCTAATTTAACCCAAGACATATCTTTCCCATTCTCTAAAAGATATTCTATAAGTTGTTCTTTACCAGTACTCATATAAAATAATTAACAGATTACTTGCAAATTTATTAAAAAATTAGTATACATCCAAATCATTTTTTAAATCTTATACGCATAGACACTCCTACATTATGTGTGTTATCTATGATTCCGTATCTATACCTATATGTAAATCCCTTCTTTGTATATAAAGACAACATAGGAGAAATGTTAAAAGAGGTTTTGCTCCCCCCAATTTCTGCACCAATGCTTAAAAAGTTCTTAGCCTCTTCAACAGTATTAATAGTTGTGACAGAGTCTATTCTGTATGTATTAATGTATTGAGGAAATTTAGCTGTATATACAAAGTCTTGATTAATTAATGTCCCATCTACATCTGAGATTATTATTCCAGACACCAAAGTGTCCTCCACAATAGTCTCATACCTACGCATAGAATCTACACCTGATGTATCATCGGGGTAAATGTATATGGGTTCTGGTATTGTTAGATGTACGTATTTAGGCACAGTATCGTGTACAATAACTGTGTCTATTAATGTTATAGTATTAGTCGTTGATTTAACAACAGGGTTAGGACATGGGGTATTGCCTCCATCACATTGTTGTAATAAAATTATGTAAGCTATTAAACCTACAATAACTAACCACTTTATATTTGCAAGACTAATTTTGCTCACTTGCTTTCTCCTTATTTCCTGCAAACTTAGTGATACCATCTATACCAAAAGAACCCAACACCATCCATACAAACGAGTTATATATAAACTCCTGGATTACAAGGTCTTTTCCAAAGTATCCTGTAACTAAATCTACAACAGCAAATAGAACCATTACTGCGAATGCCATAAAGCCTACTATAGATTTCTCATTCCAATCATTGTCATTTTTAAAGATACTATAAAAGCATCTTAGTTGTTTTCCTATTGTTTTCATTTTCCTGTTTCTATATCTGTGTAACTTATTGTAATTTTTTCTCCGTTGTGTGCAGCGTTTGCTATAATGGGATAGAAGGCCTTGTAAGCACCACCACTGTTGCTACCAATATAGCTGTTACCATCCACACTAAAATTAAGTAAAAGACAGCCCATAGTATGCTCATCAGTGTTTCCTGTATGGATAAGTATATACTGGAATTCTTTGCCGTCTTTAATAATTTTCCAATTAGGAGAATTGTGAATACATAGCATACCTTTATGCATACTCCCATAACGTTTAGTATATTTCGCATGATATCCACCTTCTTTTCTTAAAGATACGTCATATGTTCCTTCAGGGATACGAGTTTCTCCTCTAACTTTTGCACCTTTCTGCTCTTGGTCTTCTATTGTAAAACATTTAAAAATACCATCTATATAAAAAGCCCCAATGGTAGTATCTCCATTATCTCCTAATCTTTTAACTTCTAGTTTCATTTTTCTTAATATTACTTTTAAAAAATCCTAAATATTTATTTACTACTATTACTAAGTGTTCTACAAATACTTGTACTACTAAATAAGTGTACAAAATATCGAACAATTTCTGATAAGATATCTTTCCTATTACTATATAAGGCATAAATCTTAGCATTTCTATAATTCCTAAAACTGCTCCTAATATCCATACTGCCTTGGATACTCCTTTCTTTCTTACGGGGCTGTAAAATTTCCATACCCATTTCCAGTTGTTTGAGAAATATAGTCCATAACATAGAATAACGTGCATAGTCATGTATTCGTAGTCCAAGCTTTTGAACCACTGCA
>JAAHTG010000345.1_pt1 | contig 42959 bp, 37 predicted proteins | sample 6116081 | NCBI WGS metagenome assembly JAAHTG01 (sample SAMN13939989, study PRJNA603662) | sponge metagenome | isolation source: marine sponge | host: Mycale hentscheli | place: New Zealand | collected 2005 | reverse complement strand
GAGCGACACGCTGCTTCAATCCATCGCATTAGAGAACAATCTTTCCGAAACAGCATTCATTGTTGCGCTGGATGGCCTTGAGGCGGACTATCACCTGCGCTGGTTCACACCCGGGGTTGAGGTTGCGCTGTGCGGCCATGCGACACTGGCGGCAGCGCATGTGGTTTTCGCTCACTTGCGGCCCGAGCTCGACCTTGTGCGTTTCCAAACTCTTTCCGGCATTTTGACGGTGCGGCGGGATGGGGATCGCTATCAAATGGACTTTCCGGCTCTTAAGCCGCTGACGTTTGGAGCGCCAGCTGGTTTGGGTGTAGCGATGGGGGCGGAACCGGACGCAGTGCTTAAAAGCGAGCAGGGTGACCGCGACTTGTTGTTGGTTTACCGTGATCAAACCACGGTTGAGGCGCTGGAACCTGATCTGAATGCGTTGAAGGCCTTTGCGCCCTTTGGCTTTATCGCTACTGCACCGGGAGCAGGCGAGGTTGACTTTGTTTCGCGCTGTTTTTTCCCCAACCACGGCATCGGGGAAGACCCGGTTACTGGCTCAGCCCACTGCGTTTCTGCGCCTTACTGGGCGGAGAAACTCGGCTATTCGAAAATGTTCGCCCAGCAGATATCGGCGCGCGGCGGTGACTTGTGGCTTGAGGTTGCTGACGACAGGGTACTGATATCCGGTCAGGCTGTTCAGGTAATGCATGGTATGTTGACCCTTCCCGATTAACGGACAATAAAAATCTGAACCTTTTTTGTCTGTGTCCGTCTTTATAGCTACTGAGAGGGTAATCCTTGTGGCTAAAACCAAGTTGAACAATGCGAAAGAAGACCTTCTTGTAATTGCCGCTCAGGGCGGCGATATGCGGGCGTTTGAAGCATTGTTTGTGGCCTATAACCCGGCCTTGAAGAGGTTTGCTTACCGGCTTTGCGGCGACGAACAGCTGGCGATAGATGCGGTGCAGGACGCTTGGATTACTCTGTCGAAAACGTTGCGCCGCCTGAAGGATCCTCGTGGGTTTCGCATATGGGCGTACAAGACGGTGCGCTGGAGAGTAACCGATGCGGCTCGCAGCTTGCCGCCCGGAAGCCAGCCGTTAGACACGCTGCCGGAAGCAACGACAGCGTTAGCAACTGAAGAGCTGATTGCCACAAGTGATCAGCTGTCGACGTTGATGAACGAACTTCCTGATGGTGAGCGGCAGATTTTGGCGCTTTTCTATCTGGAGGAAATGAAAATGACCGAAATCGCCGCCGTGCTTGAAATTCCGACAGGAACCGTCAAGTCGCGATTGAACAGGGCTAGAGGTCGTTTGCGAGAAAAAATGGAACCGACCACGACAGCAAATGCCGGGTCACGGCAGCAAATTTAAGGAGACAGAAAATGTCCGAATTAGATGAACGCATTCAAAAGGAACTGGCGGGGGATACCGCCGCTATCGACGAATTACTCGCCGCCGAGGGAGGCTTGCCCGACATGGTAGCAGCTGCTTTCAAGGGCAGTATGCGGCGATGGGTGTGGGCGGTTAGCATTGTAACGATTGCGGCTACGGCAGTTATGATTTGGTGCGGCTATGAATTTTTCTATGCTGCGGGTACTGACGATAGGGTCTTCTGGGGAATCTGGTTTCTAGCGAGTGGGATGGCTCAAATGGCGTTGAAACAGTGGCAATGGCTGGAAATGAGCCGGGCGAGCCTGATGCGTGAAATTAAGCGGCTGGAACTGGCTGTTGCCGCCCTTGCTGCGCGCCAGAATTAGGACCGGAGTTAGCAGGCAACGAAATAATCAGCTATCCTTGCGAACCGACGTTGCCTGTCCGTCGTTGTTATAGGCAGACGGTACCGGAAAATGCCGCCGACAGCGAGGATAGCGAACCCAATGAGCGCCAACCGGCCAAATATCGATACACGGGCGAAGGAAGAAAAGCTGGTGCTGGCCGCAATGGCGGGCAACGAGCGGGCTTTTGAAGCGCTGTACCGGCTTTACCAGCCATCGCTGCTGCGGTTTTCATTTCGCCTGTGCGGCGATGATACGCTGGCGCGGGATGCAGTGCAGGACGCCTGGATGTTGACGCTTCGGTCTATGAAGCAGGTTTTTCCGCCGCATACATTCCGCGCACGAGTGTTCAAGGCAGTACGTTGGCGCACGTTTGATCATATTCGGCGCCGCGGAAAAAACGCCGGCGAAGAACTTTTTGAGGAAAGCGTGGCAGATGAAAGCAGTGAGGTATGGGCTACCGGCGACCAACTTATACGACTTATCAAGGCGCTGCCTGTAGACGAAGGCGAGGCCCTGTCTTTATTTTACCTGGAAGACCTGAGTGTCGCGGAAATAGCGGCAATTCAGGAGGTGCCATCAGGCACGGTGAAATCAAGGTTGGCACGGGCACGCGGCCGCCTCAAACAACAAATCGAGCCCCCAGACTACAATAGTGAGGCCCCCAAAAACGGTCCAAACCACGGCCCGAGTAGCGACAGAGTAAAATTGGAGATAGTTAAATGAATAGTATTGACGAACGTATTAAACGAGAGCTGGAGGCGGAAAGTCTCGATGTGGACCAAATTATCGGCGAAACCGGTGACCTGAACCAGATGTTCCGTGATGCCCTGAAGGGCAGCACCGGCGGCACGGTGAAATTTGTCATCGGCCTAACCACGTTGTTTTTTCTGATAGCGGTTTATTGCATCTGGGAATTTCTTGGAGCCACTTCAGTACAGGATCAGATTTTCTGGGGTGTATGGTCGGTGCTGGACGGCGTAACCATGTTAAGCTTCGAGCTGTGGGCGTGGATGGAGATCAACCGTGCCTCGACCATGCGGGGTATCACCCGGCTCGAGCTTGCCATCCGGGACAAAAAGCCTATCTTGTCAGAGGAATGATCCTCTTTTGATGAAATGAGCACGCCATGACCTCTATCTATGACTTCAGCGCAGACCTGTTGAACGGCAACGAGCAGCCGTTATCCGACTATGAAGGTAAGGTTGTGCTGATTGTTAACACTGCCTCCAAATGTGGCTTTACGCCTCAGTTTGATGGCTTGGAGAAATTATACGGCGACCTGAAGGATCAGGGTTTGGTTATCGCTGGCTTTCCGTGCAACCAATTCGGTGCGCAAGACCCCGGCAGCAATGATCAGATCGGCGAATTTTGCCAGATCAATTACGGTGTCAGCTTCCCGATGTTCTCAAAAATTGATGTGAACGGCCCGAAGGCGGACCCTCTTTACAAATACCTGAAAGCAGAAAAACCTGGCCTGATGGGTTCGCGTCGGATTAAATGGAATTTCACCAAATTTCTGGTGAACCGTGATGGTAAAGTGGTGAAGCGTTTCGCCCCTACCGATACTCCGGGCGCGATCCGCAAATCTATCGAAGCGCTGCTTTAGCTATAGCCCAAGTCTTTTAGTTACGATCTGAGTCTTTTAGTCAAAACCCAAGTCTGTTGCGATTTTTTGCACGATCTGGTTTCGGTCGGGCGCAAACTTATTCACCATATCATGGTATTGTCTGAGAGTTTCTTCCTCAGCCTTGTCCGGCGAGCCTGAAGCAAAAGGCGGGTCGGGGTCATACTCCAGACTTAACTGAATGAATTTGGCGTAGGCCTCGCCTCTAATTCTCGCGGCTAATGCAAGACCAAAATCAATGCCAGAGGTTACGCCGCCACCGGATGCCCTATTACGGTCAAAGACAATGCGTTCAGCAGTTGGAATAGCGCCAAAATAGGCGAGCTGGTCGCGAGATGCCCAGTGGCACGCTGCCTTATACCCTTGCAGTAATCCAGCTGCGCCCAGGATAAGCGAGCCCGTACAGACACTGGTGACCCATGTGGCTGTTGCGGCAATGTCCCTAACCCAGTCAAGCGAACGGGTGTCTTTCATAACATCCAATGTTCCAAATCCACCGGGCACACACAGGATATCCGCAGTTTTTACGCCATCCATCGTCGCTGTTGGCAAAAGCGGGAATCCGGAATCGGTTGAAACCGGATTTAGGTCCTTTGCAACCAGATGCACAGTTGTGTTGCCAAGTCGTGAAAGAACCTGTGCCGGCCCCATAAGGTCTAGTTGTGTAATGCCGTCAAACAATAGGAAAGCGATAGATATCGGTGATTGCTCGGGCAAGGTATTCTCCTAAGTTGCCGACAGTAATTGGTCAATTTACAGTTAAAAAATTATAGTGGCGTCCATTCAATATCAAGCGGGTTTAATGCTCTTAGGTATTCGTTTAAAACCAACAACAAGACACAGGGTATCGCTCTGGCACCTGGTCACGGTAAGAATTTTCCAGTCACAGGATGAATGAATTTCTTGCCAGCTAACTTTGGACATTGTGCCGCTGTCGACAATCACTCGCAATCCTCATGTCAAATGAACTGCCACTACAACCGGCCTGATGGTTACTTTTCTACAATGTCTCTTTTCATTGGTGCGAGTAAGGCGATCAGCTTGTTTTGTGTGCGATAGCCGACGCCAGATTCGCGCATGGCTTGTTGGAGACTTTCAACGAAGGCATTAAATTCGAAAACAGTTATTTGCAGTTTGAAATGGGCCTTTTTCATATTGAGGCCTCGATATCGGCAGGGACCGCCCGAGAGGGCGCATATCTGGTCGGTTATTGCCAGAACCAGTCGTTCTTTTTTGGTGCGTTTGAACTGTTCAGCTGTTCGCTTATCAGTAAATGCAAGATCAGCAGTACGCTTGACGATCGTTTGGATACCCTGTTTTTCACCGAGTTCATTGTACAACGTGTCACTGGCATTTGACGGCAGGCTGAATAGGATTGCGCAAAAAACAACGATTACAATCTTCATGACTAAAACCCCAGCTGCAGAGACAGGTATAGGCCTCGCTGTCTGCCTTGTAGCGCTATTTTGCCAAGGTCAGTGTAACCTGCCGTGATGGTATAATGCTTACTGGGTAACCACACCAGATAGGCAGCGAATGCGTCACTTTCTTCTGCGAAAGCTAGATTGTTTGGCTTGCTTCGAAAATCAATGCCCACCACTATTTTGCGCGATAAAAGATAGGCGACAGACCCTTCAAATTCCAATGACTTAGCTGATCCGGTCGTGTCAATGTTACTACCAAAACCAAGCAAGCCGAATTGATTGGCGCTTGTGAGTCTTGCACCTGCCGAAAGGATAATGCTTTGATCCAGCATGATTTTTGTTGCAACAGCGTATAAGTCAACACTGCTGTTTCCGGTTGCGCCTAAAGCGCGCACAATTTCGCTTTTGTCTGATCGCTTATATTGGGCTCCAAAACTAACCTGTGGTAGCCAACGGTCCTGATCGTAAACGGCATCGCCAAAAATACGCAATTTTGCCCCAACAATATCCTGTCCGAATGTAAAATTGCGCCCTATGCCGAGGCGCCCACCCGCTGCGCCTGAGTCGAACCATTGCCGGGTATAGGACAGTTCCAGCCGGTCAAATGCCCCGACCGTTACACCTGTAGCGTTTAAGGTGAAGTCATTAAGTGGAACGACAGTATGGTGAACACTGGCCCCTATTTGCCGGTTAGTTCCATATCCGGAAATCATCGCCCAGCTAGACAGGCCGCTGCCGCCACTGCCTTCTATCTGAATTACTCCCGGCGTACCCAAGAGTTTGCCGCTGCCGAACAGCGTCTCGTTTGCTATTGCATCGAACCCGCCTGAAAACAGAACCGTGAGCAAAACGAATAATTTGTGAACCGTAGACAAACCATATCCTTGACGCAGTTGAATAGGGTGCTTGCCGCTAACAGTGCCAAAAGAGCGTTAAAACGGCAACCGGCTTGTATAGGTGTATAGCTCGTTAGTCCGGGTTCTCCGCATCTTTGGCGGCCTGCACCATGGCCCGCACATCGGCGCGCATCATAGCGGCATCATAAATGATGCCGTCCTTGATGGTGTATTTCACGCCGCCGACGCGCTCAACCTCGCCGCTGGCATCATTCAGGCGCATGTGGCCGGTGCCGTATAGCACTTTCAGGTTATTGATCGGGTTTTCGTCCACGATCACCATATCTGCAAGTTTGCCTACTTCGATGCTGCCAAGGTCTGTTGCGCGTCCGATTAGCTCCGCGCCGTTGATAGTAGCGGACTGCAGTACTTCCAGTGGGTGGAAACCAGCTTCCTGTAACAGTTCCAATTCGCGAATATAGTCAAAGCCAAATAGCTTGAAAATAAAACCGCTATCGGAACCAGCTGTCACCCGTCCGCCACGGTTCTTATATTCGTTGACGAAAGTCATCCACATATCAAAGTTGTTTTTCCAGTCGATCTCGTCTTGCGTGGTCCAGTCAAAATGGTAGCTGCCATGCAACACCCGATTAGGCTGGAAGAAGCGCCATACCGACGGCAAGGTGTATTCATCGTGCCAGTCTGCAGTGCGTGCGCGCATCACATCGCGGTTGGCTTCGTAAATGGTGAAGGTGGGGTCGAGGGTGAAATCAAGCGCCAGCAACTCGTCCATCACCGCATTCCATTTGGCACTGCCGGGTTTGGCGGCTTGCCGCCACAGCCGTCCGGCCTCGCCGAAACGGTCTTGCTCGTTGGCATAATTATAATCCAGCGGATAATCCTGAATCACTTTGTCGTCGAACAGCGCCTCGGGTAGGCCGTACCAATGTTCCATTGAGTTCAGGCCCCAGCGCGCGCTCGTAAGCACGTTCACCCGCGCCACAGATAGCTGTGCGTGATGGAAGGCGGTGCGCAGGCCCTGTTTTTTTGCCTCGGCAAAGGCGGCCTCCAGAACCCTCGGGTGGCCCCCGAAAAATTTGATGCCGTCTGCACCGCGTTTCTTGATGGCTTTGACCCAGTCACGAGCTTGTTTTGCCGTTGAAAACCCGGTGGGGAAAGCGCAGTGGACAACCAAGCGGGGCGCGGTAATTTCGTTTTTGGCTGAACGTTCCTTTTCGCTCAGGGTATAGCCCGCGCCCAAGCCACAGCCAACTTCGCGGCTGGTGGTGATGCCGTGGCTTAGCCATAGCTTGAAAATATAATCCATCGACGGCATGTCGCCGGTCAGGCCCCATAGCTGATTGCCAATGTGACTGTGGCTGTCGACCAAACCGGGCAGGATATAGCTGCCGCTGGCATCAATTTCATGGTCGCCTTTCGCTGGACGGCCTTCAGCGCGAATGGGTACGCCGGGATTGCCGACCAGCTTGATCTGGGTGATGCGGTTGTCTTCAACCACAATGTCCACCGGCCCAATGGGCGGCGAGCCGGTGCCGTCAACCATTGTTGCGCCTCGGATCACCATACGGGCGAAGGGCCCTTGGCTCAGGCGGGCCTCTCGCGGGCTGGCCACCTGTGGCAGTTTTTTGATTGACTGCGCGCGTTCGTCACCAACCGGTATCCTTTTGTCCTGTGCAGCGACGCTGGTTGCCATCAGCCCGCTCAATAATGCGGCAATAATAGTTGTTAATTTCATGATCTCAGCCCTCCCGAGTATCATTCTTACCTAACAAGCGCGTCGCAACCAAGCGTAGTTTCCCAATGTGACTTTTGTACTAGACGGTTTACGACCTTAGGGCTGTTAAATTCGAATTGGTTGTTTAAGGTGTTGGAAGCCGAAACGGGGAGGGTTTCATGACGGATAATAAGCAACCGACTTTTTCAAGTCGGTTCGCCTTCATTCTTGCGACTGCGGGGTCTGCTATTGGGCTGGGTAATATCTGGAGCTTTACCTATGTCGCCGGCAAGAACGGCGGTGCGGGCTTCATTTTTGTGTATCTGATTGCGCTGGCGTTCATAGCCACACCGGTTTTCATTGCTGAACTGGCTTTGGGACGTATGGGCAAGGCTGACCCTGTAACAGCGCTCAAGGCGCTTGGCAGTTCGTCGGGCGCGCGGTTGCCGTGGCACTGGGTCGCCTGGATGGGCCTTGTTGCCACCATTTTTGTGCTCAGTTTCTATTCGGTCATTGCCGGGCAAATTATGGCTTATGGGTTTAATGCATTGGCAGGCGGTATGACCAGTTGGAGCGTTGATGCCATCCGCGAGTATGATGCCGTTTTCAAATCCAACCCAAGCGGACCGCTATTTTGGTCAGCAATTTTCTGTGCGCTGACGGCCGCGATTGTTGCCTCGGGCGTGCGCGGCGGCATCGAACGCGCCAGCAAGCTAATGATGCCTGCATTGTTTCTCATGCTGGCCGGCATGGTCATCTATTCCGCTGTTACCGGTGCCTTCAGTGAAGCTGTTAATTTCCTGTTTGGTTTCAACGAGATGACCTTCGGGCCAAAGCTGTTTATGGATGCTGTTGGTCAGGCCTTTTTTACCATTGGGGTCGGTGTTGGCGGAATTATGATCATGGGGTCCTATATGGGCTCGGACGTTCACTTGCCGCGCGCAGCGGGCTGGGTGGTTTCCATGGACCTGGCAGTGGCGTTGCTGGCAGGCCTCGCGATATTTCCACTTTTGTTTGCTAGCGGTATGGAGCCGGGCGTGGGGCCGGGCTTGGTGTTCGTAACGTTGCCGGTAGTTTTTGCCGAAATTCCTTTGGGTGCAGTTGTCGCGTTTGTGTTTTTCCTATTGCTCACCTTTGCAGCGTTAACATCGTCGATTGTTTTATTGTCGCCGACTACGGCCAAACTGCAACAAATGGGCGTGCCGCGGTGGGCGGCGGCGTGGGCAATGGCTGGGTTGGTTTTTGTACTCAGTTTGCTGACGGTGCTGTCTTTTTCCAGCTGGAGCGAATTTTATCCGCTTGCCGCTTTCGGCCTCGAGGATCACACATGGTTTGATCTGATCCGCGAGGGAGTGAACAATATTATATTGCCGGTTGGCGGTTTAGCCTTTGCCCTGATGGTGGGCTGGGGGATACCTAGAGAGAGATTTCGCGCGGCCTTGCCGCTGGAAAACCCAGCACTATTCTCATTGTTGTATGGGGCGATCCGCTATTTGGTGCCTGCGGCGATAACAGCATTGTTCGTGATGGTGTTATTTGTTGGCTAATGGCGGAAAACGGGAAGGGACAACAATGATTGATTTTTATAACCCTGACTATGTGGACAATGATGGTGTAAAGCTGGCGGTCTACCGGGATGGGCCTGCGCCGAATGCCACCGATAAGCCAGCGGTTATGTTTTTGCACGGCTGGCCTGACTTCGCGATTGGTTGGAAGAAGCAGATGGCCGCACTAGCCGCTGCCGGTTATCCGGTGTTTACCCATGATGGGCGAGGATATGGCCGTTCGGACGCGCCGGACGGCGCACTCCATTACACCATGGCCAAATTGACCGGTGATATCGCCGCCATTCAAGACCATTACGGATTGGACGATGCGGTGTTGGTGGGCCATGATTGGGGTGCCATTGTACTGTGGCAAACACCCTTTTACATCGGCGATCGGGTGAAGGGTTGTGTGGGCATGAACGTGCCGCTGATGCGCCATTTTCCGATCGATCCGATTACGTTGTTTCGCCAAACTCTGGGCGAAAATATGTATATTGTGCGCTACCAGACAGAAGGGGCATGCGAGCCAATTCTGGAAAAAGACCTGGTGGCAACCTTTAGCTTTTTCCTGCGTAGCGGCACCGGTGGAAGACAGCTGAAAAAACCCATACGACCAGAAGTAATTCAGGCGATGAAAAGCATCGACCTGGTCACCCTGTTGCAGGCAGCCGATGAGGCAACGATCGGTGAGTTACTGCTCAGCGATGAAGAACTGGCTTATTTTGTTGATGGTTATTCCAGAAACGGAATGACCGGGCCGCTGCACTGGTACCGCAATATGGCAGGTAACTGGGAAAAGCAAAAACAATTCCTTGTGGACGGCAGGCTGCCGAAAGTTGAGAAACCGTGCTTGATGTATACCGCCGAGCGTGACGGCGTGTGCCCGCCAAGGTTGGCGGACGGCATGGAAAACCTGTGTGAACCTTATGAACGCATTGATTATGCGGGCTGCGGTCACTGGACTCAGCTGGAGCGCGCTGATGATGTAAATGCATCGCTGCTGGATTGGCTAGGGCGACACTTTTAAGGCGTGTCACAATCCGCCTAATTCGTGATTAAGGTAAGGTTGTCTTGCCACTAGAAATCATGTGGTTGAAGCACCCAATCTTGTATGCGACGAGGAAGCATGAACACAATGCTTACATTGCTTGAAGGTTTTGTTATCTCTATCGGGCTTATTGTCGCGATTGGGCCGCAAAATGCTTATGTGCTGCGCCAGGGTATTCGCCAGCGCCACGCTGTGCCCGTGGCAAGTGTTTGTTTTGCCGCTGACGCAACCCTGATTACGCTCGGCGTGATGGGCGTTGGGCGTTTTATCGCCGGTAACGATACATTGTCCACATGGTTAGGCTGGGGCGGTGTCGTCTTTCTGACTTGGTTTGCTATCCGCAGTGTCCGGTCAGCGATCAATCCAGACATCATTGATGGTAACCGAATGGAAGAGGCTGCGGGCAGTGCTGCGGGTGGCACAATGCGCACGGCCATGTTACATGCGGCGGCTTTTTCGTTGCTGAATCCTTGGGTTTACATGGATACGATGGTTCTAATCGGTGGCGTCAGTGTTCAATATGATACTGACGTTGAGCGCGGTGCATTTTTGGCTGGCGCTATTGCGGCGTCCGCCGTGTGGTTTTACGGCCTTGCTTTCGGCGGAAAGAAAGCCGCGCCGCTGTTTCAGAAAGCCATTACCTGGCGCCTCCTGGACAGTTTTATCGCCACTATTATGATCCTTGTGGCGATCAACTTGGCACGTTTTCAACTGACTAGCTGAATAGCCATTGATACAGGTCATAGCGCCATAAGTTCGGTCGACAAATAGTTGCCGATGTGCTGAAGGAGGCAATTTTGATGAAATTGTACGGTGTGCATTTATCCCCATATTTTGAACGAGCTTATCTGGCTCTTGTAGTTAAGGGCGCAACAGATAAAGTCGAGATGCCAGGCATGCCTGCACCGTTTGGCTCAGAAGAGCTGGCGGCGGCAAGCCCAATGGGCAAAATTCCGTATTTATTGCTTGACGATGGTACCTGCCTGCCGGAAGGGCAGATGATCGTCGAATATTTTGACAGGGTATTTAGCGGTCCAGACCTGGAGCCTGCGGACCCGCTTGCTAATGTGCAGACACGTTTGATCGCCCGGATTGTTGATCAGTATATAGCACCGCATTCGGCTTCCTTGTCGCGACCCATGTTTGGCCGGTTTGCTCCCGACGAAACTGCGATTGAGCTGGCGATTAACACGGGTTTGCCGTCGGCGTTTGATTTTCTGGAGCATACCCTGGCTGGTGGACGCTTTGTCACTGGCGAACAATTGTCTTTTGGTGACATTGCGCTTATTCCGCACATGTATTTTTTCTAGAATTTCCTCAACCAGTATGAAATCAACCCCTGCGCTGGACGGCCGAAGTTTACCGCATGGTGGCAGGCCAACAGAAGCTCTCCTTTAGTGGTAGAATGTCATAGGCGGATACAATCTTCTCTTGATGCGGTCATGGCATCGATGAAATAGTGTTTTCTATGGATGCGGCTGCACCATTCAATTGTGCCGTTATTGTAGGAAAGGTTATCCAATGAAATTATGTGGCCATAGTGTTTCACCCTATGTAGAGCGAATTCTCATTGCGTTGGAAATGAAAGGCAAACCCGGGGATGTGGTGTTGACCGATGTGGTTGGCGGCTTCAAGTCACCGGAGCATTTGACTCACCACCCGCTCGGTAAAATACCTTTTTTGCTTTTGGAAGACGGCAGTTCGCTCTCGGAAAGCCAGTCTATCGTTGAATATCTGGATGCAGTAGTTGGCGGCGTTAGCGTAACACCCGCAGACCCCATGGTTGCCGCCAAAGCTAACCGTATCGTTCGGGTGCTGGATATATATTACACGGGTGCCATTGGCCCGATGGGCAAGGTCGCTTTTGGCGGCACTGCCACCGATGAGGAAATGGCAGACGCCAAGGAACGAGCGCTGCCGGAGGCGCTTCGGTATCTGGATTATTGCATTGAGGGCGAGCAATATGCGTTGGGCGATAGCTGGAGCCATGCTGATGCTGCAATTATGTCGCAGCTTTATTGGTTCGAGCGGTTGATGCCTCGGTTTGGTGTGCCGGGCCTTGAGGCATACACCACGCTGAATGCTTATTGGGAAAACGCAAAAAAAACTGACATTTACCGGGCCAGTAAAGCGCGGGCAGACAAGTCTGTCGCCAAGTTTTTCGGCCAAAAGGCAGACGAGAAGCAGAAATGAGTATGGAACCTGATCATTTAGGTAAATGCTTGTGTGGCGCCGTCAAGATTGAGGTCATGGGCGAACCTAAGTGGGTTGGCCATTGCCATTGCCCCAGCTGTCAGAAGGCCACCAGTGCTGCCTTCGCCACCTACGCCGGGTTTGACAAGGCCTCGGTACTGATCACTGGCGAGGAGCTGACAGTGTTCCGCTCCAGTCCGGGGGTAACCCGGCGCTTTTGCAATAAATGCGGCAGCGCAGTGTCGTTTGAGGGCGAGGCGTGGCCCGACGAGATACACCTGCATATGGTGCTCTTGGACGATGCAGCGGACTTCACACCAGGAGGCCACACTTATGTAAAAAACCGCCAGCCGTGGGTGCATATGCAGGACGGCTTGCCGACGCACCAGACTTTCGGTTCTGACGAGGATTAGATTCTGACGACGGTTGGTGAATCTACCTTGTTAACACTGGGCATCTGCGCTAATTGAGGCGCAATCAAATTTCCAATTTAAAGGCGCGCGCTATGGCTGCTTATCAGTATGTTTATCAAATGCAAAAGCTCACCAAGAAATATCCTGGTGGCAAAGAGGTTCTGAAGGGCATCAGCCTCAATTTCCTGCCCGACGCAAAGATCGCGATTATCGGCCAGAACGGTGCAGGTAAATCTACGCTGATGCGTATTATTGCGGGCCAGGAAAAGGAATTTGGCGGCGAAGCGTGGGCTGCTGAAGGCATTAAAGTCGGATATCTGTCTCAGGAACCAGAGCTCGACCCCTCGAAAGACGTGCTTGGTAACGTAATGGACGGTATGGCTGCGACCCAGAAGCTGGTCGATGACTTTAACGAGTGCGCCATGGCCTACGGCGAAGACCCGGAAAATATGGACCTGCTAGCCAAAATGGGTGAGTTGCAGGAAAAGGTTGATGCGGCGGACGCTTGGGACCTGCAATCAGAAGCCGAAGTGGCGATGGATGCGCTATGTTGCCCGCCCAACGACTGGGCAATTGATAACCTGTCCGGCGGCGAGAAACGCCGGGTTGCACTGTGTAAGCTGCTGCTGGAAAAACCAGATATTCTTCTACTGGATGAACCAACCAACCACTTGGACGCCGAAACCGTCGCGTGGCTGGAAAACCATTTGCAGAACTATAAAGGCTGCGTGATCCTTGTCACCCACGACCGTTATTTCCTTGATAACGTAGTTGGATGGGTGCTGGAACTTGACCGTGGGCAAGGTATTCCATTTGAGGGCAATTATAGCGCATGGCTTGAGATGAAGACCAAGCGTATGGCGCAGGACGAGCGCGCCGACGTAGCGCGCCAAAAAGCCATGAACGACGAGCTTGACTGGATAAGGCAAAGCCCCAAGGCGCGCCAGGCCAAATCAAAAGCACGGATCAAGGCATACGATGAAATGCTCAAAACTCAGCAGGACCGCGTTAACGGTCCAGCGCAGATTAAAATCCAACCACCCGCACGCCTTGGCGGCAAGGTGATCGAAGCGGAAGGCCTGACCAAAGCCTTTGGTGACAAACTATTGTTTGATGATCTGACCTTTAGCCTGCCACCGGGCGGCATAGTAGGCATCATCGGGGCCAACGGCGCGGGTAAAACCACGCTGTTTAAGCTGATCACTGGCCAGGAAAAAGCAGACAAGGGTTCGATCACCGTCGGTGATACCGTGCATCTGGGCTATGTGGACCAGAGCCGCGACGCACTTGATGCGAGTAAAAACGTTTGGGAAGAAATTTCGGGCGGCCATGATATTTTCACTTTCGGCAAGCGAGAGGTTAGCACCCGCGCCTATGTGGGGGCCTTTAACTTCAAAGGCGGCGACCAGCAGAAGAAAGTGGGCCTGCTGTCTGGCGGTGAGCGTAACCGGGTGCATTTGGCTAAAATGCTCAAAGAGGGCGGTAATGTGCTGCTTTTGGATGAGCCAACCAACGATCTGGACACCGAAACGCTGGCGGCTCTTGAGGAAGCGCTTGAAAACTTCGCTGGCTGTGCTGTGGTAATCAGTCACGACCGCTTCTTTCTCGATCGCATTGCAACTCACATTCTGGCCTTTGAAGGCGACAGCCACGTGGAATGGTTCGAAGGCAATTTCGAAATGTATGAAGAAGACAAAAAACGCCGCTTGGGTGTAGACGCAACCCAGCCTCATCGGATCAAATACCGGAAGTTTTCGCGCTAATTTGTACTGAAATTATGTTTTTGGGGGTCAAAAGCCGGGGGGTCAGAAGGAATGACGTGCGTATATGCTCGCTAATAGCATTGTTTGTTACTGTTACGGCATTTTCAACTGCGGCCAGTGCACAAAATAATCGACCCATTTTCGGTGTTATTGACTGGTTTCCTTTCGGCTGGGTGGAGGAAGGCGAAAACAAGGGCGTTATTGTTGAAATTGTCGGTGCCGTCGAAGACACGTTTGATGTCAAAATAGATATCATAATCAATAAAATCCCTCGGGTGCAGCGGGATATGGAAAATGGTCGTTATGATTTCACTGTCAGCTACCGTGATCCGCGCCTGCTGTCCAACATTGTCAATTTAACTGATATTGCCTGCCTGAAAACTGGTATTGCTTCGCTGAAAGCCAATCCGGTTAAATCGGTGGATGACCTAAATGGGATGCGGGTTGCTTACCCCGGCGGTGGGTATTTTTCCCGCAGTGTCTTGCCAAAAATAAAGGTTACAGGTGTGCAGGTTGCCCAGACCCACATCATGTATAATATGGCACTGCGCGGTCGGTTGGACGCTTTCATTATTAATGACGCAATTTGGGGCGCTTTTAAAGCCGGACTAGGGCCGAAAAATACAATCTCGGGACGTGATTGGCGGCAGTTTGCCGAGCCTTATTATATCGAGCAGCTGCCTATCGCCATTTCCATGTCCGCCTCTTCTAGCCACAAACAGCTAGGCGAGCGGCTGAAAACCATCACAGAAAATCCGATCTTTTCGCAAAAATTGCGTGCGATTAAGCAACAATACGGTATTTCGGAGACCCTGAACTGTGAGGGCTCACTGGCAAAATGATAGCTTAGTGTCCTGATGTCTTCAGTTTCCGCCTTCGTCTTCTTCTTCCAGATCATCAAAGAAATCTTCTTCCGCTTCATCCGCTGGTGGGTCGCCGTCATATATCTCGAAGCGGCGGTTTTGCAGATACAACGAGCGCATTACCACATAAGGGTCGTCTTCTTTGTATAGGTCGTCCAGCGAGTCGTGCAGTCGAACCCGAGTGTCCAGCGCATCGACACCTGTTCGTATCAGCGACAGATCAGACTGGCCTTCGTTGTTGAGCGTAATGGTAACCGGATCGAGGAAAAAATACCCAGCAAAGCCGACGAAATCCCGGTTGGTAGAAGGCCCGACAAAGGGAATGATGAAATAGGGGCTTTCTTTTATGCCCCAAACCGCAAAGGTTTGGCCAAGGTCCTCTGAATGATAGGGAATGTCCATTCCGTCAGAAACTTTGAACAGACCCGCTGCACCAACTGTTGAATTCAGCGTAAAGCGCGTGAGTGTTGTCAGCGCACGCTTCAATTTGAGTTGCAGGATGTCATTAATGAAAACCCACGGTTCGCGCAGGTTGCGCATGGCATTGCTGATGCCGTCTTCCAACGGATCTGGCATGACAAATTTATACGCCGATGAAATTGGCCTTAAAATATTTCGGTCGAAAGTCTTGTTGAAGGCAAAGATTTTGCGGTTCAGTCCTTCATACGGATCGCGTGTGTCTGTATCTATATTGGCCGAACCGGATGCGCAGGCTGTTGTTGCAATCAAAAGCGTTGCTGCCAAGCAGGTACGCAAGAATTTCGTCGAAATCATAAATATCTCAATAACTAAATCATACCAATGGTTGGCTTACATGCAAAAAACACCTAGGCCGAACGCCTCTTTACCAAGCTTTCGCTATATCCAAAAGGTTAGATCCATCACTTTTTGAGGAGAGGATCGTTAATCGAAACACCTTTACTTATATAAAGAAATCTTTATATAAGTATCCACACTGTAGTGAGGGCCAGATGGAACAACTTTTGACAGCATTGCGCGGCGCGGGTGAAGCGACCCGATTGCGCATTATCGCCTTGCTTTCAAAGGGAGAATTGACCGTTGGTGAACTCGTCCAAATTTTAGAGCAAAGCCAGCCTCGGGTGTCGCGTCATCTGAAATTAATGGGCGAATCTGGCCTGTTGGATCGTATTCAAGAGGGTACTCAGGTGTTTTATCGGTTGTCGCAGGACGGGCCATCAGGGCGTCTGAATTCGACAATTGTTGACCTGTTGGATGATAGTGACACTGTTTTTTCAGCCGATATTGACCAGCTAGCGGCGATTCGCTTGGAACGCGCTACTCGTGCACAGGCATATTTTGACGCCAACGCTCATGACTGGGATACGCTTCGTTCGCTGCATGTGTCCGAGGAGCAGGTTGAAGCAGCACTTTTGGCGCAACAGGGCGGCGCCCGGGTGAGTACTCTTCTAGACTTGGGTACGGGTACCGGACGTATGTTGCAGTTATTTGCACCGCTGGCAGATCAGGCGCTTGGCCTGGACGTGTCCCGGGCAATGTTGGCGATCGCACGTTCGCAATTGGACGGTGGGGCATACGGCCATTGTCAGGTGCGTCTCGGTGATATGTATGACCTGGGTGTGGTGGACGGTAGTCAGGATCTTATTTTGTTTCATCAGGTGCTTCATTTTGCCGAAGAACCGGCGAAGGCACTGGGTGAGGCAGGGCGCGCACTGTCGGATGGCGGCATGATGTTGATCGCCGATTTTGCTCCGCATAGCCAAGAGTTTCTGCGGGACCAGCACGCGCATCGAAGACTTGGGTTCTCTGAAGAGGAAATTGCCGGTTGGGGCGCAGCTGCAGGTCTTTCCCTGAATGCGGTAACTCATCTGGACGGTGGTGAACTGCGGGTGACTATATGGAATTTTGGTAAGAGAGTATAACGCAATGAGCGATTTTAATGATACACTGGCACGGTCCGGCTCGTTGTTTGCTGCCCCGGTTAACGACGCCAATATTTCCTTTGAGTTTTTCCCGCCGAAAACACCCAAAATGGAAGAAACCCTCTGGGCATCAATCAAAAAGCTTGAGGCGTTAAACCCTTCATTCGTGTCGGTTACATACGGTGCCGGAGGGTCGACCCGGGAGCGCACCCACAACACCGTAAAACGCATCCTAGATGAGACAAGCCTGAAGCCTGCTGCTCACTTGACTTGTGTCGGTGCCACTCGCGATGAGATTAACGCTGTTATAAAAGACTATCAGGCTGCTGGTGTCCGCAGTATTGTTGCTCTGCGTGGAGATCCGCCCGAAGGAGCCAACCGGTATGAACCGCATCCGGAAGGATACCAGAATGCCGCAGAACTGGTTGCCGGTATTCGTGGTGTTGGCGATTTTGATATTTCAGTGGCGACATACCCTGAAATTCATCCGGATAGCCCCAATTTGGCGGCCGACCTGGATAATTTGAAGCGTAAAATTGATGCAGGGGCCAACCGGGCCATTACTCAGTTTTTCTTTGAAACAGATAAATATTTTCGTTTTCTGGATCACTGTCAGTCCTTCGGTATCGATGTGCCGATCGTTCCGGGCATCTTGCCGGTTTCAAATTTTAAGACGCTCAGCAATTTTGCAGCGTCGACCGGGGCGTCTGTTCCCAAATGGCTCGGTGATTTGTTCGAGGGGCTGGACGATAAGCCTGAAACCCGAACGCTTGTTGCGGCAACTGTTGCTGGCGAAATGTGCCGCAAACTATATGCTGGCGGCGTGAAGGACTTCCATTTTTACACCCTGAACCGCGCCGACCTAACTTTTGCGGTGTGCCATATGCTTGGCCACCGAACTTCCCCAAGCAGGACGGAGGTGTAACCATGACTGACCCCATCAAAACGGATGTTTTTGATCGCCTTGAAACGGCCGCGACCGCACGCATTCTTATAATGGACGGTGCTATGGGCACAATGATCCAGCGTGAAGGGCTTACTGAGGCCGATTTCCGTGGCTCACAGTATGCAGACTGGCCGTCTGACCTGAAGGGCAACAATGAGATTTTGTGTGTTACACAACCTGATATTATTGAGAAAATTCACGAAGAGTTTTTGGCGGCGGGTGCGGATATTATTGAAACTAATACATTCAATTGCACCCGAATTTCGCTTGCCGACTATGACATGCAGGCATTGGCACGCGAGCTTAATATCGCCGCTGCCACACGCGCTCGCGTCGCGGCGGATAACTGGACCACCAAAACACCTGAGCGGCCGAGATTTGTTGCTGGTGCAATCGGTCCGATGAATAAAACCCTGTCCATATCCCCTGACGTAAATAACCCGGGCTACCGGGCGGTCACTTTTGATGAAGTTGTCGAGGCCTATAAAGAGCAGGTTGCCGCCTTGATCGAGGGCGGCGTTGATATCCTGTTGATTGAGACCATTTTTGACAGCCTGAACGCAAAAGCAGCGATTTTCGCGGCTGAAGATGTGTTTGAGGAAATGGGTGTGCGCCTGCCGTTAATGATTTCTTTCACCGTAACGGATATGTCCGGGCGTAACCTGTCCGGGCAAACCGTTGAAGCCTTCTGGTATTCGGTTAAGCACGCCAAACCCTTTACCATTGGCCTGAACTGCGCCTTTGGGGCGGAGCATTTACGCCCCCACGCGGTTGCTTTGTCTGCTATCGCTGAGACCCGGGTATGCGTTTATCCAAACGCCGGATTGCCCAATGAACTGGGCGAGTATGACGAATTACCAGAGGACACGGCAGCCCAACTGGGCGCCTGGGCGGAAGAAGGCTTACTTAATATAACCGGCGGCTGCTGCGGTACTACACCAGACCATATTCGCGCCATCGCCGAAGCGGTGGACGGTGTGTCGCCGCGCAAGCCGGTCGCGCTGGATCCGGTCATGCGCCTATCTGGCATTGACCCCGTAACGCTTGTTAACATGGTAGCCGAGTAAAATTATGGCCCGTCCCACAGCACAATTTATCAATGTTGGTGAACGTACCAATGTGGCTGGTTCAGCCAAGTTCAAGAAGCTGATCTTCGAAGATAATTACGAGGAAGCGGTCTCTGTTGCCCGCCATCAAGTTGAAGGCGGGGCGCAAATCATCGATATCAACATGGATGACGCCATGCTTGATGCCGAAGATGCGATGGTCAAGTTTCTTAACCGTATAGCTGCAGAGCCAGACATCGCCCGTGTACCAGTAATGATCGACAGTTCCAAATGGTCGGTGATTGAGGCGGGTCTAAAGTGTGTGCAAGGTAAGGCGGTTGTTAACTCGATCAGCATGAAAGAGGGCAAAGAGCCTTTCGTGTGGCAGGCCAAGCGCATTATGCGCTACGGGGCGGCTGTCGTGGTAATGGCGTTTGATACCGACGGTCAGGCGGATAGCATTGATCGCAAGTTTGATATTTGCAAACGGTCCTATGATATTCTGGTGAACGAAGTTGGTTTCCCGCCGGAAGACATCATCTTTGATCCCAACATTTTTGCGGTCGCAACCGGTATTGAAGAGCATAACAATTACGGCGTCGATTTCATCGAAGCGACGCGGTTGATCAAATCTAATCTGCCTTACGCCAAAGTGTCCGGTGGAGTGTCCAATGTGTCCTTCTCGTTTCGGGGCAACAATCCTGTTCGCGAAGCCATGCACAGCGTGTTCCTGTATCATGCGATCCGTGCGGGCATGGATATGGGTATTGTTAACGCGGGCCAGCTGACGGTTTATTCCGATATTCCTCCAAAGCTGAAGGAGCGAGTGGAGGATGTTGTCCTCAACCGGCGCGATGACGCGACCGAACGTCTTCTGGATGTTGCCGATGAGTACCGCGGGCAGGGCGGCGTAAAACGTGTCGAAGACCTGTCGTGGCGCGAAAAACCCGTGAAGAAACGCATGGAGCATGCGTTGGTTAAAGGCATTGCCGACTACATCGAAGAAGACGCGGAAGAGGCCCGCCAGCAGTTTGATCGTCCCATTCAGGTGATCGAAGGCCCGTTGATGGACGGCATGAATGTTGTTGGTGACCTGTTCGGCTCTGGCGAAATGTTCCTGCCGCAGGTGGTGAAGTCTGCGAGGGTGATGAAACAGGCAGTAAATTACCTGCAACCGTTCATTGAGGCCGAAAAAGAAGAAGGCGCACGCGCTAAGGGTAAAATTATCATGGCGACGGTGAAAGGCGATGTGCATGACATCGGAAAAAATATCGTTGGCGTAGTTCTACAGTGCAATAACTATGAAGTTATCGACATGGGCGTAATGGTGCCTTGGGCCGATATTCTCAAGGAGGCGAACGACCAAAATGCTGACATGATCGGACTGTCGGGCCTGATTACACCGTCGCTGGACGAAATGGTCACTGTGGGCGCGGAAATGGAGCGTTCCGGCTTTACCATGCCGTTGCTTATTGGCGGCGCCACCACGAGCAAGGTGCACACGGCTGTGAAAATCGCGCCTGGCTATTCCGGGCCGATTGTCCATGTTTTGGATGCATCGCGCGCTGTGGGTGTGGCCAGCACCCTGATGTCTGACGAATTACGTGATGACTTTGTTGCCAAAACCCGCGCGGATTACGATGAAGTTGTCAGAAAGCGCCTCGCCAAACCCAAGGTGGACCGATTGGTTAGTCTGATGGCGGCCCGGGACAATGCGGCATCTGTGCCTTTTGATAGTTACACACCAGTTAAACCACAGTTCACTGGCACCAAAGTGTTCGATGAGTATCCGCTGACGGAACTCATCGACCGCATCGACTGGACACCGTTTTTCCGCACATGGGAGCTTGCGGGCACTTACCCAGCGATCCTTGAGGATGATGTGGTCGGCGAAAGCGCCAGAAGTCTGTTTGAAGATGCAAAGGCAATGCTTAAGCAGATCGTCAATGAGAAATGGCTAACAGCTAAAGCAGTTGTTGGTTTTTGGCCCGCTGCGCGAGATGGGGATGACGTGACACTCTACGCCGATGAAAGCCGGGACGTTGAATTGTCGAAAGTGCATTTCCTACGCCAACAGGTGCAAAAACGCGCGGGACGCAGCAACGATTGCCTTGCAGACTTTATTGCGCCTGCAGGTGGCCCTGTCGACTGGATAGGTGGTTTTGTTGTCACGGCGGGCCACGGTATTGAGCCGCATGTTGAGCGTTTCAAGGCTGCGCATGATGATTACAATGAGATCCTGCTAAAGGCGCTGGCTGACCGGCTGGCCGAGGCCTTTGCCGAGCGGATGCACGAACGGGTTCGTACTGAATTCTGGGGTTTTGTGCCCGACGAGACGCTCAGCAATAACGATATGATCAAAGAGCGTTATCAGGGTATTCGTCCGGCACCTGGATATCCGGCATGCCCGGATCATTCTGAAAAAGTGGAACTGTTCCGCTTGCTGGATGCCACGGAACAAATGGGCGTTACGCTAACCAATAGCTACGCTATGCTGCCAACAGCGGCGGTCTCCGGTTACTATTTCGCCCATCCAGGTGCGCATTATTTTGGTATCGGAAAAATTAACCGTGACCAGCTTGAAGACTATGCAGCCCGGCGCGGTGTAAGTGTGGATACAGCTGAACGGTGGCTGCGGCCTAATCTCGGGTATTGACCGTTACGCTTGATTCTTGGATTTCTTACATGCTCTTCAATATATTGAAGGCAAGGTGTGTAATGTTTTCGGCTTTAAAAAAAGATAAGCCTGAAACATTCGAAAGGATAATAACACCTGTTTTCCGCTCTGTATCTGTGACCACAATAGAATAAAATCCACCCGTGCCGCCATTATGCCATAGCAATGGCCTGTTTTCAGTTATCTTATGCTTGCGGATAACCCAGCCTAAACCTATTTGCTCAAGCTTGTTTAACCTAACCGTCGGTTGTTGTTGTAGAAGATGTGCCGTATTATTCTTGTCAAAACCCGCTTGGACAAATTTTGCTAAATCTGTCACAGAGGATAAAATCGCTCCGGCTCCTTCCAGCGAGGCTAGGTCCCAGTGGCTTGTCTTTTTCCCTTTTTTGTTTCGCCCCTCAATGATTTTGGCTTTAATGTTATCTCTATCGATACCGCTTTTGTGCATGTTCAATGGCGAAAATATATTGTTTTTTAGCATGGTTTCATAATTAGCGCCGGTTATCTTGCCAAGTGTAAAGCCAAGCAACCCAGCACCTAAGTTTGAATAGCGGCTTTTACCTTTCTTTTTTAGCTTTAGTGTATGCTGTAGATAGTATTCTAGTCGTTCTGCGCTGTAGTTTTTATAAGGGTTGTGTTTGTTTTTAAATGCAGCTTCCCAGAACATGCCCGGCGGTATACGAGGTAATCCAGCAGTATGGTTTGCCAGTTCTTTTAGTGTGATGATTGCATTATTGTTCAGCGCATACCCGAGATATTCATCAATAGAGTCATCAAGGTTTACTTTGTTATCTGTTACCAGTTGTGCCAGCAGATGTGATGTGAAAACCTTTGTGATTGAGCCGATCTCAAACAGGTGCCGTGCGTTATCCACTGATTTAGTCGTTTTGCTGCTGGTGACAAGCGTGCCATAAAAATGCGTATTTTGATCCCGTATCTTGGCAACAGATAATTGCGTATGAGTTGGAAACTTAAGGGCTGTTTTCTGAATGATGTTTATATCGTCTTCTGTGAATTCTTTCACTTTATTCCCCGGCCATTCTATGATTAGGCCTGTCATAGATAATCATGATCGCGGGAATTATTAGGTTTATGCATTTGCATATTTTTTAAACATCTAAAGGAATGCGGTGTTTTTGCGATGCCGATTAACGCGCTTGCTCTTGTACCACCACGGCTTGCCCGGGTTGCAGGCGTTCTGCCCCGCGAATAACGATACGGTCACCGGCCTCTACGCCTCGCCGCAAGGCAACCCAAAGCCCGACAGTTGACAGGATGTCTGCGGTAACCTGCTCGGCTTTATCGTCAGCACCTACTTTAAACAAGTAGGATCGACCTGATTTCAACACAACCGCGTCGCGTGGTACGGCAACACTGTCAACTGGTGCGCTTTTAGGCAGACTTACTTTTACAGGTGTGCCAATTGGCCAATGCGCCCCTGAAGCTTTCAGCCGAACTTCGACCATGCGGGAGACAGCATCGCCAACTGGCACCACTGTGCGTATCGGCAGCGAATGAGAGCCGTTTGCGCTGAGTACTGATACCTCAGCACCGGCGATGAGATACTGCGTGATCGCCAGCGGCGCGGGCAGGACAATCTCCACATTCTCCGTGTCGACAAAACGCACAACTTCAGAACCAATATTTAGATATTCACCGATGTTTGCCAGACGCGCGACGACAGTGCCGGTGAACGGTGCTCGTATACTGGCACGTTCCAGATCGCCCTGGGTTTGGTCAACCAGTGCCTTGGCGTCTTCCACTTCTTGGGCGATCATATCGCGCTGGGAGATAACTTCCTCAAGCCGAGATTTGGAAGCATTGTCGCGCGAAGCCAGGTCTTCGAAGCGCGCCACATCTTGTTCGCGAAAAGTCATGTCTGCCTGCAACCGTTTCAGGGCAGACACCGCACGGCGGTGAGCAATTTCCAGCAACCGACCATCGATGGTCGCCAGAACGTCGTCTTTGCGCACTGGGGTGCCTACCTGAACGATTGATGTCAACTTGCCTTCAACTTCTGCGGCGATGCGGCTGTCATTCAGACTGATAACCGTGCCGTTAACATCGATCACCGGTGCCATCATGCGTTGCTCTGCAAGTGCCACCTGCACTTGAGCAGGTGGCATTTCTTGTTGTTGCGCATACGTCGCGGACGTCAGGCCGGTCAATAAGCCAGCAAGGAGCAGGAGGCCGCAGTTATGTTTTTTAGTAGTTCGCATATTGGTTTTTGTCTTTTTTCTATTCATTCTGCAGGTTGCGGGTTCGCATTTGTCGCTGCAGCTTGCTGCGCCCGCTTTTTGGCACTAACTGTCAGTTGAAGCAAGCTTGGCAACAGAACAAGAGTAAACAGCGTTGATACACTCATTCCGCCAACAATAACGGCAGCCATGCCGCGGTAGATTTCACTGCCTGCGCCGGGGAATATGAGCAGCGGCAACATACCAAATAGACTGGTGAGAGTGCTCATGAATATGGGTCGAAGGCGCAGCCTGAGCGCTTGACGTACGGCTTGTTCTCGGTTCATGCCGCGGTCCTCTGCGATGCGTGTCTGCGCCACTAGCAGGATTGCGTTATTGACCACAAGACCCAGCAAGATGATGAAGCCAATCATGCCCAGCAGATCGAGTGGCTGAAACTTGACGAAATTCATTAGGTTAAGTGCGAGCACGCCGCCAACACCCGCTAACGGGATGGATATGATTACCAATATTGAGGCTTTGAGCGACTTGAACAGCGCCGCCATAATGAGCACTAACAAAATTAGCGCCATGAAGAAGTTGCCGCTGAGAGTTCCGATGGCCCGCGCTAGGTCCTCCGCGCTTCCTGCATAAACAATGTTGCCGTCAGCGGGAAGCAGGGCACGGATCGCCGGTTCCACATCAGTTTGCAGTTTTGTGATGAGCGCTTCCAGAGACATGCCTGGCGGTGGGTTTACAACGAGGCTATAGCCACGCACTCGGTCAAAGCGCACGATGGCATTGGGTCCCAAGGTTGCAGAAATGTTGGCCAGTTCGCCCAGCGGTACGATACCGCCCAGCGGTGTTTGCACCGGTACATTCTCGATTTTCTCTGGCGTGTCGAAACGCTCGGATTTTAGATAGATATCCAGCCGTTCGGTTCCGTCAAAATATTCACCGAGCCATGATCCTTGTCCTAGTTGAAGGATAACCTGGGTAAGATCGCCTCGGTTCCAGCCAACTTCCGCCAGCCGCACGTCATTGGGTTCAAACCGCAATTCGGTTGCTTCGGCAAAGGGGTCAGGTTGTGGGTTGGCAGTTGCCCCCGGGATTGATCCCATGACAACGCCCATACTTTGCATGGTCGCATTTTTGACGGCTTCAAGATCAGTCGACATCAAGCGCATTTCAACCGAGTTTGCGTCGTCAAAGCCGCCAAACAGGCTTCGTCGCATGGTGAAACCAAACATATCGGGGATGCCTGAGATGATTTCGCTGTCAACTTTGGCTTGCAGCTCGTCCAAACGGCTACCGTCTTCGGCATTCAGCGCCAACCAGCCACCAGTGGCACCAGGGAAAGACCAAAGGAAATAATCCCGAACTTTGGGTTCTTTTTCCCCAGTTAGATATGGTGCTATGCGGGCTTCGATCACCTGTGCAATTTCGCTGTCCGCAGTTTCCACGTTGGAGCCGGGCGGGAAAAACAGAAAACTGTCTACGGTGTCACGCTTAACCGGGGGCAAATAGTTACTTTGTGGCCATAAAAATACGGTCAGTACAATAGAGCCAACCATCAGCGCGCTGATCCAGCCAATCTGCTTTGACTGCCTATTGGTTGCGCCCATTAAGCCATCCGCCATGCGATCCCAAACGGTTTCGCCTTTTTCAGGATCGGGCAGTTTGCGCATCCAGAAGCGCGCTGTAGTAGGTAGGATGGTGACCGCAACCAGCAATGACATGCTGACGCCGATGGCGATGGTGAGCGCAAGATCAGCAAACATTTGCCCTTCCGCGTCCTTTAGGAACATGATCGGGATGAAGATGGCCACTGTCGTAGTTGTTGATGCAAGCAGCGCACCCCAAACCTGTGATACACCCAAATCACTGGCGTCCTTGGGTGTTTCGCCGCGTTCGCGCAGACGTACGATGTTTTCGAGCACCACAATTGCTGCGTCCAGTACCATGCCTGTTGCGAAGGCCAGTCCGGCCAGCGAAATAACATTGAGCGTGCGACCGGTCAGGTTCAGCACAACAAAAGTGGCAAGCAGGGATATCGGTATCGCAAGGGCAATAAGAAGCGTCGCCCGCCACTGCCTGAGGAATAGCCACAGCACAGCAATAGCGAACAGCATACCGATGATCAGGTTACTACCCAGCAAGTTAATCGAGCGGTCAATATAGAGGCCGGGATCAAAACTATACTGTGCCACCAAACCGCGGTCTTTGAACGCACCTGCGTTCAGTTCGTCCATTCGTGCTTTCACGCCTGCCAGCGCTTCCAGCACGTTGGCGTCATTGGTTTTGGAAATGCCCAGGCGGTAAGCGCGGTTACCGTTCTGGTAAATAAAGCCGTCTGCCCGGCCCGGTCCAATTTCCACACGGGCGATATCACCCAGTTTGATCGGTAAGCCGCCGCGCCATTCAAGGATCAAATCGGCTAGTTCGTCCGCGTCATAGCGGCCTTCGAAGCGCACGGTATATTGACGGCGCCCGACGTCAACTGACCCGCTGGATATGTCACCTGAACGGCCAATGCGGGCCGGAACGCGGGCAATATCAATACCCAGTTCGGCGGCCCGGTAGGGATCAAAAATGATCTGTAACTGATCGCCTGCGCCGCCGGTGCCATCGTCGAAATTAATTTCAGATACACCGTAAAGCGATTGAAGTTCCGGCTTGATTACATCGCGCAAATACTTGGCATTTTCGCCGGCCCGGTCTTCGTTGCCTGGGATTTGCTGCACATAATATTCGATTTGTTGGTCGTTGGCGTCGCCCCATTCGCCCATCATCACTTGCGGTTTTTCTGCGTTGGCGGGTAGGGGGCGCAAACGGTTCAGTCGACTGATTATGTCAATCAACGCGCGGGTCATGTCTGTTTCAATCGCGAACTCAAGCTGCATGAAACCGAAGTTTGCCATATTCCAGCTGACCATTTCGGTCATGCCAGGCGTGCCCTGCAGAACCTCTTCCACCGGCACAGAAATCTCGCTTTCAATTTCAGCAGGCGATGCGCCAGGCCATGAATTTATAACCGATATGACCGGCTTTTGAATTTGCGGCAGCAACTGCGCCGGCAGGCTGAAAATGGACGCGATGCCCATCAGCATGATAATGGCCGCAACCACAGCAACTGCAGCGGGGTTATCCAGGCTTTGTTTTGTTAGTCGCACCGTCGATTGTCCCAATTAGGAAGGCTTTGATTGCCCTGATTTATTATTCAACTATATGGTTGAATATATAATATTCCTGCATGTATCAATAGGCTTCGCACAATGCAGTAGCCACTAGAGAGTGATTTGCCACAACATGTGAGTTTTATTTGCCACACTAGCCTATGACGATTGATAACGCCGTTTTCGACTATGTATGAGCAAAAAGAGACGAATGGAAGGGCTGTAGGGACAGTCTACTGACAAAATCTGGTGTATTGCTGCTGTGAATATTCGGGCGTTCAAACAGATTACCGATAGTCTTTGAAAACCTCATCGAACCACCCCGTATCCTGCAGCAATTTTACTCGCTTGCTAACGTGGCTAAAAAAAGCCTCAGTCTTGTTGTTTCGAAGGCATGAAATACCATCTTCAACGGTATCAAGCCGAATGGTCGATTTTTTAAGCTGATCCTTAACACTAATTTTTTAGTTAGGAAGTCCAAGTCAAAATCATAGCCTATAAGCGCGCCTACCCTACCAGCTGCAAGCATTTTGATCATCTGGGTTTGGCTTTGTAATTTATGATCTTCTTCAATGCCTATAGAATTGATAAAGCGTACAAGATTAACGTCAGAAGCTATAACAAGCTCGTTTAGTTGAGACGCTTTCGTTATGTCAGGCGCGTCAGCAGCGGTATATGCAACAACCGCAATGGTATTGACTGGTCCGATAAATATGTATTCCCTTTCGTCCGGTTCCTCGTAGCTGCGGCCAACATCAGTGTTCGCTGCAATGTAAATGCAATCGGTGGTGCGTAACTCCATCGCTCTGTTCAGCCGCGCAGCGGGCAGGAAAGTAACGTTGATGGCGCCATCGTATCCCTCGACCAACTTGTTAAACACGTCGTTATATACGCCCTCTCCGTTTTGCTCGTAGGCAAACGGGATGGTCATACTGGCAATTTCTATTGAGGGCGGAGTGTCTTGCGCCAGCGCAGGCACCGCAACGCATGCCAACAGCACTGATGCCGCGGCCCGCAAGCAGTTGGAGATAGAATGGCGAATTATGAAGGATGTCATCATGACATGAATATATCGCGCGAGTTCGTTTTGTCGAACGAATTTCAATTCGGTTCTCACTAACCTTTAGTTCAACTTGATATTGATATGTTATAGTGTGTATTTTCGTGACTGAAGGCGGCCATTGATGGGGAGTGTGGTATGAAAAAGCTCAGCAGAATTACGGTTTTGACCTTTTTGGGGTTGTGGGCCGCCCTGCCTGTGTCGGCGCAGGACGCACCAGCGGTTGGCCGGGAAGTTGCGATAACTGCTTCTGACGGGGTTGTCGTCTCTGCATATTGGCAACAGGCAAAACTAGCACAAGGAAAAGACATAACAAGCGACGCCGTAGCCGCTCCAACAATTCTGCTGTTCCATATGGCTGGATCGTCTGCCCGCGGTGAATATAGTGAAATTGTACCGATATTGAGGGCAGAAGGATATAATACGCTGGCGGTGGATTTGCGGTCAGGCGGCGATCGATTAGGCGCGCAAAACAAAACGGCAGACAGACTGGGAGATGGCAATGTTGGTTACTGTGAGGCTTATCCTGATATGGAGGCAGCACTAAACTGGGTGAAATCCAATGGCGGTAACGGCCCGGTCGTGGCACTAGGCAGCAGTTACAGCGCTGGGTTAGTGATCAAACTCGGTGCCGAAAACCAACAGGATGTTGCAGGTGTTTTGGCATTTTCGCCAGCCTCGGGCACACCTATGGCCAATTGCAGACCGGAGCCTTATTTGGCGCAAATGATCATTCCTCTAGCTGCCTTCAGGCCCGACGGCGAAATGGCAGTGCCAAGTGTTGTCACTCAGGCGGCCGCATTTCGCAAACTAGGCGTGCCGTACCTCGAGATCGAGAATGGTCGCCATGGTTCCCTGATGCTGCGGGAAAGCCAAACTGGCACTAATATGGATCATGCATGGCACCCGGTTTTGAAATTTCTATATGGCGTTGGCAGACCTAAAAGGACCGATGTGACCTTGCCTGTGGATGGGTGGCATATACAAGGTGACTTTGTGGCCCCGCAATCATTATCAAAGGTGCCCGCCGTTCTGTTGTTGCACGGCGCGTCACGGTCGCGCGGAATTTATGCCGGCTTGGCACAAAATCTCGCATCGCGAGGTATTGCTTCATTGAGCCTTGATATGCGTGCCCACGGTGAAAGCCTGACTAAGGGAAAGTTCCAGCCGCCGTATGCGGAGCACAGGCATTTGCTGCCGGGTACCGAGGCTGACATTGCAGCTGCGACTGAGTATTTGGCGCAGCATGCTGCAGTTGATCCCGACCAGATCGCCGTTGTCAGTGCTTCTTATTCGGGTGAATTTATGGCGCTTGCCGCTAGGCAGTCCGGTTATGCTCAGGCCTATGTTTCCCTGTCGCCGGGTTCTCTTTCAGACCAGTCGATTGAAACTGTTGACCCGAGCGGTGTGCCGTGGCTGTTCGTTCGCGCTGTTGAGGAGCGGCCGTTTTTTGATGATATTTTCGCGGCTATCGAAGAAAAAAGCGATGCTGATATTATGATATTGCCGGGCAAGGGGCACGCGGACCGGCTGTTGGCGCAGCACCCGCGCTTGGCCGCACAGCTGGCCGTATGGCTGGACGACGCGCTGGAGTGAGCGTCGCTCATTTCAATAGATGTTCTTTAAAAAACCAATTCAATTTCTGCAATCAGGCGCAGATATTGGCGTGCTCGAAGGCCCACAGCTGGATAATTCGGCGTGAAAGCTGCCCCTCGCAGGCCTTCCTCCATGCGGAAATAGGTGCCTGGAACCAGCGGTGTTGCTGGAAAAATGCGAATGTTCTTATCCTGCGCGGCAATAAGATCAGCCAATCCTTGCCGCATGGCAACGACAGACTTTCGTAGCATGGCTCTGGCTTCATCTTCCTTGCCAGCAGCGATGAAGGAATTCAAAAAAGTCGCAGGCAAACGCAGCGACCGATAGGGCGCGTTGGTGGGTAGCCGGTTAACTTCTTTGGTAATAATATCAACGACTTTCTGATGATCCCCATCTTTCTTGTATTTGGTTGCCAGGTTTTTTATTTGCCAATCCGTGTGCCAAATATCTTCCGTGATAGGAGGAAATTTTCGCCAATAGTCTTCAACCATGCCTTCGATTTTTTCGTATCTGTCATATGCGTTGAAATGGATTTGCATTGCTTTTTGCCAGGCGATCCGTGCTTGCAACCCACCGCCGTCCATGAACATTTCATATTGGGCGAGCGATTCTGCCGGTTTGAAATTCAGAAAGTAGACTTCGCCCAGCGCAAAATTTTGAATTTCGTCGAGCTCATCTACATTGAGCCTGTCAAAATATTGCTTGATGGTCGGAATGCGCCTCGCTGCCGGGTTTTCCGCCATTGCTTTGAGGCTGTAATATACCACTTCGGTTGGTTGCAATTTTGCTGCGGGTTCGCCCTGACCGAGAACGCTACTGCTGAAAAAAGCTGCGGTGAAAATGGCGGCTATATGTGATTTTATTGTCATTTCTTACCTCGCTGTCGGTTTGGTAGACATATTTGTTCGTGTGAAATCTATGTGGCCAGTAACTTCCAGCGTCATCCTATTGGCAGACGAGTTGACGGATTGACCCGGTGAACGGCGAATACCGGCATAGCAAAGCGCCAAACAAACTGTAGACTGTTAGATGGTTTATTGGGTTTTTGATGGATTCTTTGGGAAGGAACAACGGCATTGCTGAATATATGGACGGCCAGTAATCGTCGGTTTTTCACGCTCTATTGTGTGTTTTGGTTGGCGCTTGGTTCGGTATATGAAGCACTGTTTATGTTGACCCCCAATGTCGACGTATACGCGGCTTTTATAACTGGGTCGCATGTTATTGGCACGGCTGCGTTACTGGGTGTTGGTGGGGTTCTGATCGCCGCGAGGACCCCGCTGCCGCAAGACCGCCCCTTTGTTTGCCTATCGGTTCATGCGCTTGGTGCGTTTGCCTATTCTTCGGTGTGGGTCATTGTCATTATGGCGGTGCGCAATGTCGAAATTTATTTATCCGCAGAGACCTTTACCTTTGTGACGCCACCAGGATTTGTCATCCGCTGGCATTTGCTGGCCGGTACCGCCATATATGCGACGATGGTATCGGGCGTGATTGCTTTTCGTTCCATCACCCGGATGGAAGCCGAGCGTCAGGCGGCTGACTTGAGAGCGCTGCGTGCGCAGCTTAATCCTCATTTCCTGTTCAATACCATGCATACAATATCCATGTTGTTTCGTCTGGAACCGGAAAAAGCGGAAGCTGCGATGGAGACTTTTTCTGACCTGATTAGATATGCGCTACATGGTGATCGACCGCGATTAAAGGATGAGGGCGAACAAATACTTGTTACAGTCCACGATGAGTGGGAAATTGTTAAAAAATACCTCGAATTGGAACGACTTCGGCTCGAAGATCGGCTGAGAGTGGAGTTTGAAATTGATCCAACGGCGGCAGAATGTTTGATCCCGCCTCTGACGTTGCAGCCGTTGGTAGAAAATGCGGTTCAACATGCCGCAGCGGTCAATGAAAACGGTGCGGACATAAAAATCACCATCAATAAGAATACCAAAGATTTGTCCATTTGAGTTGAAAATAACGGTGTGAAGGTTACGCCTGCTGTAGGTGAAGCGGCGAATATGGGCATAGGTTTGGAGGCGCTTGATGCCAGGCTTAACGCGGCATTCGGCGATCGCAGTGGCATGAAAATTATCACCGAAGATGAGCATAATTTTATCGTGCAGATCGATGTACCTGTCATAAGGTTGACTTGATGGCACAAGTAAGGGTGGTGATTGTTGAGGACGAGGCCATTTCGCGGCGAGAGCTCAAACGAATGGTTGATGCTATCGAGTGGCTTGTATGTGTGAGCGAGGCGGCGCACGTTACAGCGGCCATCGACGCCATCAACCATCATCAGCCAGACGTGATCTTTCTCGATATAAAAATACCGGGTGGCACAGGCTTTGATGTTTTGAACCAGGCCGATTTTGTGCCGAATATCATTTTTACAACGGCGTTCAGTGATTTCGCGGTCGATGCATTCGACCACAATGCGGTGGACTTTCTGCTTAAGCCGTTCAGCAAAAAGCGTTTTGATATTGCTATTGGCAAACTGAGGTCCAAATTGTTCGACCGCCTTGGCCAGCGGCATGTTGATTCAACTAAGGTGTTTGTTTCCAGCGGTAGTAGTATGTTGCCGCTGACATTGACTGAGGTTGAGCATTTTTCTGTGAACGGCGATTATGTTGTGACCCGAAGTCAAGACGGTGAACGCCTATTGAACACAAGCCTTTCCGCCCTTGAACTAGAACTTGACCCTCGCCAGTTTGTTCGTATTCACCGGGCACATATTGTCAATATTCGCTATGTGCATCGTATGAAAAAACAGGGTGACCGACAGTTGCTTGTTCAGATGCGCTCTGGTGCAAGTTTGTTGTCCAGCCGAGCTGGCACTAAGAAACTGCAGCGTTTTTTTTGGAAATTAGACTAAAAACCTGTGCCTTAATAATGATCTAGCCGGATTTCGACCTTTAGTTTTCTATTTGGCGCATTGGCCTTTTTTACGCTAAAGTGTTGCGATATTGCTTCATATGTAGCTTAGCAAACAGCTGCTTGCCTTTGGAGACTTTGATATTTTGTCGTTTTTGGGGAGGGATGACGTGACCATACCATTTGGAAAGCTATTTGCTGCTGTGTTGGCTGTTTCAGTTTTCGCACAGGCAAGTTACGCGCAGGACAGCGAACCAGTTGAAGACGCTGAAGTAGTTGCGCCGCCTGCACCAGAAACATCTGCAACGCCCTCACTGACCGAAAGCGATCTTTCTGCCTGGCTTGATGGATTCATGCCTTACGCGTTGAAGACCGGCGACATAGCTGGCGCTGTGGTCACTGTCGTCAAAGACGGTCAAGTGTTGACCAACCGTGGATATGGCTTTGCTGATGTGGAAACCGACACGCCTGTAGACGCAGCAGAGACATTGTTTCGGCCAGGTTCAATTTCCAAACTGTTTATCTGGACGGCGGTCATGCAGCTCGTAGAGCAAGAGAAAATTAGCCTCGACACAGACGTGAATGTCTATCTTGACTTTAATTTACCAACGAACCGCGGCATCGTAACCATGCGGCACTTGATGACCCACACGCCGGGTTTTCAAGAAGTTGTAAAAGACCTTTTTGTCGAAAACCAAACCTTTGAAGATGCTGATTTGCGGGAGTATCTCGTCACCCATATCCCGCAGCAGATTTTTGATCCTGGCAGAATTCCCTCTTATTCCAATTATGCATCTTCGTTGGCGGGCTATATTGTCGAACGGGTTTCGGGGGAACCCTTTGCCGCTTATATCGAAAATCATATTTTTACGCCGCTCGGTATGGTCCGTTCGAGTTTCCGTCAACCGTTACCTGATGCGTTAGCCGCTGGCATGTCAAAAGGCTACAAATCGGCGTCGGACGGCATAGCACAGTCTTTTGAAGTGGTTGTCCCCATGCCTGCTGGCGCGCTTTCATCCACTGGTGATGACATGGCTAAATTTATGATCGCTCATTTGAGCGGTGGTGCCGGTTTAATGCAGCCCGAAACGGCGGCGCAAATGCATACTACGCTGGATAACCAGTTCCCGCCAATTAACGGCGCGGCACTCGGGTTTTACCGCGAGGATCTTGGCGGACTAAACATCATTGCGCACGGCGGTGATACGGCATGGTTCCATTCCAATATGGCCTTGTTGCTGGATCACGGTGTCGGTTTGTATGTGTCAGTAAATAGTGGTGGCGGGCAGGCGGCTGGTCCGCTTCGTCGTATGCTGTTTACCGAATTTGTCGATCGCTACTATCCCTATGAAACCGAAACGTCAGCGCCTTTGCCCACGTCAATGGCACACAGTGCCCTGGCGGCAGGCTTGTACGAATCGTCTCGCGCGGTAGAAGGTAATGTACTGGCGATTGTACGCTATGCCCCGCAGCTAAAAGTTACAGTAACCGAAGACGGTGCATTGAAAACACCGCTGATACCTGGGCTGTCTGGTTCCGGCGAACCTTTGTTTGAGGTGGCTCCCTGGCTTTGGCAGTCAAAATCGGGCCGCCGTGTTACAGCCCGGACCGAAGGAGGAGTTGTGACCGCATTGGCGACTGATCCTGCGCTTTTTACCTTCACGCCCGTGCCCTGGTATCGATCGTCTGCTTGGCTTAATCCTGTCATGATAGGCGCGGCTACCGTTATTATTCTTACGTTCATCGCGTGGCCGGTTTGCGCAATCGCCCGCTGGCGGCTTAATGTGTCGTTCCCATACCGGGGTGTTCGGAAAAAGGCTTACAGGCTTGCGCCCACTGCAGCGCTGCTGGTCATTCTATATTTTGTCGGGTGGGGAATTTTCCTGACCTGGCTGTCGGGCTCGATTTTCAATCTGGAGGCATCACGCAATGAAAGCCTGTTGATGCTGTTGTATGTGTCTTCCATATTGCCAATTGTCGCCGCGTTTCTGTCAGTATCTTCTGCGCGTGTAGTGCTGGGCGGTCGATCGACACTGTTTCAAAAAGCAAGTTCAATCGCACTGATTGCCAGTATGATCTTTGTGATCTGGTTCTCTGTTGTTGTCGGACTTTTCAGCTTCGATACCGGGTTCTAAACTGGTGAAAGACGCGGCACGTGCCTCATAAAGATTGCATCTCTGTTGATGATTACCGTCGGCGAGCGCGGCGCGTGTTGCCAGGCCCGATCTATGACTATCTGGTTGGCGGTGCTGACGACGAATGGTCTGTATCCAACAATGAAAATGCTTTTCACCGCTATGAATTGATGCCGGAATATCTTCGGGATATCAGCGACATTGATATGAAGACAACGATTTTAGGGACAGAATTGGCGGCACCAATTGTTCTGTCGCCAACCGGTATGTCGCGGCTATTTCACCACGAAAAAGAAATCGGTGTTGCGCGTGCGGCCAACAATACGGGCCTGATGTATAGCCTTTCAACGGTGGGCACTACCAGCATTGAAGATGTTGCCGGTGCCATGCCGGGGGCTAAAATGTTCCAGATATATATCCACAAAGATCGATCATTGACCGAAGAGTTTGTCGACCGGGCTAAAGCGGCGGGCTATGCTGCGCTATGTTTAACTGTCGACACGCCGCTGGCGGGTAACCGCGAGCGCGATCATAGAAGCGGCTTTGAAATGCCGCCGCGTCTGAAACTGGGCAGCTTGTTCAGTTTTGCAACCCATCCGCGATGGGCGATCAATTTGTTGCGAAACTCTGATTTTCAGTTAGCCAACTTGGCTGGGCGCGGCGACGTGCTCGGGGCTGGCGCGATAGGGGTTATTGACTATGTTAACAGTCAGTTTGACCGTACAGTAACTTGGGATGATGTGGCCCTTATAATTGACCGATGGGGCGGCCCATTCGCGATCAAGGGCCTTCAGTCGCCTGAGGATGCAGCCCGCGCAGCCAGTATTGGCGCCAGCGCGATCATGATCTCGAACCATGGTGGCCGGCAGCTGGATTTTGCACCTGCTCCGATTGACTGCGTAGCACCTATGCGCGATAAAATTGGTGGTGGGCTGGAATTGATTGTGGACGGCGGTGTGCGCCGTGGCACAGATATCATAAAGGCCCTGGCCCTTGGAGCCGATGCGGTCTCGTTCGGCAGGCCGTATCTCTATGCTTTGGCAGCGGGCGGAGGGCGTGGTGTGCAGCAATATTTGATATCATTAAAGGATGAATTGGCGCGCGATATGGCGCTTCTTGGCGTCACGTCAGTCGGTGAAATTGCGGGTAGGCATTGCCTTCGGCGCCAGTAACCACAAATGAAAGTTCAGCTCAATGTCATGGATTAAAGATCATATTAGAACTGTGCCTGATTTCCCGCTGAAGGGGATCATGTTCAGGGATATGACCACCCTGTTTCAAAATGCTGGTGCTTTTCGGCGCACGGTTGACGAGCTTGTTAGTCATTATGATGGTAGACAGTTTGATAAGATTGTTGGCATCGAGGCGCGGGGCTTTGTAATGGGTGGGCTGATGGCCTACCAGATGAATGCGGGCTTTGTTCCAATCCGCAAGGCAGACAAGCTGCCCTATGAGACCCGCACACAAGCTTATAGAAAAGAATATGGCACCGATTTTCTCGAACTTCATATCGATGGTGTTAATGCTGGTGATCGCATTTTGCTTGTGGATGACCTGATCGCAACGGGCGGTACTGCAGAGGCTGCGATATCGTTGATCCGCGCTGGGGGCGCTGTTGTAGAGGACGCTTGCTTCATAGTGGACCTGCCAGATTTGGGCGGTGCAGACCTCGTGCGCGGTCTTGGGTGTAAGCTGGTGGCGCTGACACAGTTTGATGGTGTTTAATCACAGCATTGCGCAAAAAACCGCTTAAATTACACATGTGGTCCACCTGTATCCGCGGGTAATTTGTATTAGTTTGTATTGCTTTGTATAGCTTCTGTCTCAAAAGCTTGTTGTTCTAAAGCGTAGTCATTAGGGTTGAGGCGACAATAGATCTGCCAACATTGCAGATCATTTGAGGCTGAAGACATGGACCAACTGCCATTTGCGATATTGACGCTGATGTTTGTCAGCAGTGCGCTTTGCGGCGTGTTTTTTATGGCGTGGTGGACCTTTGGCCGCGCGGCCCACGCTCTTACGTGGTCTGTGATGTTCGCTCTGTCTGCGCTTCAGTGGGCATTAAATTTGGCCAATGCGTATGACGCAGTTGCTAATCCCACAGTTCAACAGATTGCCTTAAGCTTGCTGGGACCTTGTGTTGCCATTTTGTCTGTCGTTGGGTACAGGCAACGCGCTGATAAGACTGTTAATATTCCTCTTATGATTGGCATTGTTCTACTCACGTGGGGTAGTTCAGTTTGGTTTGGCTTTGTGCAGCCTCACGAAGGTTTGCGGTCATCGATCCTGCCTTACATGATTGTCGGGGCATGTCTTTGGAATATGTGGATTTTGTATGATGTGCCAAGGATCAAGCGCGTTGTGGAGTGGGCGATCATTGCCGGATATGCACTGTTTGGTGGGTCGCAAATGGTGGTTGGTTCGATTGCCTTTAGCCAAGGTGCGGTGTTGGACCCGGTTGTAACAGAACTATATGTTGCGATCGCTTTTCTAACCCTGCCAACTTTTTTCACTCTACTTGGCATGTTTGCTCTTTCATTGATTGCATCGGACATATCGACCCGCGCAGAGGTGCTGGCTGATTTCCAAAAGCGAAAACGCCAGGAAGAAGTGGAGAAAAGTTGGGGTACAGTTCAAGATGCTATTGAGGCGATACCTGATTTAATCGGTATCGATGATGGGAAGGGTAATTTTCTTACATGCAATGATTCACTGGCCAATTTTTTGGGCAAGGAAAAAAATGATCTCATCGGTATGCGGTCCCTCGAAATTATCGATCTTTACCGAGAGAAATTCGATTTTATTGACGGCGTGAAAATCAACGATAGCGAAGATATTGTCCAAAAATTATGGCATGCGCTGACTACTGGAACACGCCTCAATGTAGTTACCAGCGACGATCGTAGTTTCATCGTAGATTGCGGTTACTTGCAGTCTGGTGGGCAAATATTGATATGCCGCGATGTAACGCAGCTCTATCGAATCCAGTCGCGACTAGAGGCTGCCATCAGTTCGATGCCAATTGGGTTCGCGCTTTTTGATAAGGAACGGAAGCTGGTTGCCTGCAACAGATATTACGAGAATATGTTACAGCACGATCAGAATTGGATTAGCCAGCAACCACTATCTACGCTGGTAAAGACGCTGACCGGGCGCCTGAAGGCGGCTAAAACCAGTGGCCTGGTGCAGCGCAGTGAATGGATTCATGAATGGATGGATGCCATTGAAAAAGGCAAGAGCCACGGCGTTACCGCCTTGCTAGATGATGACACGTGGGTAGACTTGTCGGTACGGCCGGTTGAAGGCGAAGGTTTCGTTACCATTGCAAATGATGTTACCAATCGACGGTTGCTTGAAATTGACCTTGAGAAAAACGAAGCGCAGTTGCGCCAGATACTTGGCAGTCAGCCGTTTCCGGTTATGTTGGCGCGCAAAGCCGACGATAAAATATTGTTTGCTAGTGATGCCGCGGTAGAGGCCTTGGGTGCGGGCGAAACTTCACTTATAGGCAGTTTGGCCAGCGATTTTATTACTGCCCGCGGTTCATGGGGCAGTGCGACGGACAGTGACAGCGAAGCAAGTGTGTCATCGGTGCAGGAAATGCCATTGTTGCGTCGGTCTGGCGAGCGTTTCCCGGCACTGTTTTCAGAACATAATATTGCCTATGCCGGCCAGGAAGCGCGGGTGGTAAGTTTCATTGATATTTCTAACATTAAAGAACTTCAGTCTGAGTTGGCAACCCAGCGCGAGGCACTGTTTCAAAGCGAAAAACTTAATGCACTTGGAACGCTGTTGGCGGGTGTTGCACACGAGTTGAACAACCCGCTCACTGTCGTTGTGGCCAACGCCCATGTGCTGGCGCTGACCGGCGAAGATGAAGGTGTGAAATCCAGAATTCGAAAGATTACAGCCGCCGCAGACCGATGCGCCAAAATTGTTCGCTCATTCCTTGATATGGCGCGAAAAAGTCCTGGCGAAAAAGTAGAGTTTGACCCGGTAGCTTGCGTTGAACAAGCGCTCGAATTGTCATTGTATGGATTGCAGGACGACAAGGTGATTGTAGAGGCCGATATCGCGCCGCAATTGCCAGCTATAAAAGGTGATCCGGATCAATTTGCTCAGGTAATCCTGAATTTGATTATCAATGCCAAACAAGCGTTGGTAGATCAGCAGGTGCCGAAGAAAATATGTGTTTCCATGCATTTGGACGAATCTGGGCGGGCGATAGAATTGGATGTGACAGATAACGGCATTGGCATTCCCGTGGATATTCGTGACAGTATCTTTGATCCGTTTTTCACCACGAAGAAAGTAGGAGAGGGAACTGGTATGGGGCTTTCTCTTGTCCGTGGTATCGTTAAGTCGCATGGCGGCGAAATTATACTGGTCGATCAGAGAGAACCGGGAAGTCATTTTAAAGTAACGATACCTCATACAGGCCACGGTCTTTTGAACGGTATAACACAAACGAATATGAGAGAAATTGCGCCAAAGCAAAATATACTGATTGTGGACGATGAGCCAGATGTACTATCTGCGCTCAAAGACATTCTTGTTTTGCAGGGCCATAATGTATGTGCCGTAAGTTCCGGGGCGGATGCATTGTCAGCATTGAACAAGGAAAAGTTTGATGGTATTTTAAGCGATATAAAGATGCCGGATATGGACGGTGAACAATTATTCGGTGAAATTCAGAAACACCACCCCGATTTAGTTTCTCATACCGCATTTATAACAGGCAATGACTTGTCTTCAAAAACCAAAGATTTTCTTGATGCCTGCGACAGGCCGTATCTTGGAAAGCCGTTTGTTCCCGACGAAATTTTTGAGCTGATTCAAACACTTGAAACTAGCAGATAGGGTAGCCATCGTTGTCCTGATACATCGACGCCTTGGAATTCAGTCTTTGAGGGGGTTAGTTGCAACTGAGCGCGTATCCGCCACCCCAGTATGTCTTTAGCAATTTTGGTTGGCTGGGGTTCTGTTCGATTTTTTTTCTGATTCGGCTGACATAATTATCGATGCTGCGATCAAACGCGTTGGCGGTGCGCCCTTGGCTCATCTCTAACAGCTGGTCCCGAGTTAAAACCACATTGGGATTATTGACAAACACCTGAAGAAGGCGAGCCTCACCAGTGCTTAGGACCTGTTTGTCGCCGGAATCTGAAATAAGCTCCTGATTGGCTACATCCAGGGTCCAACCGCCAAATTTCGGTTGGTCGGCTGTCTTGTTTACCGGGTTATCGCCAAGAGATTTGGAGCGACGTAACACAGATCGAATTCTTGCCAATAACTCCCGGGGATTGAAGGGTTTGGCGATATAGTCGTCAGCACCCAGTTCCAAGCCGACTATGCGTTCTGTTTCTTCGCTTCTTCCTGATAAGAAAATAACCGGTATGTCCGAGGTTTTTCGGATTTCTCGACATAGTTCAAAACCATCGTCCGCTCCCAACATGACATCAAGAACTGCCAAGTCGCAATCTGTATTTTTTATGACGGTCAACGCGGAGTTAGCATCACAGGCTAAACTTACTTTGTAACCTTGCGATTCCAAATATACGCCAATAGGCTCGCGAATATCTTCTTCGTCATCAACTAACAGTATGTGTTTATCCGCGGACAATACGGGCCCTCCCAATTTGATCATACCAAGTGTCTGATATACGGCGGCAACTGATAGTGATCAAGGCTTTCAAATCATAGAAACATTATGCAGTGTTGGCCAGCAATTTCGTTTCGTAGAGACCGAAGTCATTGATACACCTTGCGACAATTTTAGGCATAGTTTGCGACAATTTTAGACACAGCTGGCAAATTTCGTATGTTTTGGTGTGCTACCTCATAGCCGAAATTGTCGGAATCTTAGGACGCGGTCAAAAGCTAGTCTGAAGCCCAGACAATCAATATTAATTTGCAACGATTGGGGTCGGCAATGAAACTTAATAATTCAGAAGAGATTTGGACGTTTGATCCGTCAAACGGATATAGCATATACCGGGTACGTGGACGCATGCGTTATACACGTTGGCCAGTGACCGTGCTTATGGTGGTCGCGATAATGACTTTGATGGCTCTCTTGGACGTAAAACACGCGAAGGCATATGATGAGCAGGAGGCCTTTTCTTGTCCAGCTATGGATGAAACCGCATTAAGCAGCAATTCTCATGGTTGGCTCAGAATATGTCGTTGAACCGCAGCCAGATTTTGAAAGAGGCAAATTGACGTTCGTTGAAACCAAATATTGATTTATGCTAAGCTATGAGCGGAGATAATTTATTGCCTTATTGCCGAAGCATTCGAACAGCGGTCGCAGCCGGGAGTTCACTAATCGCTATTGGTTTGGCATCGCCTTCGACTATAGCTCAGGATGGGTTCACTAACTTCAGTGGTAATCTTACCGATATTGTTTCCAGTCTTTATGGTGGGGACGGTATTACACTGCGTGGTTCCGAAGTTTTCAGTCATGCGGCGCATTTCACCAATGGCTCGCTCGAGCAGTTTAATAATCTTTCTCTGAGTGTGCGCGATTTGTCATTTCCTGTGTTGAATCCACATATAGGTGTTCAATTCAAATATGACGCGGTATTGGACGAATTCGTTCCAACCAGCGATGCGTTCAGCGCTTCCGCTTTTGCGTTTGACGCAGAAACGGTTGGTGATGGTGAATTTCATCTGGGACTTGCCTATTCTGTCCGGAATTTTAATGAGCTCAGTGGCAACCCTTTAAGCGACATAACGGTTGATTTGCGACACATGGATCTTGGCGATGATGGTTCGGACTTTCCGTGCCTTGGTGGGCCTGTGGGAGCTTGCTATGCTTTTGAAAAAGACGTGATTAGACTGTCGATTGACTTGTCAATCAGGGAGGAAATGTTTGCCGCAACGGGCGCTTATGGCCTGTCAGATAAATTTGACGTTAGTTTCTTTTTGCCGCTGCTTCGAACTGAGATGAGTGTTTCATCGGTTGCCACTGTGGTTGAGAATCCGACACGCCAATTTTCCCCCGATAGTTTGCATTTGTTTGGTGGGGATTCTGATGATCCAGTGGATGCGCTTCAGGCCACTAAAACCGGGATCGGGGATACAGTGTTGCGCTTGAGTTATTCGATTGGAGAACCTCAGGAAAAGGGCTGGAACGTCAACGTCGGCGCTGACGCCCGATTGCCGACCGGCCAAGTTAACAATTTGCAGGGTTTACCTCGTATCGGCGTTAGGCCGAGGCTTATTGCGTCGAGGAATATCGACGTGATCGGAGGCATTTTCCGACCCCACCTCAACGTTGCCTACGGTTTTAACGCTGGACTGAACGCGGAGCAAATTTTCGATTACGCAATTGGCGGATCGTATGCTTTTAACTGGTCGGAAGCGCAAAACACGGTTGCCGTTAGCGTCGATTTTTTGGGCAAACATGTTACCCATAATAAAGATCAAATGGGGGACAATCAGTTTGATGTCAGTTTGGGCCTCAAAATGAGACTTCTGCAAAGCTTGAACGTTTACTATAACATATTGTTACCGCTTAATAAGTCGGGCTTGAGGCCTGCCGCACAACATGTGTTCGGTTTTCAGATGCAATTTTGATCAGGGTGATGATGTCGGCAAATATATTATTTTTCTGGAGATCGCCGAGGTGGCGGCGACTGATATCAGTTCAGATCTGTTTTGGCCTGATGGGCTGGGGTTTAATGGTCGGGGATGCCTATGGAGCGGATATCTATATTGTTGATACTGTCGAGCGCGATGCGACAATACAATTGGGTCAGTCTTTTAAAAAAGCATGCGTTAGCTGTGGTGCTGTAAAATATCGACAGATGAACGGCAATTTGCGTACTGCCCGCCGGATTGCGAACGAACTTGTTGAGGAAGAAAAAAATGGACGACTGTCACTAGTTATAACACTCGGTCGGCCAGCAACTCAGATTATTACGCGGGCGCTTCAAAATACGCCGATTTTATATACATTTGTCGGGCAGAAAGTTGAGTCTTTTGAAAGCCGTCCAGGGATCGTTGGCCTCCCAACTGATGCTTCCCTTTCTGCTCAGGTGAATCTGTTGCGCCGTATGTTGCCCAGCATTAAAAATGCTGGTGTTATAGTAGGCAGCGAGAACTCCACTGTTCAGGCGCAGGCAGATCAAGTGGGCCAAGGATCGGAAGAGC
>JAAHTG010000340.1_pt1 | contig 43415 bp, 39 predicted proteins | sample 6116081 | NCBI WGS metagenome assembly JAAHTG01 (sample SAMN13939989, study PRJNA603662) | sponge metagenome | isolation source: marine sponge | host: Mycale hentscheli | place: New Zealand | collected 2005 | reverse complement strand
GCCGCGAGGCTGAAGGGGGGCTGGCCCGGGCAAGTAAACCGACCATGGCGCAGATAGCTGGCCCTTGTGTCGGTGGGGGCTGCGGCCTGGCGATTCATTGTGATTTTCGGTTCGCGGCCGACACCGCACGTTTTGGCATAACACCGGCAAGAATTGGCATTGTCTATCCATTGAACGATACCAAGCAGTTGATTGATCTCGTGGGTGTTTCAGCCGCCAAATCAATGTTGTTTACTGGGCGGTTATTGGGTGCTGCGGAGGCGCAGAAAATAGGTTTGATTGATCGACTTGAGACCGCCGATGCACTCGGCGAAGCCGTTGAAGCATTTGCCCGCGAATTGGCTTCGGTTTCACAGTATTCGCTGTATGGCATCAAGAAGACCATGCAACGTATCCTTGACGGCCAAACCGATGATGACGTCTGGTCACAGGATATGTTTCTGGATGCTCATGAAGGCGAAGATGCCAAGGAAGGCGTTAAAGCCTTTTTGGAGAAGCGCGCGCCCAAGTTTTCTTGGACTGTGAAGCCTGAAGAATAAGCGACGCCATAGAGTGGCACCGTTCCTCAATCCGTTTGGTTGTCCGAGAAAAATGACAGGGTAGTGATATGGACCGCGCTGGCAGTGAACCCAACCGCGCCGCTCAGAACTATCCATAACCGGTCATGGTCGAGCCCGATGCCCGCCAATAGCGATGAAACCACGATGTTGATGAACAATGTCAGCAGGAATATAATCCCCAGACTGGCGACCGCTGGCCGGGCGTACGGGCGCATCTTCTGCCATGCGTGAGCCAAGGACAACGGTTTATCTTGCGCTTCCATCAATACCGCTAAATTGGCTACAGCATTGATAGTTATGGCGAGCCAGATCATGGCAAACACACCGGCAAATACGAGCACCATGGCTAACGTGCCAGCTGCAGAGGCCAGACTGACCAATATTGCGCCGCCGAACAGCATGGCTGCGGCCAGCACCAGATTGGCAAGAATAATATGCCAAAATGACCGGATTGTTCGCACAAACATTTGTTGAAAGTTGCCGTCAATAGGTAGTAAATCTGCGGCGGCGACGGCTCGAGCCCACGGTACCAACAAACCCGCTGTCAATAACGTCGCCAGCAAATATCCCCATGCAGGCAGAGCACAATTCTCTGATATTAATATTGCCGCTCGGCCCTGTGCGGTTGCTTCAGGCAAACTGCTTAGGGCCTCCATTGCTTGGTTCATTAACTGGTATGCCGGGGCAAACAATACCCCAGAAATCACACCCGCCATTAGAGCGAGCAAAAGCAGCAATTTTCCCCGTTGCGCCGTGCGGGCGGCGGCGTAACTTAGTAGGTCGGTAATTTTGGGTATTTCAATCATCCATATATCCACACGGCTGAAACAGCGTTTCTATTCGATCGTTGAAGGGGTGACAAATCAGTCTAGGTCATTACCGTATGGGCCTAAAGCTATTAAGACAAGGGGAGACTAATAATGTTTAAAGATAAGGTTGTTTGGATTACGGGCGCGTCGTCTGGTATCGGAGAAGCGATAGCAATTGAGATGGCGGGAAAGGGTGCCCGTTTGATAGTTTCCGCTCGCCGCCAGCCAGAACTGGAACGCGTCAAAGCGGCCTGTGTATCGGCGGGTGCCTCCGCTGAAAATATTCTTGTCCTTACGCTGGACGTTACCGATGAAGCGGCAATGCCTGGCGCGGTAAAAACTGCGCAGGGCCAATGGGGCCGTATTGATATGCTTTTGAACAATGCTGGCATATCGCAGCGTTCATTGTGTGTGGATACTGATATGGCCACTTACCGCAAATTATTCGATGTTGATGTGTTTGGTCAGATCGCTCTCACCAAAGCGGTGCTGCCGGTTATGATCGGACAAGGCTCAGGGCATATGGCGGTGACTGCGTCAGTTGCAGGTAAAATTGGGGCGTCAAAACGCACCGGATACTGCGCGGCCAAACACGCGATGATGGGTTTCTTTGACGCGCTGCGCACTGAAGTAGCCCGGCAGGGCATAAAGGTGACAACCATCACTCCTGGTTTTATTCGTACAGCTGTGTCTGAAAATGCACTTAACGGTGATGGGTCTACCTTCGGGGAAATGGATAAAAACATCGCGGGCGGTATGGATGCGACGAAGTGTGCGAAGGTCATTGTGCGCGGATTCGAAAAAGGGAAATATGAAATACCTGTTGGTGAAGGTATTGAAATGAAAGCGCTTTTAATTAAACGCTTTTTCCCTAACAGGCTGTTTAAAATAGTCGAAAGAATCGGCTAATTGATGCTGCTAAACAGCGAAAGAGGACACGGCCCATATTAGACTGTGGCCCCTTAAATTTGGTTCGGGGCTTAGTAGCTAACCGTTAAGTGAAGATCAACGCTTTGGGCATTATTCCCCCTGATTTTGTCCAGGGCAAACTCGCCTGTTACTCTGAAAATCGATGAAATATCGCGCCACATGCCGATGCGGTATGTGTTGATGTCCGCTTCCGTCGCACGGGCAAAATCAAAATATGCAGACGTGGTATCAGTGGCGTTCCAAGTGGTTTCTGCGATCAGGAATGTTTCATCTTCCAGGGTTTGCGCCAGCGCACGGTCGATCGAAATATATTCGAAGGACACGTCAAAGGTGTCATTTTGATAGCCAATACCGATATCGATCACAGGCTCGGCGTTGCCGGTTGTCGCAACATATCTTTTTTCGTAACCGATGGATCCGTATAAACCTGTTTCAAACAGACCTGTTCCACGCAATTGGAAGAAATAGTTGTCGCTTAGGTCTGACCCGACGCCAAGCGCATCATCACCGTCTCGCTGATCAAATAGCCCGGCGCGAAGCGACCATTGATCGCTAAAGGCATAGGTGCCTATGATGGACGGACCGAGTTGGTTGGATACCGCGAAGGCACCGGCCGCCCCGTATTCTAGTGAACCTTGAAGAGATCTGTCCACTGGAAACCCGTTTGGTTTAAGACCAAAAAGTAAGGGCTGAGCGCCTGCGCTCAAACTGAATTTGCTACCCGCGATCCTGTCCCAGACGACGTAGGCGTCCGCGAGTACAACATCACCGCGGAAGCTGCCTCCCAAATCGGTCGTGTTTCCGGTCCCTAATACAAGCACACCGGTTATGTTGTCTTTGTGAAATTTGGTTGCAAGTGCTGCACGCGACACACCCAGACTGTCGTCTCCTTGCGTGTCACCATGTCTGTCTCCAACGCTATAGTCCGCGCGTATGAACCCTCCGACTTCTACAGAGTATCCGCCAGTTGTTTGCCAGCCCGGTACGTCAGCAGTCCCTTGATGAGCGTCAGGCCCTTTGACCTTTTGTGCCCGCGCAGGTGTTTCTTGAACCAGTTGTAGGGACTGATCGGCTTGCAGTTTTTCAATTATTGCCTGTAACGATGAGATTTGTTGCTGTTGCTGTTGGACCAACTGCCACACCTCGCTTGGACTTGGTGGTTCGTCGGCGTTGACACCTGCAAAAGCAGAAAGGCTCGCGATGGAAGTGCCCGCAAACAACACCGCGATGAACCGCTTGCTGATGTTTGTTTTTGTGTTAGTTGTCATTTTGGTCGGTTTCCCTAAATGTTCTAGCCCATACTTAAGACAGGCAGACAACCCCCTTTGATTGGATTAATCTTATATATTAAACAATAGGTTAACGGGATTTCTTAAGAAATGTGCGGTCCACAAAAATGCTCGCAGAAGTACTTTGTATGCTTAATTTTCTATGAACAACAAACGGTGAAACCGCAGGAAACGGATGTGCCGATGTTTCCGGTGTTACCGTGGGTTGAATATTGAAAAAATCAGATGATTCGAAAGATTTCGTTGCGAAATCTTGCTGATCGAGACGGACTAAGGGCGATGAGAGCCGTCTTTTTCCTCATGGCGGGCGGGCGATTGCTGTTTGTTTCTGATCTTGTGGTCACTGTGCGTCTGGGTGCGGACTGGTGGCCGGTCTGAATGTTTGCCCCATTCTGGCAAAAAACGGTTCCACCAATGAAGGCTAAGCGTCGGTCTTTGCTCGCGGATTATTTTTTCAAAAGTCACTGAAGGGCGACCTGCGCCTATATCCAGGAATTCAACGTCCAAAACATTGTCGTGTGCTGGCAACAAACGTTCGTTGATATTCTCGTAACAGGGTTTGTGCTGGTAGGCCGAACAGCCAACGATATATCTGGATTGTCCTTTACTATCTGCTAGCGGCAGATAAAGAGAGTGCACACAGCGTTGTTTGCCATTTTTGCTGAGAATATTTTCAGTCATCAACGCGCCACTTGGCTGGTCAAGAATGGCTTCATACAGTTTAGCGCTGTTTTCGCGCATGCTGGGCGTTGTAAGATCAAATGAGTTAATACCAACAAAAGGCGAGCGCCAACTGGTGTTGTAGGCTGTTCGTATCATGGAAACATTGACCTGATACCGGTGCTGGCGTTTCAGAAGGCTCAGCCGGGGGATGACATCTCGCAGGTCTGTTGGCATAAGGTCATGCCGCGATGGCAGCAAGGAACCTTCGCGGCGGGGCAGTGATTTCCAATAATCAAATAACTGTTCCAATACACCGGACAGGGGCATTTATGCCTCCTTTCAGCGTCAACAGTATGGTTGACCCGGCTATAGCTTGAGCCGGAATTCGCCTGAATTCAAGACAAGGGGCCTGACCTATTTGGGTTCGGGATTTTGCCGAGCTTCAAACGTTTGAATCTGCTGTGTGATTCCAGCCGCCAGATCATTGGGGATTGGGAAAACCAAATGATACTGGGCGATTTTCCAACCCGCATTTGTGCGAATCAGTATGCCAGTGCCTCGGCTGGTGCCGTATTTGGCATTTACCAGCAGTTCATCGAACCAAGCATGGTCACCGTCGGGCGTCAGATCAATGTTGCGCTCGGTCATGGTATAAACCCAGCCGTTTGACTGCGACGCATAGGATCTGAAAGTTGGTTTGTCCCAGCGCTCGCCAGCGTCAGTGCCTAAGAATATTGCAGCGTCGGTATAAAGCGCGAAATAGGCATCCCAGCTTGCGCTGCCAGCGTTGGCATGCAGTTGATCAAGAACGCCAGAAATATCCGCCTTGTCGTCGGCAGATACGGCGACATTGGTTAGGAATAGGGCAATAACAATGGCAATATATTTCATGGTTTTGTGTCCTTCTTCAGGCTTGGTCGTTATTTGTGCGTTTCTGCGATTTCGCCAGATTTAATTCGTGCCAGATAGCTTTGTAAATCACGCTTAAGTTCGGGTGCCATCAGGTAAATGCCGATGATGTTGGGAATGGCCATCAGGAAGAACATACTGTCCATCAGGTCGTAAACCGTTTGCACATTGAACACTGCCCCGGGCACCAAAAGCACACAGTAGGTGACTTTGAAAATATTCATCGAACGGTTACTGCCGCCCCAAACAAATTCCCATACTTTGCTGGAATAATAACCCCAGCTGATGATGGTGGAAAAACCGAACATAAAGGCTGCGACCGCCAACACATATGGGAACCAACTGATAACACTACCGAAGGCAGCGGAGGTCATCGAAATGCCCTGTACTTCTTGGCCAATCATGTAATTGCCGGTGATAACAATCACCAAGGCAGTCATGGTGGAAACCAAAACCGTATCGATGAAAGGTTCCATCAAGGCGACCATGCCTTCTGAGACCGGCTCTCGGGTTTTGGCTGCCGCGTGCGCCATGGACGCTGAGCCCAGGCCTGCTTCGGTTGAATATACCGCCCGCTTCATGCCGATGATGATCACGCCCGCGATGCCGCCAGCGACACCTTCAGGGTTGAAGGCACCGTTGAAAATAGTGACAAACGCGGCTGGCACCTCGCTGATATGGCCCAGAATGATGACCATTGCGCCAATGATATAGATACCCGCCATCAGCGGTACAAGTTTGGCGGTTACCCCGGCGATGGAGCGGATGCCGCCGATAATAACGATAGCTGTCAGGATAGCGATCAATACGCCGAAGCCCCATGCGGTCGCCTCACCCTCAAAACCCGTAACCGCAGCGATGGCCTCATATGACTGGTTGACCTGAGCGATTTGTAAAATGCTGGGAATCGCCAAAATGGCATATGTCCAGGCCAGTGTTTTGCCAATTTTGCCCCATCCGCGCGCTTTCAGGCCGCGGTCCAGGTAATACATGGGGCCACCGGCAACGGTGCCGTCTTCGCGGACATCGCGGTATTTTACCGCCAGTGTACATTCCGCAAACTTGAGCGACATGGCGCAGAAGCCGATGATGATCATCCAGAAGGTGGCACCGGGCCCACCGATAGAAATGGCGACCGCAACACCCGCAATATTGCCCAGCCCAATAGTGCCGGACAACGCAGTAGATAAGGCTTGAAACTGTGTTACCTCGCCAGGGGCCATATCATCATGGTAATGCCCGCGCACAATCTTTGATGCTTGTTTGAAGCTGCGCATATTTATAAAAGCGAAATAAACCGTCAGGATCAGCATGGGAGTGCCCATCCACACGACGATCCAGGGCATGGTGATGCCGAACATGACAATTTCGCTGAACACGAAAGTATTGAAGGCATCGATGATAGAGGCGCCAGTTTGCACGAAAGCCGAGCCTTCGCCGTCCTGTGCTAGAACCCCAGTTGAGGCGAAGCCGATGGCGAGAGCCGCACAGGCTGAGGTGATAAATCGATTTACTGGCAACACGCTATTCCCCCGAATGCACGGGCGTGTTTGGCCACCCGGTTGCTATTGTTGAGTTATCAATACCCTAGGCGACCGGTCCGCCGTAGGGAAGGGGAAAGTTGACTTTAAAAGTAAGCGTTTATTTCTCGCCGAAACGGGGCATCAGTTCAACGAAATTACAGGGTCGAAAACGGTTGTCCAGCTGGCTAGCCAGAATTTTGTCCCAGCCGTCCTTAACTGCTCCCGTCGAACCGGGCAGGGCGAACATTAAGGTGGTGCCTGCTATGCCGCCAGTGGCGCGGCTTTGGATAGTGCTGGTACCAATCAGATCATAAGACAACATGCGGAATAATTCACCGAAGCCCGGTATGGCTTTTGTGTATAGGGGTTCGAAACATTCAGGTGTTATATCGCGGCCGGTTATCCCGGTGCCTCCAGTTGATATGATTACCTGAATGTCATCGCTGTCGATCCAGGTTTTCAACTGCGCCGTGATCGAAGGTTTGTCATCTTTGACAATGGTCCGCGCTTTAATGGCATGCCCTGCCGCTTCTGCGCGTGTACACAGCGTATCGCCTGACCTGTCATCAGCTGCCGTCCGGGTATCAGAAATGGTCATTATGCCAAGATTCACCGGTATAAAGTCGCGATTTTCATCAATCATTTTACATCAATCATCTGCGGCAACAGTTCTTGTGGTGCCGTTATGGGTTAAATTTATGGCGCGAAGCATGGCCTCGGGCGTGTCGGCAGTATCGAGGTTGTTCAACGTCGGCCACGCACCGGAGGCCAGCGTGTCCAGGCTTGGTGTGGGTTGGCCAAGCCGCATGCGGTACAGCCACAGGTTCGCCATCACCCGTTCTATGTAATTTCGGGTCTCGTAAAAGCCGATAGATTCGATGAATAACAACGGATCGACACCAAAATCCACATCGCGGCGCCAGCCAAGCAAGCTACCGGGGCCGCCGTTATAGGCTGCCAGCGCCATCAATAAATTGTCCTGTACATATTCGGTCGCCAGCAAATATTCGATATATTGCTGACCTAGCGCAATGTTAAACTCAGGCTCGTAGAGCTGGCTTCTACTGCGCCGTAACAAAGCGCGGTTGTTGGTAATATAGCTGGCAGTTGCGGGCATAACCTGCATCAGCCCACCAGCGCCAACGCGGCTGCGGGCCCGGCTGCGAAAATCACTTTCCTTACGCACCATTGCAAAAATCAGCGCCCGGTCGACCGTGAAACCACCAGCCGGTTGCCAGTTCGGCATCGGATAGCGCGTCGCGGTTGGTGCCGGGTCACCGGTGCCACCTACGCGGCCAAGCCGTATTTGAATTGCAGGCAAATTCAGTGCGGTTGCAAAAGCGAGCATATCTTCCTGCACCGCAACGCCCTCACGACCCCACAAAATCCTCAACTCTTCGTCTGCTACGTCATCGCGGCCAACTTCTGCGAGCGCCACTGCCCTTCTGGTTGCCGGAAATTGCATTAAATGATCGACAGACTTCTGCTGCAGCGGCGGTATCGACCAGTCGATGGTCGGAACAATGCCCAGTTGCCGCGACGCGATTAGCCCATAAAATGTTTCATTATGCTGTGCTGCATGTTTCAGGTGCTCAACGGCTATGTCGGGTTTGCCGAGCCTTAGTGCTGTCCGTCCGGCCCAAAAAGATCCTGCCGATGAGAGCCACGGGCCAGCACGCTCGGCGCCCGAAAGAGCTTCAAAATGTCTGTAAGCCGCATCCATATCACCGCGACGCCAGTTGGCCAGTGCGGTAATCCAGTCTACCTGCGGTACAATTTCACGAGATAGATTTGCGCCCAGTTCGCCCAGCTTCATTGCGCGAAAATCATCGCCCTCGTAATAATAGCTGGAAGCAATTCGCTCCAGTGCTTGCGCTTTTTCGTGCGGTACCAACAACCCGCGCGCTTCCATCGCCCAATAGCGTTTCTCCGCCCGGGCCGGGTTACCGCCTCGAACATATTTTCGAACATTGGCAAAAAAGGTGGTCACAGCTTTCGCTTCTAACCGGCTGCGGCGCGGCAGCGTAGGCTTTGGGGGCGCAGACTGGCCGGTTACGCCCGGGTATCTGGTCTTTGCAGGCGACCGCGGCGCGCGCGATTTGCCTTGTCGTCTTTTTGCAAGCCGGTATACCCGCCACGCGTTGGGCTGGTCTGCATGGCGTTTCATCCAGGCTGCGAGTTCACTGTATTTACTGCGATAACCGGTGGGGTGCATCAAGCGTTCGAACTGGATGTGGCCCATCAAAATCGGGTTCTCAACGCGCTTGATCATCTTGTCAGCTTGCTTCCACTGTGCTTGCTGCTGCAGTTCAAAGATGCGTTGGTATCGCTTGATGTCAGCGTCGGACAAAATTTGCGGGATTGAAACAGACGGTGTTGTCTGCACATTGTCCTGTGCGGTGGCCGATGCCGCGAGCGGGACCACGTAGAACATAGCCGCGAGCGCTGCATATATCATTGTCGTATGCCTCACGCCGATACCTCGATAAATTTCTGCTTTGCTGCCAGTAGGTCGCGCCATGCCAATCCCTTCAGGTGTGGTTGGCGCATCAGATAGTCCGGATTATATATTGGCACGCACGGTGTTTCCTGGTCGCCTATACTGATGGTTTTCCATTTTCCGTGCAGACGGGTGATACCATCAGTGGTTTCCAATAAGGCTTTGGCCGGAACGCCGCCCAGCAAAATAATCATTCTCGGTTCAGCGAGTTCGATATGGCGCTGGACGAAGGGCAAGCACATGCTGGCAACTGTAGGATCAGGCTTTCGGCTGCCCAGTGGCCGCCAAGGCAATAGCGTGGTTAGGTAAACATTGGTCTCACGGCTGAAACCTGCAGCAGCCAGCATTTTATCCAGCAGTTGACCAGACTTTCCAACAAACGGCATGCCTTGCCGGTCATCTTCAGCACCAGGTGCTTCGCCGACAACCATCACCGGCGCACCGACTGCGCCGCCAGCAAATACCAGGTTTTTGGCTGATCGTTTCAGTAGGCCGCCATCAAAGCCGTTCATGGCAGCCTTTAGCTCATCCAATGTTGTCGCTGCGGCGGCCAGTTCAGCGGCTTTTTCGCTGCTCGCACCTGCAATTGACTGCACGGGCCTGGCAACAACGGGGCGCGGGCCGTTGTTGGCTGTGACTATAGTGTCAGAGGTGTTCTGCACAGGTATACGAGGCGCTGCAGCCTGTTGCGGTGCAGCGACAAGCCGATCAACTGGTTCATCGCCGATAGCCTCATCAGCGCCCATTGTCACTTGCCACGCCAACAAAGATGCAGGGTCCTGCATTAAGTCCGGCGGTAAAACTGGCGTTTTTGTCTGTTCAGCTGTCATTGTCAGTTTATTGTCCTTCTGGCCCTGATAATAGCGACCAATAGGGTAAAAATGCATCAAAAATCTGGCGAAAAATAAATACAGGTATTATGGCGGCTGCGTTGGCACGGTAATATGGCTTGGTGCAAGTGTTTGACGTTTCCCGATGGCAAGGGCATAAGACTTGAAAAGACGGGCGGAAGACTTGAATTAAGGGGCTGTTGACCCAGTTTAGGGCACAGGATTGGCAAGTATAGGGTGACGGTGGCTATCGCCGTGCCAGCGTATGAACAAGGAGCCTAACATGGAAAGAGAATCCATGGATTTTGACGTAGTTATTGTTGGTGGCGGCCCGGCGGGCTTGTCAGCGGCGATCCGTTTGATGCAGTTGGCTGAAGAAAAAAGCCAGGAATTGACGGTCTGCGTGATCGAAAAGGGCTCTGAAATTGGTGCACACATTCTGTCGGGTGCTGTCGTTGACCCGCTTGCGCTGGATGAATTGATCCCGGACTGGAAAGACAAAGGCGCGCCGCTTAATACTCCGGTGACCGATAACCAGCACTGGGTTTTGACTGAAACCGGCAAAAAATCGCTGCCGCATTTTATTATGCCGCCGCTACTATCGAACAAAGGCATGTATACAACGTCGCTGGGTAACCTGACACGCTGGCTGGGCGAGCAGGCGGAGGCCATGGGGGTTGAGATATACCCGGGTTTTGCTGGCGCGGAGGTGCTGTTTCACGAGGATGGTCGTGTCAAAGGTGTTGCGACCGGGGATATGGGCATTGGCCGTGACGGTGAGCCCAAGCCCAGCCACGAGCCGGGCATGGAACTTCACGCGAAATATACCTTTTTTGCCGAAGGTTGCCGGGGATCGCTTTCCAAGCAACTCGAGGAGAAATATTCATTGCGCGAAAACTGTCAATTCCAGACTTACGGTATTGGCATCAAAGAGTTGTGGGATATTGACCCGGCCAAGCATGTGGCCGGAAGGGTGATTCATTCACAAGGTTGGCCACTTGATAATGACACCGCAGGTGGCGGATTTATTTACCATCAGGAAAACAACCAGGTTGCCATTGGCTTTGTGGTGACGCTGGACTACGAAAACCCATATCTGTCACCGTTTGATGAGATGCAGCGCTATAAAACTCATCCAGCGGTACGCGAGATTTTGGAAGGCGGTCGCCGTGTGTCATACGGCGCAAGAGCAATTAACGAAGGTGGGCTGCAATCGGTGCCCAAGTTATACTTCCCGGGCGGTGTGTTGGTTGGCTGTGCTGCGGGGTTTGTCAACGTGCCGCGCATCAAAGGTAGTCATAATGCCATGAAGTCCGGTATGTTGGCGGCAGAAAGCGCCTTTGAAGCTATCGCGGCGGGCTCAAACGGCGACGTCGAACTGGCCAGTTATGAGCAGGCCTTTAAGGAAAGCTGGATATACAAAGATTTGCACAAGGTTCGGAATGCCCGGCCAGCGCTCAGCAAGTTCGGTGTTAAAGTGGGCACGTTGTACTCCGGGTTTGACATGTGGATGAATACGATTGGTCTGGGCGGTCTTATGCCGACGCTGAAACACCAGCACAAGGATAACGACGCGACCAAAAAGGCGTCTGACGCCCAGCCGATTGATTATCCTAAACCTGATGGTGTTTTTTCGTTCGACAAGCTGACATCGGTGTTTCTATCGAGTACCAACCATGAGGAAGACCAACCGGTTCACCTGACACTGAAAGACGCAACAGTGCCGGTGACAGTTAACTTGGCTAATTATGCTGGTCCGGAACAGCGTTTTTGCCCGGCCGGGGTATATGAGTTTATCGGCGAGGGTGCTGATCAGCAATTGCAGATTAACGCGCAAAACTGTGTTCACTGTAAAACCTGCGATATCAAGGATATTACCCAAAATATCAATTGGGTGGTGCCCGAAGGCGGCGGTGGACCAAACTATCCGAATATGTGATATAGTTCGGCCATAATTTGTTGTTAGTTGAGGAAGCCATTCATGGCGCCGTTTTATAAATATCTACCGCTCGCCGCGTTGGTGGCTGGCTGCACGTCTGTGTCGGACGGCGGCGAGTATGCGCCTGTCACCGATCAGCTGCGAAGCGAGTTCGCCAGCGTCGAAACTGCAGGCAGCCAATATGGTTCCTTCGTCGCAGCGACCTTGGCGCAGAACGATTCTGAATTTGACGCATCGGCGCGTTATTATCTGCAGGCATTGAAACTTGACCCCGAGAGCAAGTTCGTCGCCGATAAGGCTTTTTTCCAACTGCTATATGCAGGGCAGGTCGATGGGGCTGCCGCTATCGCAGTGGATGTGGCAACCGGAAGTGACGAGGCACGAGCCGATGACCTGGTTTCAATTCTCTATGTGTTGGAGGCATTCAAACGTAGCGATTGGCCAGAAGTAAGAGTGCGACTGGCGCGGGCTGAAATGGCGGGCTTTGGTGGACTTATGTCACCATTGCTGGAGGCCTGGAGCCATGTGGCTGAAGGTGATTTTGCTGCGGCCGAGCGGTCTTTATCACCAATGATGGTGGACGGGCGTTTAAAGCCCATCGCCGACGAACACCGTGCTTACATGCTTGATCACCTACAGAATTATGAGTTGGCGCAGGATCAGTATTTGTTGTTGGCCAACGCGGCGCAACCGGTTTCTCTGCAGCCTTTTGTTTCCTATGCCCACATGCTGGCACGCACCGGACGCATTGCCGAAGCGCGCAGTTTTATGGGCAAGCAAGCTAAGCGTTTCGATAACAACCGTTTCTTGCTGCGGGAGGGCAGACTGATTGCGGCCGGCCGGAACCCAAGCCAGACAAGTGCCAGTCCACTCGGTGCTGTTGGCGGAATGTTCAACCGCCTGGCGGGAGAGTTCTCTCGAGGTAGTTCGCCGCAAGCCGCGGTCATTTACTTGAGAATTGCTTCTTATCTGACACCTGAAGTTGCAGATATATATTTTATGCTCGGCAATTTGATGGACCAGATGGGTAACCCGCATGCGGCCGCACAGGTCTATGCGTCTGTGCCAGCGTCCAGTTTGCTGCGGCCTGCCGCTGACGAGCGGCTGATTAATGCGCTGCGTCGTGCGGACCGTAACGGCGAGGCGGAAGACATGCTAAGGAATGCGCTGCGCGACAATCCCAACAACCCATCCTATTTGACATCGCTGGGTGACATTATGCGTGAGCGCCGGGAATTTGCTGAGGCGATACTTTACTACACTCAGGCAATTGACCTGAACAGCCGCGCTGGTCGCCTCGACTGGTTTGCCTATTTCGCCAGAGCGGTTAGCCATGAGGAGATGGACAATTGGCCGAAAGCTGAAGAGGATTTCCTGCGCTCTCTGGAGTTAATCCCAAAAGAACCAAGTGTTCTTAATTACTTAGGGTACAGTTGGATCGACCGCGGTATGAATGTGGAGAAAGCCAAAGGGTTGATTGAGCAAGCAGTAGCCCAGCGACCGGAGGATGGTTTCATTGTTGATAGTCTGGGCTGGGTTAACTATCTGACCGGTGACTATAGCGAGGCGGTGAAGCTGCTGGAGAAGGCGGTGAGGATGGAACCTGACGATGTGACCATCAATCATCATTTGGGTGACGCTTATTGGCGGGTTGGTCGGCGTATTGAGGCTCGTTTTCAATGGCAACATGCTATCGACAACAAGGCAGAAGGCGACGAATTAACCCAATTGATCGACAAACTCGATATGGGCTTGCCGGAGGAATCTTAGGGCATGGAAAGTAGCCCCGAAAATAATCCAGAAAATCGAATTCAATCTGGACCTGATGGTAGCTTGTTCGTTAGGGCACCGGCAAAAATAAACTTGTTTTTGCACATAACCGGGCGCCGCGATGACGGCTATCATTTTCTGGAAAGCCTGTTTTCTTTTACCAAAAAGGGCGATTTGATTCGGTTTTTGCCGTCCGAAACGTTGGAATTTAGTACCTCTGGACCGTTTTCAGAGGATTTACCGGCAGAAAACCCTGATAGTAACCTTGTTATGAAGGCGGCCAGAGCGTTGGCGGAGCATGCTGGCGTCAGCCACGGCGCCCTTATAGAGCTGGAGAAAAACCTGCCCGTAGCATCGGGCCTTGGTGGGGGCTCCGCAGACGCCGCTGCAACGCTTATCGGACTGAACGCACTTTGGAAAACCAACTTGAACGGCGAGGAGCTTGCCACGTTAGCCGCTGGTTTGGGCGCAGATGTTCCCGCCTGCCTGAGCAGTGGGTCGCAGATTGTGCGCGGGATCGGCGAAATGCTAGAACATGTTAATCTTCCATGGTCTGCGGGTATCGTAATTATCAACCCTGGCCGGGCGGTTTCAACGCCTGAGGTTTTTGATGGTTTTGGGGCGTTTAGGGACAAACGCGGCCTGCCGCCATTTGATGTGACGATCACCGACCTGGATAAGGTCGTTTCTGACATATCTATGCTGGATGTGTTAACCAGTAACAGTTTGCAGGACCCCGCAGTGCAGGTGTGCCCCGAAATTATGGAGGTCGAGCGCTTCCTTCGACTCAATACCCAAAATGAATTGGTTCGCATGTCAGGCAGCGGTGCGTCGGTTTTTGCTCTGTATCATGATAAAGCTGCTGCCGAATCTGTTGCGCGTCGAGCGAGAGAGTTTAACCCGGATTGGTGGGTGATGGCCGATTCAATTGGGGGATAGACGGGATTTATAGCAAGCTACAAGCTGCTGGATAGACAGTGTTTTCCAGCTATAGCAGCGGCGCTGTGACCGGCTTCCATACTTTTGCCGCAACGGGTTAAGAAATAGCTTTACAGGGTGGGCCAGTTTCTTTACAAACCGCGCCACACCTTATGGTGGGGCGTCGCCAAGTGGTAAGGCACCGGTTTTTGGTATCGGCATTCGCAGGTTCGAATCCTGCCGCCCCAGCCATCTTTCTCAAGATGAATTTTCCTCGGCAGTAGCTTTAATTGAAGCGCTGTTGGGCGCGTGGGAAATGTCGTTTGTCGGAAGAATGCCAGAGCATCATTCCTTTTTTTTGCAGCCTAACATCAAGGCTTAGGTGTAGAAAGTTGTCCGGCAATTTGATCATCGGTGCGATCTGCTAATGCTTGCAAAATCTTTTTCTTAAGTATCGGCGTCGCGACAGGCTTTGGAATAAAAGTGTTGGCTCCAGCGTCTATGCAATCATCGATATCTTTTTGATCTGAAGCTGCGCTGAGCATGATGACAGGCATGGTTAGGCCCAAGTTTCGAATCTCTTTGGTCGCGGAAGCCCCGTTCATGCGGGGCATATGGTAATCCATTACAATGCAGTCAAAAGAGTTGTTCATTGCCGACTTGACCGCTTCCTCACCGTCTGTGGCGCTAGTAACACTGCAGCCCCATTTGGATATTATTTTGTTGAGTAAACTTAGGCTGACTGGATTGTCTTCGACAATCAAAATAGACATGTCTTCGAGTAGTTTGTACTTTCTTTTTGTGGCTAGTCTTGGTCCTTCAATAGGTGTTTCGGCGGTCGGATCATAGAGGCCCTTGACCAACTCAAGCAAATTGCTAAGTGTAACTGGCCGAGCCAGCAGGCTTGCAACTCCCAGGTTTTGCATTGTCGAAGTATCGCAGGACTGTGGCTCGTACGCCATCATGACAAGATCAATTTCTGCATTGTAAGCTGCCTGATTGATTTTGCGAGCAACATCCAATCCGTTTTCTGTTCCAACGTTTTCACCAACAAAGATCAGATATCTGTCCTTGTTCGTGTTTTTAATAATGCTAATCGCCGTTTGTTCGTTCGCGGCATTTTGCACCGTAAAGCCGATGTCTGAAAGATAGTCTGTAAGGACCAAGTGGTCGCCGATTTCGTCGTCAACTATCAAGGCCCGTTGGCCTGCGCAGCTCGACTGAGCAACATCCTCAACAGATTGAGCTCGTGAGCCCAGCACAAATTGGACGTGGACTTGTTTCCCTCCCTGTGGATTTACGACAACTGTGATCTCGCCGCCCATAGCCTCTGCCAAGTATCTTGCAGTTGCCAAGTTCCATGAAAGTGTTCCGGCATCTGCTTGTGATTGCGTTGAAGCGGCGCCAGAAGTATTTGCTGAAAATAAAATGTTCGCATTAGTCGTGGATGCAACCAATTTATAGGTTGTGTTTACCGGATCAGAGGCTTGAACCATCAAAGCAAGGCTGATCGTACCGTGGTCCTTGGTGCTTAGTAACTCTGACAGAAGGACGGTTACAATTTGTTTTATCCGTTTGACATCGCCAATTGCTTTGGTTGGGCAGTTTGTTGGAATATGTAGTGCGAGAAATGCCTCGAGGTCTTGTTTTTCGTGGTGGGCATCCTCTACTACGTCCTCCAGTAGAGTCCGCAAATCTATATATACTGGGTCTAACCGTAGCTCTGAAGTTTCGAGCCGTGTGTAGTCTATAATCTGTGTTACTTTAGCAGCTAATTCCCGAGAAGATCTTTCAATTGTATGCAAATAGGCTTTTTGGTTCAGCGGCAACTCATTTTGGTACATCAAAGCGATGCCGCTTGTGATCCCGTTAAGCGGCGTTTTCAGCTCGTGCCCAACGGCCGAAAGGAATACCGATTTCGCTTGGTCTGTTTTCTGGAATAGTTGCACTAATTTGTCGGCGCGCCGCCAAAAAAGTGTTAATATCAGCAGTATCGATACGGTGAACAGGGTCAGGGGAATGGCTAGCTCGGTAAGGGTATCCGTTCCGGGAGTTTTTGGCTCCCATGTTAGATAACCGCTGGCACCCAGAGCCAAGTGAACCGTATTTAGATCAACATCTTCCGCTACTTTTAAAGAATTTATTTCTAATTTGTCTTCGATTTCAGAAAGTTTGGAAGAATCAAGCCTTTCGAGGTTCACCAATATATTACGTTGGTCATCATTTAACGCTCGCTCAATTAATTGTTCGCTATCTGGCCAGACGGTGCTGGCAGCGACGATATAAATTCCATCATCAAATGAAATATATCCTCTCATAGCTTGTGCGGTGTTAAGACGGGTTGTCAGGTTGCGTTGCAGTACCCTGACCAAATGGCCATAGTTGCGCTGGCTCAAACTTTCATGATTGCTAGCGTAATTACTGAATAGCAAACGCCCGCGAGTTTGAATCAATAGCACGGCGTCGAGTTCTGAAATATCCTCTACTAGAGCGCCAATGGTGGTTTGGAGCCATGCTTGGTCAAATGATACAACAGTTTTAGTATATGCTTCGTCCCACTGCCCATTGGCTTCTACAAGTTGTTCCAAATATTGTTGTTTTGTGACCAATTCTGCATTCAGGAGACGGCTTTCAAGAACGGCGCTTTCCGAATCCATGTTGTAGGCCATGAAAATGAAGGTAATGCCAAGGGCGGCGGTCAACAGAATAATCGCCAAAAACGCAGGCATAACAATTTGACGTAACATCAGATAATCACCCCCAACACCCCTTGTTTAACATACCGCCTAGCCAGCAAAATTACCGTTATTTACATAAAAGCGGAACAAAACTACATCTTTGCTTACTGTTTTAATAATGGATGTCAAACTTTACGAATTAGAAATTGGTTGCATGTTGTTTTTGTTCATTTTCTGAACGTACCTTTTCATTGACGGCGGATTTCCCACTCCAAGCCTTTGGAGCCTGGATAACTCTGACGTCAAATGAGGTGGTCCAATGTTGAAAGTCTGAATAGTTCCTGTTACCAATTTTGCTTATAATTGTTGCATTATTTAGAATGAGTGCAACTATTCATGTAAGCGCACGCATGGAATTCGGGGCGAGGACGGGATAACATCGCATGTATGACGATTATTACAAATTAACAGGGCGCCCATTCCAGTTGACGCCGGACCCCAAGTACTATTTTCAATCGCAGTCTCATGATCAGATTATTGACTATTTGTCTGGCGACGTAAAAACTCCCGATGGTTTTTTTCTGGTGATCGGCGATATCGGCACAGGCAAAACCACGCTGGCGCGGCACCTTTTAAAAATGCTGGATGACAGCGACTATGCCTGCGGCATGATGTCAAATACCCGTGTCGAAGGCGAAGACCTGATTGTCACCATGTTAACGGCGTTTGATCTGGATGCCCGAGCTGGCAATATGGATAGCCTTTTGAGTAAACTGCACGAGTTTGCGCACAAGCTGCAGGCAAAAGGCCGACAGGCAGTTTTGATCATTGATGAAGCTCAAAATCTTTCCAACAGTGCGCTGGAGGACTTGCGCGGCGCTTTAACGAGCGAGGGGGACGCGCAACCCCTGATGCATTGTCTCCTTATTGGGCAGCCAGGCCTTCAGGAGCGAATTTCCTCTGATTCTTCCCTAAAGTCGATCGCTGACTGCGTGAGCAACAGTTGCCAGTTGGAATCGTTAACTATAGAGGAATCAACGGGTTACCTCATGCACCGCCTGCGCATGGTTGGCTGGGACAACAATCCGGTGTTCACCGAAGACACGCTTGCCGCACTTCACAGCAATAGTAACGGTATCCCGCGGCAGTTAAACACAATGTGTGGGCGCCTTCTCCTTTATGGTGCGCTTGAGGAATTGCAAGAGCTTGATCTGGACGCCGTTGAAAATGTCACCGAGGGCTTGGCTGAGGAAACCAAATTGAACGCATCGCACCGTGAACGGATAACGTCGCTTGCTCATTCGGGTGTATCAAATGCGTCCATGGGCGGTGCCAATAACGCCGCGTCGCCGCTTGAGCTGTCGGGGCAAAAAATTCCAGAACCGGAACCTGGAAAAGAAGTTGACGAGACCGACGGGCGTCTCAATAAGCTGGAAGGCATGATGAAATCGCAGGATGCGACACTGAAGCAGCTGACAAGCTTGATGACGCAACTCGCCCAAAAGAAATAATCAAAAGATATATCTAAGAGACATCGGGTTCAGGCACTGCGCAACTATTGGCGGCCTGTTGCATGTTGAAAGCATCTTTCCATTGTGGATGCTTCGCACTAGTATCCGCTCGGAAAATGTAAGGAGTGCCGCATGTTAAAAGCCCAAATCGTTCCGGTTACCAGTTTTGCTCAGAATTGCAGCATCATCTGGTGCGATGAAACCATGGAAGGGGCGCTGGTTGACCCGGGCGGAGATCCGGAAAAGTTGTTGGCACAGGTAGATAAGCTGGGCATCAAGCTTACCAAGCTACTGTTGACCCACGGCCATCTGGATCATGCTGGCGGTGCGGCGGATATTAAAGCAAAACTGGATTTGCCGATTATAGGGCCGCATAAGGAAGATAAATTCTGGCTGGACCAAATTGAAGATCATGCTGCTCAATATGGTATGGCGGGACTCAGATGTTGTGAACCTGACGAATGGCTCAATGACGGGGACAGCATCGATGTGGGCAATGTGACGCTGGAGGTATATCATACCCCCGGGCACACGCCAGGGCATGTTATTTTGTTTGATCGGACACACCGCGTGGCTTTTGTCGGTGACGTTTTGTTCAAGGGGTCTGTTGGCAGGACAGATTTCCCCCGCGGCGATACCCAAACCCTGCTTGATGCTATTCAGCAGAAGTTATGGCCGCTGGGTAATGATGTGACCTTCGTACCCGGGCATGGGCCTTTATCAACATTCGGCGCTGAGCGGCAGTCTAATCCCTTTGTCGCAGATCATGTGTTGGCCGCGGGCTAGACCATCGTACCCAATAAGAATTAATGCTTCACTGGCGCGGCGAAAAACCTTTTGCTATAAAGCGGTTAGAGGGGTGCCATGCTAAAATATTTCCGAAAATGGTCGATTGCACTGAAACGCCGCAGGCTTCGTAAAGAGCGCGAGCAGATGAAACGTTATGTTTCCATCGAAGAGGATACGCGCGGAGACGGGGTTCGTTGTAACAACTGCAAGGCACCACTGACCGGACCTTATTGCCATATTTGTGGCCAGCGCGACGATGACCTGCGTAGACCCATTTGGACTTTCTTCCGCGAGCTTTTTGACGCAATTTTCGATACCGACAGTAAAATCATAAAAACCATCTTGATGCTTGTTATGGTGCCTGGCGGACTTTCTCGTGCTTTTATGGAAGGAAAGCGCGCCAGATTCCTGCCACCTTTCAGATTATATGTGGTGCTTCTGTTCGTGTTTTTCGCTGTGATCAGCCTCGCAAATATATTGATTATTGATATTCACGTGACCCCAAAAGCCGAGCAGGTGGCGGCACGAGAGGCATTCGAGGCGAGAATTGAAGAACAATTGGCCGAAGCTGAGAAAGCGCGCGAGGAAGCCATTGCTGCAGCCGAGAAAATACGCGAGGATATTGGCCTGCCTGGTCCAGATAGCCCCGGTAACCCCGACAGTCCAGATACACCTCCACTGGAACTGGAGATTAGTGGACTTCCGGACCCAAACAAAATCGCTGCCCAAGTGATGGCGCAAGACGCCAACGTGTCGAAAGAACAAAGCCAGCAAGCGGCAGCGCAAATTCTCAAGATACTCGAGGCGGTCGAGCAAATAGAAGCCGCCAACGGAGCTGATTCCGAGCAGCTGAAAAACCTGCTGGGTGATATTGCAGAACAAGTGGTTGTCACAGACGATAACGGTACACCCGACCTCGAATTAGCGAGAAACCGGATACGGGGTTTGCTGGATAACCCTGACAGTGACCTGACACCGGGCTCGCGAGGGGCGCTGCAAGCCATACTGTCTCTGAACGCCGGTGCTGTACAAACCATTGCCAACGCGAGCAATGGTCAGCCAGGATTCAGCCTGGGTGACCTTCCCTATAACTTTGACATTGCAATGTTCGTTCGCAACAACAACGATACGCGTGAAGGAATTAAGCAAGAAGACATTGATTTTGTACTTCAAGACCCAAACACGCCCGAGATTGCGAAAAAGGCTACTCAGGGGTTTATGGAGGCGCTGCGATCGCCGCGAGAGTTCAACAAGCTGTTCAATGAGTGGTTACCTTGGGCTCTGGTGATTTTGATGCCAGTGTTTGCGGGAATTTTGCGCTTCACGCATTGGGGCAAGCGTCGATATTATTTGAACCAACTTGTATTTGCGCTGCATTTCCACAGCTTCCTGTTCGTTATGATGACTGTTTTTGCCTTCATTGTGCCCATGGTAGGCGGCGAAAACGCTTTCAGCATTTTTTGGTGGGGCACCTCGCTCTATTTGATTATTGCACTCAAGGTAGGGCAGGATCAGGGCTGGATACGGGCATTTTTTAAGGCCGGATTTATCTGGGTTAGCTATTTTGCCATTATGATGATGACTATGACGATTGTTATGTTTTTGGGTATTAGCGATTCTAGCCTAGGCGAGCTGGGGGCTTTGCTTCAGGAAGCCAAGGAACTTGAGGAAGCAAAGTCCGCGGCGCCCGTTCAACCGCAGTGATGGATTGAATTTTATTATGCGGCAAGTTGCGAAATTTGTTCGCGAGCTCGGGCTAAAGCATCATCTGCACCCTTTCCTGTCTCTGTGGCATCAATGATCGTGATATCTTGTATGCCAACGAATCCAAGAGCCTGACGCATGTAACTTGTTGCAAAGTCCAAGTCACTACCGATAGGAGTGCCACCAGAGGCGACTACCAAAAATGCGTGCTTGCCTGTTAACAGGCCTTCTGGGCCGTTCTCCGTGTAGTTAAAAGTCAGGCGCACGCGGGCAATCATATCAACCCAGGCCTTTAGGCTGGCAGGGATGCCAAAATTGTAGATGGGTAACCCGATGACAATTGTATCTGCTTCTTTCAGCTCTTGAACCAGACTGTCTGAATAGGCCAATTTTTGGCGGTGTTCGTCTGTTCGGTCCTCTGCCGGTGTGAAGTTGGCATTGACCCAGTCTTCATCAATAAACGGGATACCCGCTGCGACATTCCGCTCGACTACCACGGCGCCAGGGTTAAGCGCGGTTACAAATTCACCGGAAAGTGTTCTGGTGCTGGATTGTTTGCCGCGCACGCTGCTGTTTATGTGCAAAATACTTGTGGCCAAAGATGTCATGGTATTGCTCCTGTAAAATTCTATTACAGGAAAGTAATGTTTGGGCTGAGTATCACTAGCGGCGCATTATGCGACCCAGTGTTGCAATATATCGAACACAGAGCTAGCTGTGATCGCGTTCTCGCAAATCAAGCGATGCTGAGTTGGTGCAATAGCGAAGACCGGTTGGTTGTGGTCCGTCGGGGAATACGTGTCCCACGTGGCTGGCGCATTTGGCGCAGGTAATTTCGGTACGCACCATGCCCATGCTTGTGTCGGTGTGCTCGGTGATGCATTGGTCGTTTGCCGGGGCCCAGAAACTGGGCCAGCCCTAACCACTGTCATATTTGGTTTCACTATCGAACAGGTCAGCGCCGCAGCCAGCGCACTGGTATGTGCCGGCGGTTTTTGTGTCCCAGTATTTTCCGGTAAAAGCAGGTTCGGTGCCGCCGCAGCGACACACAGCGAATTGTTCCGGCGAAAGTTTGGCGCGCCATTCATCGTCCGATTCAGGCATTGTATTTTTGTCAGTCATATGGATTACCGTACCTTACATTCGAAACAGATTAAATAACGCCCAAGCGGATCATTCAGGTTTGCCAGGAATTTACTGTCGTCCAACACGCTCATTGCGGCCTTGATTATTGGTGATGGACTGGGGGCGTTAAAACGCTTTAACTCATCAGTACCGACCGATGAGTTAAGGATATTGGCGATCATCTGGTCAAACTGATCAGGTTGCTCACGGTAGAAAACTACCGAATGGTTATCTTCAACCCCAGCGGCGCGGGCCGCTGCAGCGACAGCTTCATCAAATCCGCCCAAATGATCCACCAAACCAAGCTCCTTGGCTTTGGCACCCACCCAAACGCGGCCTTGGGCAATTTTGTCTACGTCTTCAACCGTCATGTTGCGGCCCTTGGCCACCAGTGAAAGGAATTGTCCGTAGCCGGATTCGATGCTTTGCTGGATTACATCTTTGGTAAGATCGCTCAAGGGGCGGGTAACATTGAAAGCTCCCGCCAGTGGCGTTGTGCCAACACCGTCGGTGCTGACACCGATTTTGTCGAGTGTGTTTTCATAGGTTGGGATGATGCCGAAAATGCCGATTGACCCGGTAATTGAACTGGGCGCTGCCCAAATTTCGTCGGCGGTGGCCGCGATCCAGTATCCGCCTGACGCGGCAACCGGCCCAAATGAGGCAATGACTTTAATGCCTTGGTTTTGTGCGGCCTCCAGTTCCTGGCGAATAAGTTCGGATGCGAACGATGAGCCTCCGGGGCTGTCAACGCGCAGCACAATTGCAGCAGTACTGGAGTTGTTCCGAGCGCTACGGATGTAGCTGACAATAGTTTCAGCGGCTGTGACCGAGACCGGGCCATCGCCCATGACAATCTCGCCCTGCGCGGTAATGACGGCAATTTGGTTGTTGCCGTTCTGCCTGTCGTTTGTCGCGGCCAGATAGGACTGAAAGTCAATCTGTTTGAAGGAATTACCGTATCTGTTGGCGCCGAATTCTTCCATCAATTCATCTCGCCACTTCGCGCGCGGGGCAAGCTCGTCGACCAAGCCATTATTCAATGCCAACATCGCGAAATCGCCGTTAGCCGACTTTAACTGGTCAGAAATAGCCTCGATATCGCTGGAAATTTTGTCTGGTTCGAACCCGCGTGCCTCGGTGACGGACGATTGGTATTGTTGCCATAAAGCGCCCAGAAACTCGTTGTTGGCTTCTTTAGCGGCATCAGACATGTCGTCGCGGATAAAGGGTTCAACTGCTGACTTGAAGGTTCCAACTCGAAAAACATTCACCGTTGCGCCGATTTTATCCAGCAGGCTTTTGAAATACATGGGGCAGCTACCATACCCGGTGAGCAGAACATTACCCTGTGAGTTCATGTATATTTTGTCGGCTTCGGCTGCGATCATATAATCAGACTGGCTGTAGCCAGACGATAGGGAATAGACTTTCTTGCCGCTGGACTTGAAGTCTCTGACGGCCGCAGCAATGGTGTGAATGTGGCTTGGGCCTGCGCCCGCCATGCTGTCTGTCACCAAGGCCAGCGCGCTGATCCGGTCATCGTCTTTGGCTCGCTTTAATGCGGTAGTAATGTCATGGATGCTGGTTTGCACGGGTTGGCGACTAAAATCGTCATACAAAGCGGCAAATGGATCTGGTAGTTCGGTGATCTCAACAATCTGCCCTTCGGGCCACAAAACAAGCACCGCACCATCTGGTATGCCGGGCCGCTGTTGCGGATTGCGCGCTCCAAGGGCGATAATCAAGTCGACTATGACAAATATGCCAATGGTAAATCCGCCAAGGCCAATGATGAAATTGCCCATCGCCTTGATGATGTTCCATAAACCCTTCATGACTTAAAACTCCGAATTCCAAACGCTGCTGATTATGGCAGCTGTGGGCTGTTACTCTTTTATTAAAGGTGCGACTGATATAAGGCTACGTCAAGGCGCAGGCCAATAAAATGTCGGTGAACCGAGTGAAAGACAAATTATTTGCGACCAGACGGAGCATTATGTGACAGCCCGTATTGATAAACATATGGTTTTGTACCGATCCGAACGCTTTTTTTCAGTCTTTCCAAGTGTGGTTGGGCTGCCGGATGGTGATGTTTTGCTGGCTTTTCGCCGTGCACCAGACCATCGCTGGCTGTTGAAAAATGACGCAGATGCGGACTTGAATTCAGTGGATCATGTACACTTCCGCTCTCACATCGCGCTCAGGCGTTTCAACGGCGTGGGAGATGCATTAGGCGATGCAGTCGCTATGCCGATGCATGCCGAGGCCGGGGACCAGGACGCAAATTTGTTTGTCCACTCCAGCGGGCGTTTGTTGCAACATGGGTTCCTCTGGTATCCGGTAACGATGGGTGTTGCGGATATGCTCAAAAAACAAGGGCGGTCAGTACTAAGCGCGGAGCGGCTAGGTGCAGGCTATTTGTTTTGGGGTGGTTATGTGCGCTTCAGCGATGACAACGGCGCCAGTTGGTCAGATTATATTGAACTTCCGATCAACGCAGGGGGCGATATTGCCGGTGGGCCATTTGCTGAAGGCGCAGTTGCTCTGCGCGGCAGGATGGTTGAGCTGCCAGATGGACGATTGGTGCTTGCTGGATACGGTGCTGGTGAGAAAGGGTCCGAAAATCAGCAGACCGGTATTTTTGTATCTGATACCCGCGGAGCGACATGGGAGCGCCAGCCACAGCGGTTGTCTATGATCAACATCGACCTTCAGGAACCCTCACTTGCAGCCTGGCCCAGTGGCTACTTGTCTATGTTCCACCGGACGACCAATAACGGCGACAGGTTGGTTGTTGCCAAAGCCGAAGATGGTTTGAAATTTGGCGCACCAGAAACACTGAACATTAAGGGCCATCCATACGACCCGCTGATTTTGCCTGATGGCAGACTGTTTCTGGTATACGGTTACCGCCACCAACCCATGGGGGTTAGAGCGCGCATTGCCGATACTTTCGACGAGTTAGAATTGGCAGAAGAAATTATCATTCGCGGCGATAGTCCCAGCGCTGACACCGGATATCCGTCGGCGTGTATTATGGCGGATGGACGAATATTGGTTGCGTACTATATTGCAGATGATAGGGGTGTCCGAGGTATTGAAGGCACCGTCGTGTCATACGAGTAAAGCAATTGGAAAAATTGATGCCAACAACCAACTCAGTAAACAATAAAGACCTGTTAAACGAAGGTTACCAAACCTGGGGTGCGGTGGATGCCTTTGAAGATATGATCGGGCCTTTTTTCTATAAGAAGATGGATGGCGGTGAGTATGTCAGCGCTTTTGTGTCTGAAGAAAGACACCTGAACGGTGGCGGCAAACTTCACGGTGGGTTGTTGATGAGTTTCGCGGACTTCGCCATGTTTGTGATTGCAAAAGATCATTTGGAAGGCGCGGCGGTTACGGTTGGTTTTAATAGCGAATTTGTCTCTGCAGGCGAGGTAGGCGAACGGATTGAAGCAAGCGGTGAAGTGACCAAAGCGACCGGCTCGATGCTTTTCGTGCGCGGAAAAATATTCAGCGGAGACACGACAATTCTTACCTTTAGCGGTATTCTTAAGAAGATTCGCCGCCGTTAAAGGCGATTTAATCAGGTAATTCAACGGTTCGTCGTTTGGCGTGATCAGACTGCTCGACAATTAGTGGCATATGGGGACTCTCAAATTTACAGGAGTGTCTTAGCCATGAAGAAAATTCTATTCGCCGTTTTAATGCCTTTACTTGCGCTAACAGCCAATGCGCAACACTCCAAAGAAACCTTTGAACCTCAAGTCAGCTACATTGGCTTTAACACCCTTAAGGCCAACAATAAGGCGGCGAACGTTGCGGCGTTTCATGCCTATATTCGGATCATTAAGCCTTTAATGATAGCGCAGGGCATGACCCTGGATGTGTATAAAGTTGATCACAATAGCGATCCTTTGAGGCCGGTGGATTTCATCACGTTCGGCACAGCAAAAGACCAACAATCATTTCAGGCATTTTTTGAGAACGCAGACTTTCAGAAAGCCTTCCCGACGCTGGTGGGCATCATCGACGCGCATTTTGTAACCTTTGTTGACGGCCCGGTTATCCCGGAAGAAATTCATGGTGGTTACACACAGCTGTCGCTGGATTGGCTGAATTCAAGCGAGGGCGAAAGTTTAAGGCGAGTTGCAGAAATCAACCATAAAATTGAGGCAATTGCGGTCCATCACGGTGCCCGTCAAACCCACCGTGTGGCGGGGCAGTTTGCGAGCACAGGTCTGACCGATGATATCGCGCCAGCTGAGGCCCCGAGTATCGTCTCGCTTTGGCATATGAAAGACCCGCATGATTTTTTGGAACATTCACAGGTTAGCACACTGAATAAACAGGCGGCTGAAATGTCGAAAATGTTCCGATCATACTGGATTTCCCCCGCCGAGTAGGACCGGGTGCTGGCTGCTCACAAAAATCCGCTTGATTTTGGCCAGCGTGAAGCCGACAGTTCTCGGGCCGTCAAACAAACGGTTGTGACGAGCAAGACTGAAGGCTGATGTCGTATGGAACAATTGCTGCAACTGTCGACCAATTCCTATTTCGTTGGTGGCGTATTTTTCGCAACGCTTGTTCTTCTTCACGTTTTTTTTGTTGTCAGATATCCGTTGTCAGCCAGTCAGTGGAAGTTGGCGGAATATGTTTGGGTGCTTTTAGCATTAGTTTCAGTGGTTGGCATTTTTGAGGAAGCACGCATATTGCGTTCTATGCAAACCGTTGCGACATCGGGGGAAGTTGCTGAAAGAAAGCTCGCTGCGCTGGAAAATTGGTTTGATGTATACGGCCTTCACGCCTGTGAAAATGACGGCGAAGTGAATAAAGAACCTCAGCTATGCGATTGGGTTACAGCGAAAAATTCGGACTTTCAACTGGTTGTCGCCAACGAGGAGTTTCCCGCCGATGTTCCGTCAAATTTGTTGTTGGGGCTGAATGACATAGACTCCGGCCTCGCGGAGGCGGACCGCAAAATCATTCGGGATCATTTAGGTGGATATTTATCGGCACGCAAAAGTTACATCGCCGCGGTAAAAGGCTCTGAATACACAAGTTTTTCGTCGCTGTTGATATCTTTGGCACCATTGATGTTCGCGCTGGCAGTTGCGCTTAAATTTGCCAAGGTTTCAGGCGAATATCGTTTGCTGCGAAAATAGCGAGTATCTGTTAATTCTCAGCGATTGACACCATCTGGTCCAAATCAGAAAATTTTACTCGCGGTGCATCACCCTCAGCCGCGTCAATCTCCGCAGCCTCGATTTTTTTCCAATCCTGGAAAGTTACAATCTGTAGATCGCGTTCGGCTACAATAGCGTCCAGACCTTCGCGGCCTGTCCTGCCGCTAGCGGATACTTCGGCAAGGATTTTTTCGGCGATACCCTTTCCGTCCGGTTTGTTGGTGCCGATGGTGCCGGTTGGGCCGCGCCTGCACCAACCCACACAATATAGTCCTTCGGCAATTAGCCCTTCGTCATTTTGGTACACACCGCGTCTGTCATCGTAAGGTATGTCGGGCAGGGGGCTGGAACGGTAACCAATGCAGGGCACCACTAGGCCCGCAGGCAGCACTTCAGTTTTACCGGTACCGAAACATTTGCCGTCCTCAACATAAGTTTCTTCCAATCGGATGCCGCAGACACAGTCTTCGCCGATGATCGCCATCGGGCGTCGGAAAAACTGGATATGCAGCCGGACTGGTTTGTCGCCCTGTGAGTTTTCCGCCATCGCCCGCAAAGCAACCATGTTTTTCTTTTGCGCACCGGACAAAGTTTCGTCCACTGAAGAGTCTGGCAGTTGATTTCCATCCACTAGTGTAACGCAGTTTTCCAAACGGTTCAGTTCGCCGAGCTCTTTGGGTGTGAAAGCAGCTTCTAACGGCCCCCGGCGGCCCAGAATATATACATCTTTGATCGAAGATTTGTGAATGATGTCTGCAGCGTGAGCAGCAAGATCAGAAGATGCCATTTCGTTTGCAGTCTTTGCCAGAATGCGCGCCACATCAACGGCCACGTTGCCGTTGCCGATAACGGCAACCGACGCGATACGTAAATCCGGATCAAGGTCCGCGTAGTCGGGATGACTGTTGTACCAACCAACAAAGGGGCCTGAGCCGATAACGCCCGGCAAGTCTTCGCCGTCAATGCCCAGCGGACGGTCCTTTGCGGCACCGGTCGCCAACACTACAACGTCATATAGCTCCTGCAGTTCTTTCAGCGTGACATCACGCCCTAGCGACAGATTGCCAACAAAGCGAACATCGTCGCGTTGGTTGGTAGCTTCATAGCGCCGGGATACATTTTTAATCGATTGATGATCGGGTGCGACACCAGCCCTAATCAGTCCGAAGGGTGTCGGCAGGCGGTCGATGATATCAACTCTGACATCTTGCTCGCCTGCAGTAAGAGCCTCAGCTGTGTAGTAGCCAGCTGGTCCAGCCCCGATGATAGCAACCCAAAGAGTTCCGTCGTCACTGTGCGCCATAAATCCTCCCCTGAAGAGGATAGTGAAACAGCTTTTTTGACATGTCAAAGAGAAATAGGGCTGTGCATCTTCAGATGTCGAGGGCGATGAGATCTTCTCTTTTATCGGGATTATGGTCCGGGACAGCACAACATATCAGCGCCTCGTCTTCGGCGGGCTTATATTGAGCAGTTTCTGGGTGACCCATTTTCCCTTTCAGAACTTTGGTAACGCAGGTGCCGCAATTGCCAATACGGCAGGCAAAGGGAGCGTCAACACCGGCATCTTCGATGGTTTCAAGCAAGGTGGATTTGGAAGGATTCCACGTGAGTTGTTTGCCTGAAGACTTTAGTTGCACCGGAATTTCAACATCGGGCATTGGATCCCTAGCGACAGCGGAGCCCCCAAATGTTTCTTGCTCTATCCCGGTGTCATTAACGCCAGCGTTGTTTAGATGCGCGCGCATGTCTGCCATGAACTGGTCTGGCCCGCAAAGAAATGCATGAATATCTTTAGTGGGGATCAATTCCGCAATTGTCTGTGCTGTTATCCGACCGCGTATCTGGAATTTCTTGTCGATTATGTCCTGCGGTGTCGGTTGGCTGTAGGCAAGCAAGAGGGTCACGCCGAAATCTACCGGATTAGACAGAATAGGGTGGTTTTTGAAGGCATGTTCGTCACCGTTTCTAGCTGCGCGAATGAACACAATAGGGTGGGCGGCCTTCTTGCCATTCGCACAGCCGCTGGTATTTACGGCCGCTTCCAGCATGGCAATCATCGGTGTGATACCAACGCCGGCCGAGACAAGGACCAGCGGTTTGCTGGGTGCGTCGGGCAGATGAAACACGCCGCGCGGCGCCATCGCGCTAACGGTGGTACCTACTCGTAATTCATCATGCATAAAGCGCGAGAATTTTCCATTGGCTTCCCGCTTTATTGATAGCCGATACTGTGACCCACACGGCGCTTTTGAAAGCGTGTAGGTACGGATGGTTTTAGGTGCAGATGGATGGTGTATGGGCAAGTGTTGGCCCGCTTTGTAGCCTTCGAGTGGCAAGCCGTCGGTGGCGGTTAGATAGAAAGAATTTATCGTGCTGCTTTCGCGCTCTATCCGGTCCACGCGCAGCGAACGCCACTGTTCGTCATCATTAGCTGATGCATTGCCGTTGTTCCAATCGCCCGTAGCCTCTAGACTGGGAGAATAGTCATTGAATTTCCAGGTCATTGGCATGGCCCGTTCAACCAGTGTGGATTTGGTAATCTGTACGGTCACGAGCCGCTCCGCGCCTTCAAAGGCATCCACCTCGGGGCCACTCCAAATAATGTCAGCGGTTCCTTCGATATAGAGCATGTCGCCAGTGTCGAAATCGGGCACGACAATGCCAACCTTAGGATTAAGGACGATATTGCCGAATGTATTGTAATGGTGGTTTCCGGAAAAATCGGGGAACTTCAGGATGTTGCCAGCTAGCTTCATAAATCCGGCTTTGCCGCCACGGTGCGATACGTCCACCCCGTGTTTGCGGTCGCCCTGGTCTTTAAAATAGCTTGAGGCGACAAAAAATGTATCGGCTGAGGACAGGCGTTTTGTCAGCTCAGAATGGCTGAGCGGCGTTGTGATTTCGCCAGCGTTGGAGGTTCCTTCTTTGTCGGTGATCGCAGAGCTGGTGCGGGACTGAATATATTGCGGGCAATTACCGAATGATTGATCGACTTTAATTGCAAAACCGTTTTGGTCTGTGCGGGTTATTTTGCCGGTCAGGCGGTTGCGGCGGCGGGTTTCAAAATCGATTGCCAAAAAACCGAGCGGTGACCCCATACGCAAATTATCGCGCAGGGGATCGCCGCTGGTGAGGGTTGCTTCGACCTGCATGGTGGTTTCATCGGGGGACTGGATGAAACCTTGGGAGCCAAACAGGATCGAAGCGCTGGGTTGCTGGTTGCTGTTGACAGAGCCAACAACAATAAAGGGCAGCGTTTCCAGTAGATCGCGGTGCTGCTCAGGCAGGAAAGAACGAACAAATTTTGGTGCGTAACTGTGAACCAACTCGCGCACACCCAGTTTTTCCTGGATTGCCAACTCACCTTCATGAAAGGGTGTTTCTAACTCGGTCATCATTCTCTCCTGCTTCTGTATTTATCAGGCTGCTTTAAGACCTACCTGGGTTGCCTGCATGGATACAAAGCCTTCCAGTGCTTCGATGCGCGATAACCATGCTTCAACGGATGGGAAAGGAGTGAGCGATACATCGCCCTCCGGTGCGTGGGCGACGTAGCTGTATGCTGCAACATCGGCGATCGTGGGATTGTTGCCAGCAAGATACAAGTTGCCTGCCAATACGTTGTCCATAATGCGAAGCAGGTCATTCGCGATATTGCTGGCATTCTGGTGGTCCAGGCCTGCACCGAAGACATTAACCAGGCGTGCGGCGGCAGGTCCAAAAGCGACTTTGCCAGCTGCGACGGCCAACCAAGGTGTAACTTTGGCTTCTTCAACGGGGTTTTCAGGTAGCCAGCTGTCGTTGCCGTATACGCGAGCAAGATAGACGATGATGGCGTTCGAATCCCATAGGGTTACGTCGCCGTCTTCCAGAACCGGCACTTGGCCAAATGGGTTTTTGGATACAAACTCAGGGTCTTTTTGTGCACCTTTCATAAGGTCGACATCGACCAGCCTGAAATCTAGTTTGAGAAGCGATAGCATTAATTCAACGCGGTGGGCGTGGCCGGAGAGAGGGTGGCGGTAAAGAGTAATCATTGGTTTTTCCTTCGTATATATTGCTTGGTTAGCCGGGGAGGTGGCTATGAGCCAAAAGGTAGGCGATTGATCATGTGTTGATAATCCGGTAATATGGAGAAACATAATCAACAAAATGTAGATAATATGGACACGATAGAAGGAATGCGGGTTTTCGCCACCGTAGCAGAGCAGGGCAGCTTTACTGCGGCCGCCAAACGGTTGGGCATTTCAACCGCGCTTGCCAGCAAATACGTGCGCCAGCTTGAGGACAAGCTGGGTGCGCAGCTTCTCATTAGAACCACACGGCATGTTCATCCCACTGATATGGGTGCGGTATACGCCGAGAGGTGCAGGGTCATTTTGGAACAGACAGATGAAATGCTGGACCTTGCGGGGTCACAGTCGCAGAACATTGTTGGTCACTTGCGCATTGCCGGACCACGGATAATCGGCGAAGAGATATTGTCGCGCTGCGTGCAGTCATTTCTTGAAAAGCATCCATCGGTGACGGTTGATTTACGCCTTGAGGAGCGCAAAGTTGATGTGATTGCCGAAGGATTTGATGTGGCAGTTCGTATCGGCGAACTGGAAGACAGTAGCCTGAAAGCCAAGAAAGTAGCTGACTACAGCTATCATTTATGTGCATCAACTGATTATTTGGCAAAGCATGGTATGCCGCAAAAGCCCGCCGATTTAAAGGATCATTTTTGCATTGTTGGCTCAACGATTAGCCCCAATAACCAACTCGATTTTATCGAGAGTGGCCGGAAATCTCATGTCACGGTCGCGCCCCGTGCCCGAGTGAACGCTGCTCGACCGATCAGGGACATGGTTGTTGCCGGATTGGGTATTGGTTTGTGTCTTAGCTCAACTATTGCGGACGACTTGAAAAGCGGGCAGGTTGAACTGGTACTGGAGGATTTTAACGCCTACCATCGCAGCGTTTACATGATGTTCCCGCCGCGGCGGCATATGACGGCAAAAGTCCGCGCGTTTCTTGATCATGCCACAGATTTTTTCCGCGAAAACCAACTTGTCGCCCGGGCGGGGTAACACCCGCCCAAGAAGGTCGCTATAGTCGCCCAGATGTAAAAACGCAGTGTGGGTGCATTACTTCTTAAGTTTGAAGCCCGGGAACAAGGCTGGTACTTTGCGTTTGTAGTCTCGGTAGGTGTCGCCGAATTCAGCAATCAGATCGCGTTCTTCATAGTAGAGTCCCACGGCTATATAAATAATCACGCCTATAGCCAAAACTGCCCGCCCAACGGTCATGTCCGGTGTTGAGAGCATTGCGATAATAACGCCTGTCTGGATGGGGTGGCGAACAAGTTTATAAAAGGCAGGAGTTACAAAGGCCTTGATGCCGCTGTCAGGATTTTCTGCCCCAAAAGACTGCTTAACGCCTAATAAATGCATGCCGTCAATCATTTGGGTTGCCAAAAGTGTTATCAACCAGCCGCCCCAAAATAGGCCTTGTAGCAGGCCGCGTAGAGCCGGTGCTTCGACTTGCCATATAACGCCTATCATCGGTTGCCAGTATAAAATAAGCAAAAACAACGCCATGGCGGTTGCCAGCACATAGGTGCTTCGTTCCAATGGTTTCGGTAGTATTTTGGTGATCCGCTTTTTAAAACCCGCTCGCGCCATTATAGAATGTTGCAATGCAAAGATCGTTATCAGCCCAAAATTCACCAAATAAGCATTCGCGGGTACGTAACCAGCCTGAATGTCAATTGCAAAGGCACCTAATAGTGTGTCGCCACTTGCTATCCCGACTTCGACGAAGCCATTGTTTGCAAATAGAGCAAATGCAACCAAACTGGTTAAGCCCAAAATATAGCAAATCAAGCCGTATAAGCGGTATACAAACATTGTCACTGATCAGTTTCCTCGTCTCTATAGGTTTGGTCCCAATATATATTCTTTTGGCAGGCACGTCATCGTTTCGCACATTTCTGAGCAATCTCCTAGTTGCACGGTTTTGTGTGTACTCTTGAATTTGACTCGTTTGACACGCTAAACTTGTGGGCGATGTTGCAAGCGCGGGCCTTTGGGGGCACTAATGTCAATTGAAAAGTCAGCATTTGAATTTGTTCAACTTGTGGACGGCGCGAACAGCCTTTCACAACTCGAACGACTTTTTATGAAGCATGCGGAGCCCATGGGTGTCGATTTTTTTATGTTCGCGCAGATCGTATACCCGCACGGAATAATTAATCCAACGAGGTTAATTGGGTCACATGATTGCGACTGGTTTAAATTTTATGATCAATATAATTTATTTATTGACGATCCCGCTGCGAAATTTGCTCGAATGACGTTGCAACCGTTCACTTGGTCTTGGCTTGAGAAAAGTTTGGACCTCAACAAGAGTGAATTTATCGTCATGAACGAATCTAGGAATTTTGGCTTATCTGAAGGCGCTGTATTTCCATTGCACGGCGTACTTGGCTCGTTGGCCGGGGCTTCGGTGGCTGGCCTGCATTTTTTGCCAAATCGCGTTGAATTGGCAGCGTTGAATATGATGGTTATTAACGCCTACAACCGAGCAGTCGACATTAAGAAAATTTTTGAATCGGAAAACGATATTGCACTTACTAAGCGCCAGAGAGAATGTTTGAATTGGGTTCAGCTTGGCAAAAGCAACGACGATATTGCAGCAATCTTGGGCATAAGCTCTAATACTGTAAAAGATCATATTGAGGCCGCGAAGCGGACATTCGGTGTTGGAACGCGGATCGAAGCCGTTGTTCAAGCTCGGCGCGCCAAGCTGATTAGTTATTAGCGGCTTTATAAGGAGAGCTTCCTGCCTGCGTTGAAATCCCTAGAATTTGAGCATCGCATAATCGTATGAAACGACTTTGCCGTGATTACAGGAGAGGAGAGTTGTGACAGCAATTGAAAAGTCAGCCTTTCAATTCGTTCAAAAAGCGAAAGATGTCGACACAATAGTGGATCTGGAAGCTCTTTTTATAGAGTTTACGTCTCCTCACGGTGTTCAGTTTCACATGATTGGGCAGCTTATTATGCCTGGCGGCGCGGTAAAAACGACCTTATTGTTCGATTGTTCTCACAGTGAGTGGTTTAGGCAGTACAAGAAGAACTACTATTTCCTAGATGATCCGGCGGCACGTATTTCAAAAGAAGCTTTTTCACCCTATACTTGGAACTGGATTTTGAAACATGTCGACCTTTCGAAGGCTGAACAGAAGGTCTTTGAAGAGGCGCGAAGATTTGGAATGACAGAAGGTATAGTCTTTCCTTTTCATGGGCCTCGCGGTTCGCTTGGCGGTGCAACCGTTGCCGGTAATAAAATAAAAACGGAGCCAACAGAGATCGCGGGTTTTCAAATGATGGCGTACGCGGCCTATTTGAGGGCGCTCACCATCACAAAATTATTCGAAGATAATACAAAATCTGTCCTTACGCAGAGACAAAGAGAATGCATAAACTGGGCTCAATACGGCAAAAATAACGCAGAGATCGGTGGAATTCTGGGTATTAGTCCTCACACGGTGAAAGAGCACATCGAGGCAGCAAAAAAGACGTTTGGCGTTACCAGCCGGATAGAGGCTATTTTGCAGGCGAGAGATTGCAATTTGATAAGTTTTAGTCCCCCGAGCGACCGTTCCAACTGGCCCCCCTGTTTAGGGGGGTGTGTCGTTTTCGCCGATTGTTCATACTGGGTCATCTTAGTACGTTAATTGGGGGTTGTGCCGTGATGTTGTATGGCAATGAGGTCGGTCCGCTTGGGCCGGCCTCAGATGAACCGTGTTGTTTAAATTTCGCCAGCGCTGACAGCTTGCAAGGCGGTCAGGTCAAGGTGGTTCTTGGTCATTATCCAGATTATACGCGGGTCGCGGCTGACATTGGCGCTAATCGATTTCAAATAGATGAAAATAAGTTTGTTGGTCTTAGCCCTTCGCGGCTCTGGACTTTGAATCGTCAATTCCTCGATCAAATGTACCGCTCGGGCGCAATTTTCTTTTTGGCAACTCCTCTAGAAAAGGCGCGAACCGATTCTTGGTTTGACCGTGAAATTCGTTATTTGCAGCGGCTTGGTGCGACATTTCAAAACAGCTGATGGTTGTGGTTCTTTTCCAATCACCTTTTTCCGATCACTACTCTATGTTCAGTTGTTAGAACAATGGTCGCTATGGACGAAAATTTCGTTTTCAACTATAGTTTACAGTGATTGCGGGTTGTCAGGGCCGCAGGATTTTCGCTTGAGGGGAGCTGGAAATGAAACCATATATCACGCCTGTTATAGCTGCTGCCGTTTTGGTCGGTGCCAATGTATTGCTATCCGCAATACCATCTGCACCGGACATTGATGTTGAAGATTACGCATTTAACCCAACAACAATAACCCAAAATATATGTGGTCCTTTGGGGTCAAAACGCGGTTTGCTGTTTCGCCCCGAGATTGCGCGCCTATTGTCAAGTGCAGTAAATGCGTCTGAAACAGTGTCAGGCGACGTACCTATACTAACCGGGCTTGACCACCGTGATTTTCCGATTTCAAGCGACAACGCAGATGCGGGGGGCTATTTCAGGCAGGGCTTCGCACTATTATATGCTTTCAATCATTGGGAAGCCATTCGTGCTTTTAAAAAGGCACAAGAGTTAGACCCAGCCTGCGCCATATGTTTTTGGGGTGAGGCTATAGCACTAGGGCCCAATATTAACGCACCGATGGACGAGAAATCTGGTGAGTTGGCCCTGTCAGCAATTCAAAAAGCGTCTGCCTTAAAAGCAGGTGCCGACGCGCGGGAACGGGCACTTATAGAAGCCGCTGAAAAGCGTTACAGCGCAGATGCGAGTGTTTCACGTGCTGATCAGGACCAGCAGTATGCAGACGCTATGGCAGCGGTGCACGCCACTTTCCCAGGCGATCAGGACATTGCCACGCTTTATGCTGAGGCCATTATGGATACATCGCCGTGGGACTATTGGGAGCGAGACTATTCCTCGCCGCACCCTCACATAAAAGTTGCGATTGACACCATCAACGATGTGCTTGCGACAAACCCTGAACATTACGGCGCCATCCATCTTTTCATTCACCTGTATGAGGCCAGCACGCGCGCCCAGGAGGCCGCTGTCCACGCCGATAAACTGGCGGGCCTTGCACCGGGTTCTGGCCATTTGGTCCATATGCCAGGGCATATTTATTTTCGTATAGGCCGTTATCTGGACAGTCTGGACACCAACATCAAGGCCGCTGCGGTAGATGAACTGTATCTTAGCGAAACAACTGGTTCGCCGCTTTATCGGTATGGATATTATCCACACAATATCCACTTTATTTTAGTGTCGGCCCAAATGGCAGAAGACGGTGAAACTGCGATTGAATATGCGGGAAAACTCGACGAAGTTATCCCCCCTGAAGTGCTGAAGGTCGCAGACTGGATCGCGCCGATTAAAGCTGCGCCTTATTTTGCCCATAGCCAGTTTGCCAGTGTGGATGAGGTTGAGGTGTTGCCTGACCCTGGCGATAATATCCCGTATTTGAAGGCCATGTGGCACTATGCACGCGGCAAGGTGTTTGCCGAAGCGGGGGATAGCCGCGCACACGCCGAGCAACAAGCAATTGAAGCATTGATGAGCCATATAGCGATTAAATCCGCGGGCATTCCAGCAGGTGCAATTTTGCAGCTTGCCAGCAATACCATTTCTGCGAAAATCATGATGAGCGAGCGCAACTATACTGGCGCAGCGGACATGATGCGCAAAAATATCAAATTGCAAAACAGTATGCCCTACACGGAACCACCGTTCTGGTATTATGCTGTGGAACAAAGCTTGGCTGCTGCGTTGTATATGGACGGAAAATACCAGGAAGCAGAAAAGGCCTTTAAAGCCAGCCTTATTCGCCACCCAAATAGCACGGGGTCGCTTTACGGCCTGTGGCAAACACAAGCAAAACTGGGTCTGGATGCTGAAGCGGATTTTACCAAGGCACTATACGAGAAAGCCCGCCGCGGCGAAAACGAAATGGCTTTCATCAAGCTGTAACAAGGCGACTTGACCCTTGTGGGTAAATCGGTATATCTAGCGGCAGGCGCTCAGGGGCGCCCGCCCGCCAAAAGCCGCAGCACCCTGTTATTTACATAAAGTAACCTAACGCACAGCGCATGGTTCTTCAGGACACAAGAGAGCGGTGATGTCCATTGATGGAGACGATGTTATGTCACACGTTAGTGAGAGCAGTTCTGCTGCCCCAATTTTAGACTATTTGAAAAACGAAGCACGCCTGTTGCACAAGCAGGCGAATACTGGTGCGCGTTCTGCAATTCAGCGCTTGAACAAGCACAGCCCCGCAGTTGCGCTGGGAGAAGACATTCAGCGCAAGCACTGTTTGGCGAGCGTAGCCCGCGAGATCGGGTTTTCAGGCTGGAAGGCTGTCGCCGATTGTTTTGAGGCAGGTGCCGGTGGCGATTTTGCTAAATTTTTACACCCGAATCGCTGTCATATCTTTTGGAATATCTGGCTTGCTTCTTACGAAGAGGCAGTCAAGGTGCGCGCCGAACATGGCGGATTTTTGCTGACCTATGGCAGCCAATTTATTGTAGTGGATGATGACTATGTGTCTGCGCTTGGCGCGGCGCCGGACAATGCCCTGTGGGCAGCGATAGGTCGTGATTGGGCGAAGCCTGCTGATTATGAGGCCCGTGCGCAACTTTCGCTTTTGATTGTTCGGGCACATTTGAAATCGATTCACGAGAAAATGGCTAGCGTATAACTTGGGTAGAAATGGTAAACGGGTCGGTTCGCCGCCCCGTTTATGCAGCGATGCTGCTGTTTCGCCCGTTGAAACATGAAATTTGCCGAAAAATATCGATTCAGCCCTTGAACCAACACGCGCATTCACCTAAATACAAGCACGCGTTAGCACTCCATAGGGGTGAGTGCTAATAATTTTTAATTAAGGTTTATCAATTAGGAGACAAACCATGGCTCTTCGTCCGCTTCACGACCGTGTATTGGTCAAGCGTTTAGAAAGCGAAGCTAAAACTGCTGGCGGCATCATTCTGCCAGACACAGCTCAGGAAAAACCTTCAGAAGGTGAAGTTCTTGCAGTTGGTAACGGTTCAAAAGCCGATGACGGCACTGTAACCGCACTTGATGTCAAAGTTGGTGACAAAATCCTGTTCGGTAAATGGTCCGGCACCGAAGTTAAGCTCGACGGTGAAGATCTGCTGATCATGCAGGAAAAAGACGTTATGGGGATCATCGAGTAATCACTCGAACCCATTTCCAACCCACAATTTATATCTGATGTATCAGGAGGCCCAAGATGGCTGCTAAAGAAGTAAAACTCCGCGACGAAGCACGCGCCAAAATTATGGCTGGCGTTGATGTGCTCGCAAACGCTGTAAAAGTAACCCTCGGCCCTAAAGGTCGTAATGTTATTCTCGACAAATCATTCGGCGCACCGCGCATCACCAAAGACGGTGTATCTGTTGCCAAAGAGATCGAACTGACTGACAAGTTTGAAAACATGGGTGCGCAAATGGTGAAAGAGGTTGCCTCTCGCACCAATGATGTTGCCGGTGACGGTACAACAACTGCAACTGTATTGGCGCAGAGCATCGTTCGCGAAGGCATGAAGTCTGTTGCTGCTGGTATGAACCCAATGGATCTGAAGCGCGGTATCGACCTCGCGACAACAGCCGTTGTTGAAGACCTTAAAGGTCGCACCAAAACTGTAACTACCAACGAAGAGATTGAGCAAGTTGGCACGATCTCAGCAAACGGTGAAGCACAAGTAGGTGCAGATATCTCTGCTGCAATGGAAAAAGTTGGCAAAGAAGGCGTTATCACTGTCGAGGAAGCTAAAGGCCTCGAGAGCGAGCTGGACGTTGTTGAAGGCATGCAGTTCGACCGTGGTTACCTATCACCTTACTTCATCACAAACGCTGAGAAGATGACGGTTGATATGGAAAACCCACTCATTCTTCTTCACGAGAAAAAGCTTTCTAACCTTCAGCCAATGTTGCCGCTTCTTGAAGCTGTTGTTCAGTCAAGCCGTCCACTGCTGATTATCGCAGAAGACATTGAAGGCGAAGCGCTGGCAACTCTTGTGGTTAACAAGCTGCGTGGCGGCCTGAAGATTGCTGCTGTGAAAGCGCCTGGTTTCGGTGATCGTCGGAAAGCAATGCTGGAAGACCTGGCAGTGTTGACCAAAGGTGAAGTGATCTCGGAAGACCTTGGCATCAAGCTTGAGAATGTTGGTATCGACATGCTGGGTTCTGCCAAGCGCGTGAACATCACCAAAGAAGATACAACAATTGTTGATGGCATCGGTGAAGAAGACGATATCAAAGCACGTGTTGAGCAGATCAAAGCGCAGATCGAAGTAACCACTTCTGACTACGACAAAGAGAAGCTTCAAGAGCGTCTTGCTAAACTTTCTGGCGGTGTTGCCGTTATCAAAGTTGGTGGTGCTACCGAGATTGAAGTGAAAGAACGCAAAGACCGCGTTGACGATGCACTGCATGCTACACGCGCCGCTGTTGAAGAAGGCGTTGTTGCTGGTGGTGGTACTGCGCTGTTGTTCGCAACCAAAGCCCTTGAAGGCCTTGAAGGCGCAAATGACGACCAGACACGCGGTATCGCTATCATCCGTCGTGCTCTTCAGTCACCTGTTCGTCAAATCGCTGAAAACTCTGGCGTTGACGGCGCTGTTGTTGCTGGCAAACTTCTTGAGCAAGACGACGCCAACTTCGGTTTCGATGCACAAACAGAAGAATACGGCGACCTGGTATCCAAAGGTATTATCGACCCAACTAAAGTGGTTCGTACGGCCCTTCAGGACGCGGCTTCTATTGCTGGCCTGATGATCACAACCGAAGCAATGGTTGCTGATAAGCCAGAGCCTGCTGCACCTGCTATGCCTGGCGGCGGGGGTGGAATGCCTGACATGGGCGGTATGGGCGGTATGGGCTTCTAGGCCAAACCAATCCACGCTAACTCATAGCGACTTACATTTAGTTCTGAGTTCGAAACCCCTGCGGCTTGTTCCGCGGGGGTTTTTCTTTGGTGGTTAATCGCTCGGGTAAAACAGATTGTCGTCTTGGTGTTGCTATCCGGCTCAACTCGGTTAAATTGCGCGTAGGCAAATAAATCAGGTGGATCGGGATATGGGTATATTTCAAAAGACAATTGTAGCCGCAGTTTTTGGCTCGGCGACGCTGATGGGCTCATCTGTTTTGGCAGAGCCAGCAACCTTTGACCGCGACGCTGCAGTTGCAACCATCAAAACTCTATCTGACGATGACATGGCCGGGCGGGGCACAGGCACTGCGGGTAGTGCAAAGGCGCAAGCCTACCTATTGCAGCTTATCGCCAAATTAAATGTGGATATGGTCGGACCAACCCACGAACATAAATTTAAATTCACCAACGAAGCGCAAGACGGCACCAAGTCGGACCATGTAGGAACCAACTTGTTGTTCCGCATTGAAGGTACTGGCGACACAGACAAAACCATTGTGGTTTCCGCCCATTACGACCATTTAGGCACGCGCGACGGTGAAATTTACAACGGTGTCGACGATAACGCATCTGGTGTGGCAGGGGTTATGGCGGTTGCAGAGCATTTCAAAGCCAATCCACCCAAGAATGATGTAATTTTTGCCTTATTTGATGCCGAAGAAATGGGCTTGCAAGGCGCGCGGGCCTTTGTGCGTAATATCAAGCGTATTGATCCAAATATCGCCTTCAATATCAATTTTGATATGCTTAGCCGCAGCGACAAAAACGAGCTTTATGTGGCCGGCGCATTCCACCGTGCAGGGCTGGTTCCTGTTATCGATGCAATCGCGGAAAAAGCGCCGGTACAATTGCTGAAAGGCCACGACGATCCGGCGCTTGGCGCCAATGATTGGACCTTTGCTTCTGACCACGGCCCATTTCATCGTGCTGGTGTTCCGTTCTTGTATTTCGGAGTGGAAGATCATCCGCATTATCATCGGCCGTCAGACGATTTTGAAACTGTGCCCGTTGATTTCTTTCTACGCTCAATCGAAACCGTTGTGATAGCGGCAGACGAAACCGACCGTTCACTTGAATCCATTGTTAAATAATGCACGGTGATTGGCTGATTTTCATCAGGATTAAATTTTGCTAGCTTTTTGAAGGGGCTGCTTTTATGTTCCGTCCACTTCGAAAATAAAAATGTAAAGAACCGCATGTTAAAAACGAACCATATCAACCGACTGCGACGACGCTGAGGGACCACTCCAACCCTTTTTGTTGTTCTGGCGCAGTATGCGCTGCTGATATGGAAAAATGCGATGTTTACGTTCGATCACGAGCGGGTGTCTGACGGCCCCGCCATCACCAACCTTCTTAATATAGTATTTGGCCCCGGCCGGCTCGGGAAGGCGTCCTATGCCTTGCGGCAAAATGGCGGCCCTGTTGAGCCGCTTTGCCAGGTGGTGCGCTGCGACGATCAGCTGGCCGCCAGCATTCGTTATTGGTCGACTGTCATCAGAGATCTGCTAACTGGGGCGCAGCATAACGCGCTACTGCTTGGCCCTTTGGCTGTGGACCCGACGTTTCAGGGGCTTGGTATAGGCAGCAAGTTGGTGGGCCAAACGTTGTCGACGGCGGCTACGCTGGGGCACCAACGGATAATATTGGTCGGTGACGCCTGCTATTATGGCCGGTTTGGTTTTGTCTCGGCGCTGCCGAGTTACATTACGCTGCCCGGTGGGCGAGATGCCAGGCGCTTGCTGGTAAAACAGTCAGCGTTGCTGCCTTCCTTGCCGGCGGTAGGGCGCGTAGAGCCGCTCCTTCAAACTATGCATCCGGAAGCACAAAACGAGCTAGCGATGGCAAGCTGATCTTTAGCCTCTTTTCTTTGTGGGCAGATAGGCCATATAAAGAGGTAAGGAGACCGGTTTGTGAACGATAGACCACCGCACCAACAGCCATCCCATCAGGGTTTTGACCTAACAGCTTTTATGAAACAAGTGGGCGACCAAAAGTTCCCACCGGTTGAAAAGTGGCATCCCGAATTTTGCGGCGATATAGATATGCGTATCGCATCAGACGGCACCTGGTTTTACATGGGCACGCCGATAGGGCGCAAGAAGATGGTTAAATTGTTTGCATCTGTTCTGCGCAAAGACGATGACGGCAAAACATATTTGGTTACACTCGTGGAAAAGATAGGCATCACGGTGGATGATGCTCCCTTTGTTGCAACCAGCGTGGAATTTGCCGAGGCGGAGAACGGACCGACCCTCTGTTTCACCACTAATGTGGGTGACGTAGTCATCGCTAGTGCCGGCAATCCCATTAGGGTAGAGATAGATGCGGGGACGGGCGAACCAAGGCCATACATACTGGTACGCGGTCACTTGGAAGCCCTGATCGCACGGTCGGTATATTATGAGTTGATCGAAAAAGGCGAGGTTGAAGACGTTTCGGGTTCAAGCCGCTGTAGTATAATTAGCGATTCTGTTAGCTTTTCACTAGGCGAGTGGCCTTCAGCAGAATAGAAAGACTTATGGTTCAACAGTGGTTACAGAAAGCACTATCAGATCAAAACCCCGGTGCACGTGGTGCCCGGAGTGATTTTGACCTGAATAACGAACATGATGCTGTCGAACTTATGAAGGAAACGCCGCGTCAGGCTGCTGTGTTGGTGCCTATTGTCAAGCACGCAGGCAGGCCTACTATCCTATAGATCGGAAGAGCGTCGGGGGGGGAAAGGGGGGAGGGGGGGGGGGGGGGGGGGGG
>JAAHTG010000326.1_pt2 | contig 43441 bp, 75 predicted proteins | sample 6116081 | NCBI WGS metagenome assembly JAAHTG01 (sample SAMN13939989, study PRJNA603662) | sponge metagenome | isolation source: marine sponge | host: Mycale hentscheli | place: New Zealand | collected 2005 | reverse complement strand
AGGGCCTTACGCACTTTGAAAAATACTTCGCTCACATTACTTTGGTTAGTTCCTATAGTTTGGAATTATTATGTATTGTTTATAGTTAGTATATGTTGTTCGCAGTCCGCACCAAAAATCTTAACCTTTGTTATGCTTTGTTTATAGTTATTATTACTTATTAGGACGGTCTTGAAGTCATTGAAAACACGGTCTTGAAGACAGAAGTGACGCTGGACAGTCCGCACCCCCCATTTCAAAATGGCAAACATATTTTAGCCTTTTTTGGCCGATTTGGTGTGAAGAATTAAATAGGTCTTCTCACCCACACTGGGTATGCTGGAAGTAGTTAGGCAGAAGTATTATGCCCTGCCCAGCAGTGCCCAGCAACAAATCAACGATAGTGAATCATTTAGAGTCATGTTCGTTGAAGAGGTATCAAAAGAGTTAGACTTATCTCCTGACGAAATTGCTTCATATGTGTCTGTTGTCTTGGCAGCCAGTAACCAAGACTTAGATGCCTTACTAAATATAGTTGGCATTGGTGGAGTTCAAGAAGAAGGGATCCGTCAAATGGCTGAAGTAGATAATGGTCGTCAATATATTGATTGGCATAATGAAATGGTTTTGATGCCACAAGCCAAGGCATTGGTTGTTAGAGCAAAAATGGAAAGTGGCATGAGTTACAAGATGGCACAGGCTTCTATTGATGAGTCTGAATTGAGAACTATTATGCAAATGCTCATTAGTAAAAAGAGATGTTTCTTTCCACGTCCTGAGACTGTTAATACAGATGATAAAAAGGAATCTTTGCTACTCACTGAGATCGAAAATCTATTACAACAGAAGAGTCCACTTAACAAAACTCAGATTCTAACTATACTTGGTAAGGATAACCAAAGTTATAGAGATACTGCTAATAATGTTTTGTATTATCTTTGCTTCACTCAAAGAGCCAGAAAGGTAAACGACAATTATTACCATATTACTAAAGCACCCACTATTTACGAAACCGATATCCACAGAAGGGTTTACGAAGCCTTGTGTGATGGTAAGTCCAGTGTTAGTGCAATTGCCAAATATATTAGTTATGATAATACTCGTGGAAGAAAGCGTGTCAAGTCTATCCTTTCTTTGTTGGAGTCAGAAGGACTAATAAGACCAAATAACACAAATAACCGTTATCAAGAGTGGTTAATACCAAACTAACTATAACTATGAGTAACTATATAAGGGTAATCTCCATAACCCTTAATTATGACAGCACAGTATCTGACTATAAAGGAAGTAGCCGAATTACTTAGGGTCTCTGACCAGACAGTTCGCAATTACATTAAGAATGGTAGCCTATTGGCTATCAAGTTTGGATCCTCACATAGAGCACCCGTAAGGATTCATGTTGAGGCTTTGAATAATTTTATTGGTGTCTCAATTGCTGAATCTGGTAATGTATATAAGGATGACAGCACAGATGATAAGGCAGGTGAAGAGGAATGACTGAGTGCATTACATTAGACTTTGGAGACGAATTGCAGGAAAGCAAAACTATCGTAGATTGGTTTACTAACTACGGTTGGAGTTACGATAACGAAACTGGTAAGATGCTTCAAGGCGATGAACAGTTTTATATCAATGTTTATCAAAAGATTGGTGCTATTTATTTCCGTGAGTCTGGTATGGAGTTTCCTAACGATGTCTTTGGATTCATTCTTGAGAACCCATCTAAAACCGTTTCATTAGTGTCCGTTGATAAGCATGATTATGTTAACATGGAAACTGCTCAAGAGTTTGATTATGTTAAGTTCATAGAAATGATTCAAAGCGATGAGGGAGATGAGTAACATGGGACAAACATTTTGGAAGTGCAGCGACGAAAATTGTAGTGACGATCATATTTATAGATTCAAGGGTTTGTGCCGAACTTGCACCACTTATGATAATGGTAAGGTTAGCGAACCAGTTCACAGAGTTAGGTGCACAGAAACAGGAAGTGATTATATCGCACCCGAGTCTGTGTCTTGGTCTAAGCCAATAACCCGTCGAGAGCAAATTGATATTAGCCGTCAACATAAGATGGAGAAGAAGCATCGTATTGCCCTTCGTCGTGCTAAGAAGATGTTGAGGGATGAAATGATTCCAGAGGAACATAAAGAAGCCTTACAAGAACTGATGGGTGAGTCCATTGGTGAAGCAGTCAATCCTGATGAGGAGGAATGATTGTGAAGTTGTATCGTCATATTTCTACCAATATTATCGCAGAGTTAGTTATAATTCAAGGACCCAAGGTTAGAGTTATGAGAAATCCCTTAACAGGAACATTTCAAAATGTTACTGCTGATGAGTGGGAACAATGGGAAGAGATTTTGGAGGAAGAGTAATGAAGCAAATTATTCATATTAACCAACACCATATTAAGTGGAACCGTAAGAATGCTGATCAACCAGCCAAGCCAGTTATTACTTGTAAGACTTACAAAGATAATCAATATCATCACGGTGTTATGTTGATGGATAGTGAGGGTAACGTTATAGGTAAGGTCAAGTATCAACCAGACAACCCTCTGGCCTGTGGTGCTCATGTATGGATTGAAATTGATACAGATATAATATCTGTAGTTCCCGAGGAGTGATTTAATATGTGTGGGGCTATTTCAGTTGAATGTAAAAAGTGTGGTGCTTGGCATCGCTATGAAAGTTGCGGGAGTTGTGATGATGAATAATAAAGTAGGTATTTCTTCTGGTGGTCGTGCTGCCAATGCTACCGATGTTTGGGCCACACCATGGGATCTTATTCAATGGGTTGAGGCTGAGTTTGGTCCACTGGTATTGGATTCTGCAGCCAATAAAGAGAACACTAAAGCCCCCGATTATATCACCCCCGAGCAAGATGCTTTAGTTACTCCTTGGCTTACTGAATATACTCAAGAAGGCACTACTTGGTGCAATCCACCTTATGGTCGGAATGCTGTTAAGTTTGTTCGTCGTGCTATTGAGCAAGTAGACAATGGGAATTGTAAGCGAGTAGTTATGCTACTGGCTTCACGAACTGATACCAAGATGTTCCAAGACCACATATTCCCTAATGCATCTCGTGTGCATTTTGTTAAAGGAAGGCTGAAGTTCGGAGGCAAAGGGCCAGCCAACTTCCCATCTGTTATCGTAGTTTTTGAACGAGGCCATGAAGGTGACGCTACATGGACTTTTGGTAAATGTGAAATCAAGGAGGAAGAGTAATGACAGTCCCTATGCCCGACCCATATCTCTATGGTGCTAAATATGATGTGCGCCGAAAGTGTAATAAGTGTAATAGCACCGAATGGTTAGATATGGAAAAAGGTTTTATCCATTGTAAGACCTGTAATCACAAGGAGAGGATAGAATGACTTGGAAGAGTGATTCAGAGCGTGGCCAGATAGAAAGATGGGCTGATCGTCATAATCATAAGATGGCATTTATTAGAACTATTATGTCAACATTGGCTGCCATAGCCTCATTATTTGTTCTTTACAAGGTGTGGTAATTATGGATTTTAACGAGTATCAAGAAGCAGCCCGAGACACTGCAATTTACCCTGCTGAACAGGGTTTAATTTATACTGTTCTCGGCCTCACAGGTGAGGCTGGAGAAGTGGCCGAAAAGGTCAAAAAGATGTTAAGGGATGATATTGAATTAGATGATAAATACCGAGGAAAGATTGCCCGAGAACTGGGTGATGTGCTCTGGTATTTATCCAATGTGGCTCATGAGATTGGAATCACTTTAGATACTGTTGCCCTTGCTAACATAGAGAAACTTAAGTCCCGTAAGGATAGAAAAAAGATAAAAGGAAACGGAGATGAAAGGTGATTACTATGGATTATGGATACATCGTTATAAATATTTTAATTTTATTTGCTTTCTTTATTGGACATAGTAAATGGACTATGGACTTAATCAATGGTCAAGCAGACCTTATTGATAAAATACTCAATCATTTGAAATTGAATCAGGCTGAATCACTTCCTGAATCACAGACAAGTTTAGAAGATTATAAAACACATATCTTGGGTGGGATCGTAGATATGGGAACACATAACGAAGGAGTGTGTTCTCAAGACTGCTGGTGCCACGAGGAAGAAGAATGATACTGTTAACTATTGCTCGCAATTTGGCTATTCGTATGCTCATTAAATGGGAAAAGAGTAGAGATAACATACCTGAACAAGTAGAGGAATTGTTATTAGAGGAATTGAAACAATAGGTATATAAGGGTAATAACATACATTATATATTATGCCCAGTCAGATAGAGCAATTGATTAAACACTTCAACCAAGTAGATTCCATTAGTCCTATGGAAGCACATACTGTTTACAAGATTCGTAGCCTCCCTCGAAGGATTATGGATATGAAAGTATTGGGTTATCAGTTTGAATCCGCATGGAACACTGACCTTACAGGCCAACGTTACAAACGTTACACTGTGACCCACATCCCCGGCGGTGATTCCGAATGAATGGTATGATTTGTCAAGGTCGTGAAGCAGGTTTGCTTCAAGCACAAGCATGGATTGATTCTAAGCAGTTGACCGATGTTGCCAAGGCTAAGTGGTTTGTCCAAAAGATTCCCCTCAACAAGATTTACAGCATGGATAATGTCTATTTGTTCTATCCACCAGATGCACCTACTACTGAAGCACTTCGTCAAGAGGCTGCTGAAATTAACGCTCGCAAATTGACCAAGATTATGGATCTTCAAGACCAAATCAAGGAACTACAACGCAATTTGCCTGATATGGAGTGATATAGAATGACAGAAGAAGAACCAATTATGCAAGAAATCCCAGAAGAAATGCAAGGAATGGACCCTATGAACATACCTGCACCTATGCGTGTAAATATGTTGATTAACGAACTACTCTCAATGGTAGACCACATGAGTAAAATTAGAAGTCTAATTGATGACACTATGAAAGAACTCATGGAAGGTCAAATGGGTGAACACGTTCACGATGAGAACTGCAACCATGACCACGACCATGATGATGTCAAGGCAGATGAAAGCAAAGGTGAATGATATGACTACTTACAGTAATGATTATGGAGAGACATTGGAGATTAAAAAGGAGTCTGTCTTTACAATTGACCATTCTGATATTGGTTTGATTTATATGCTTCCTTATGGTGAGAACATTTATGGTTACTTTACCTTGGAGGAAGTCGGAATCGAAAACCCCCAGACAGGTGAAATACAAAAATATGCCACCTACACACCAGTTATTCTTAACGAAGAAGAAATGGAAGTTATCTTTGCCCATATGCTTAGTGAGTGAAAAGCATTATATAGGTAATAGCAAGGAGTAGTAAATATGATCGAAGATGTTGTAAACGCAATCACAGATATGCCAGTAGATGAACTTCAAGTCCTTGCAGACTTGCTCAACCAATTGCTTAAAGACAAGCGAGCAGAAGAGAATGAAGAAGTCAAGATCGGAGATATGGTCTCCTTTGAACCTAAGAAGGGAGTCGTTGTTGAAGGTGTCGTCACCGAACTAACTAAGACCCGTGCTAAGGTTAACGTTCACAGTGGTAGTGGAGAATGCTCTACCCCTTTGAATGATGTTACAGTCACTTACTCCGCACCAGTGGAGGATATTGATATTGAGGCTCAAACAGAGGCTCAAGAAGACACTCTGTTGGTTAACACACCTGAACAATACCACATGGAGTGATATCTGTGTCTGATGAAGAAGAGGTAGATGACATTACTTGTTGTCAAGATGACATTACTCATTTTTTACATAACCTTGGTTTCTTCCATAAGACCATTGGTGAAAGAGCACCCAATCTCGATTTAACCACTGACCAGATTTTAGATATGTATGCACTTTGGTTGAGTTCTAATGCAGATAACGAGGCTGGAACTACTTTTGAACCTATGAATCCTTTTCAGGAAATCATTAAGCAGATGTTTGGTCAAGCATCTAATGAAGACGTAGGAATGTCTTCTGGACACCCATTTTCATTTCGTCTATATGATGATGAAGATGAGGATGATGTTGAATGAGAAAGTGCTTAGTATTAGACATTGAAACTGCTAACTTAGATATGGATGCCGAAGGTCTGGCATTTGACAATCCTCAAGGTTGGATTACTTCCTGCGTAGGTATTTATGATGTCTGGGAAGGCGAGTCAGAGGGTATAAATTATTACTATGTTAGTGATCCTAATAAAATTATGACTCCTGAATTAAAAGACTATAACCTTAGAAATATGGATTCTTTGGTCAACACCCTTACTCAATGTTATGACAGTGGATACTATATTGTAACCAAGAATGGTAAGGGTTTTGACTTACCTATCCTTAGTAAGACCTTAGAAAACGGTGGTGCAGGACTTAAATCTATTATAGATAAGTATGAAACTGCAGACAGACATATAGATATTTGTATGTTGCTGAGAAATCAATACGGCTATCGTTTCAGTCTTCAAAATCTGGTAAAGGGTTTGTATGGTGAAGAAGAGTCAAAAACCATGAACGCTGCTCATGCACCCAAGGCATGGGCCAACGGTGATTATCAAGAAGTTTTAGATTACTGTATGCACGACTGCGTTCTAACAGCCAAGGTTTTCTTTGATGCACCCAAGAGCAATTTTGAAGCCGTAGGATTTAACGGACAGCGTAGTAAGAAGCACCAAATTAAAGTCAATTGGTGAAGTATTATATAGGTTCCGCAAGAATCTGGATTTATGCCTGAAGACTTCACTCCAGCACAACTCGCTCGCCAAGTAGAGAAAATTAGAAAAGCCTTATTCGATGATTATGAGGATCTGGGTGATGGCAAGTATTCTGGTGAGTTGCATCACGACGTAAAGGGAATCATTGAAGGCACATTGATATTTGATAAGGTTCTGAGCGAAGATGAGTTCACAGTGATGTTTACTGATTGCACAGATAAGTTGTTAGATTGGATTCAAGAACAGACCAGAGGAGTAGATTCCCGTATTGCGACCTTCTTTGTTCAAGATTTTATTGCTCAAACCCTTTCCAATGCTTATGATGTCAAAGAAGTAGAACATACAAGTAATGATTCTGACCCTATGTTTGGTTAAATAGAAGTTATAAATATGTGCTGGTAAGTAATATCTTACATGGATACTTGTAACCATTGTAAGGTTAACTATGTTACGGCTGCCGCAAATCGTAACCATTGTTACCAAGGTTATTGCTCTCGATACTGTTTTGAAGCATCTAAAAATAAAGTTAAACAAGTAGATAATAAATGGCCAATTCATTGGGTAACTTGCGATGTTTGCGAAACTCCTGAATCTGTTAAATTAAATTATTATGAGCATACTCGTAAAAACGCTCGCTTCTGTAGTCCCACTTGTTACCAACGTCTCAACACAGGCCGTAGAAATTATCGTCAATATCAATATATGTTGCCATTACAAATCTATCAAGATCGCTGGTTCACTGCTAAGGAATTAGCCCGATATAATTATACCCGTATGGTGGCTTCAACCAGTGCTTCTGCTATTGCCAGCAGTTTGAGGAAATGGGTGGCCCGAGGAGTTATTACCAAAGATAAGGAAAGTAATTCTTATAATTACTGTGGACATAACCCTTTGGCCTCTGAAATGATTAAATATATATGAGTGATACCACCCAGTCAGTTCATGGAAAGTGGTTCACTCCAAGGGATGCGCTCAGCAAACCAACACTTAACCAAAGAACCAACCATCCTTTCATGGGAGTTTGACCGAGATAAAAACACTGGAGAGTTCCTCCAAAGGTCTCAGGGAGTAATCGTTCCTTCCGACCAGTGTTCTCCCGCCTTTTCTTTATATTATAAATAGGTGATAACACCCACATCATATTAGTCCCGTAGTCGGATATGGGGTTAGGACCGTGACTGAATAACCAAATCAGCGTGGTAAGGTGTGCGATAACGGTGACACGAATCACCCTCTGGACGGCCAAGTGGCATATACGGAGTCGGGTTAAAATCCTGAGTGAGCAGCAAGAGCAAAGTGACCTGATAGTTGTGCGCTCTTTTTAGCGGTTAATCTGCCGCTTTCGGTCCGACCCTTACTTCTTTAAGGGGTTGTAGTTTAATTGGAAGAACGCTTGGTTTGCAACCAAGAGGCTGCAGGTTCAAGTCCTGCCAACTCCACTCTAACCTAAAGTAATAAATAGGTTATAGCCTTACTTAACCTTATGAGCAGACTGCAAGGTAAGAGTATACTTTACATTACTGAGATATTTCACCCCGCTTCGGGTGGTGGAGAAAAGGCTACTTATGAGCATCTCCTCAACCTTCATAAAGAAGGTGCAGACATTACTGTTATCACTGCTACTCCTGATTATATTGATTCCACACATGAATACCCTTTTGAAGTCATTAGGGTAGCCGACCCATTACCTAAGTCCAAATATACTCGGGCAGATCTTATTGGCCAAGCCTATGTAGACTACTTTCATCGTGCTGCCAAAGTCATAGATATAGTAAAAACATTTCCTAAAGATAAATATGATTATTTCTATTGTTATGGTAGATGGGGTCCCTTAACCATAGGACCTAACCTTTTCAAACGTATCGCTGAGCAACATCTTAAAGATATAGTTACTGTAGGTTTACAATATGATCCTATTCCAAGTTTACCCATGTCTTGGAAAGATGGAATCGATCGAGGATATAGTTTAACTGTTTTAGGTTCTCCCGTCTTGGTGGAAGAGTGGGACAATATAACCAATGCCGTAGCCATGGTTCCATTCATTACTGATGATGACCTCCCCGGCGATGACCTCACTCCTTGGGAAGACCGACCCTATGATTTCGGTTTTATTAATCCTACTCATCATAAAGGATTTAATACTGTTCTTAAACTTATTTCTCAAATGCCAGATAAAACCTTTCTTATCAAACCCGGTGGATATCACCATAGTGTAGTTATAGATAAGTTAGAAGCATGGTTTCCTAATGTTACTGTGGCAGGCTGGTATGAAGATATAAGTAATTTCTATCAAGAATGTAAATCTATTTTATATCCTTCTTTGTGGGAAGGCTTTGGAATGGTTCCGATCGAAGCCGCTGCCAATGGTTGTTTAGTCTTTGCTAATGACCATCCAATCATCAAAGATGCCAATCCTGACTTCCCTATCTTCATTGATGCCTATCCTAAAGCAGCCACCGATAATTGGTTTACTTATTTTCACACTATTAGCGATGGCCAAAAACACCAAATGTATTTATTTGCTGCAGAGGACTGGGAAGATAAAATTAGAGATATATTTAATGATAAATCTATTATAGATAAGCATATTAACCTTGGTTTACAAGCAATTAGTAAGCATAAACAAAGGGAAACAACCTTATGGGATGCTTACATAGAAAGGTTGTTAGCCTTACAAACTAAGTAAATCTAAAGATATATAAGGGTAGTCATCACCCTATAACCTTATGAAGCGAGCATTTATCACTGGCGTTAATGGTATGGATGGTAGTCACTTAGCAGATTTGTTACTAACCAAAGGTTATCAAGTATATGGAATGGAGCGAAGGCTTTCTGTTCCCAACCGAGAGAACAGTGGACATTTAGAAGACAATCCTAATTTTAAGTTTGTCTCTGGAGATTTAACTGATCAGAACTCTTTGTGTAGATTGATTAACGACATTGAACCCGATGAAGTTTACAATCTTGCCGCACAATCCTTCGTGGGAGTTTCATGGACCATTCCAGAAACCACCAGCGATGTCAATGGATTAGGCTGCCTCCGACTTTTGGAGGCCATCAGAGAACATGAACTAAATAATAAAAATAAAAAAATTAAGTTCTATCAGGCTGCCACTTCTGAAATGTTTGGTAAGATGGCCGAGAATCCTGCTAACGAGAATACGCCATTCTACCCAAGATCTCCTTATGGGGTTGCCAAGTTGTATTCTTATTGGATTACTAAAAATTATCGTGAGTCCTTTAATATGTTTGCTTGTTCAGGTATCCTGTTTAATCACGAATCTGAAAGAAGGGGCATGGAGTTCGTAACTCGAAAAATTACTGATGGGGTCGTCCGCATCAAAATGGGTCTTGAAGACAGCATCTCTTTAGGAAATCTGGATAGCCAGAGAGATTGGGGTTATGCTCCAGATTATGTAGAAGGAATGTGGATGATGCTTCAGCAAGACGAACCTGACGATTATGTTTTAGCCACCAATCGTTCTCACAGTATTCGTGACTTTTTAGATTTAGCATTTAATGAAGTTGGTATTTCTGATTGGGAACCTTATGTCAAACAAGACCCACGTTTCTACCGCCCTGCAGAAGTTGATGTTCTGCGTGGAGATTATTCTAAGGCCAGAAAAATCTTAGGCTGGGAACCACGGGTTAGTTTAGAGTCAATGGTAAAAATTATGATTCTTCATGATAAAGAACGGTTGGGTTGCGAATGATTCCAGACCCTTTGGAAAACCTCCAAGGGTATGCCCTTTATCGTCATGTAATGGATAACAATGGTGGTGGAGGTTCTTATCACCATTTTACCGATCGGATTCCACGGCATGAAATTAATACTATCGTTGAACTTGGAAGTCGAGATGCTTTAGATGCTATTTGGCTATCTTGTATTTTTGATGCTGATACTTACGCTTGGGAGTGTCACCCAGATTTGTGGTTGCAGATGAAAGAAAACATATCTCATTTTGAAAAAGTTCACATGGTAGACAAAGCCGTATGGTCTGAAGATACAACTATTGATTTCTTCCCAGTTACTAATGGCAACGTTGGTGCATCCAGTTGTTTTGAAGCCGACAACAAAGTTGAAGGTGCTCCACATTTAGAACAAACTAAAATTACTGTGGAAGCCATTCGTTTAGACGATTGGGCAAATAAAAATAAAATATCTAACATTGATTTATTAGTTATGGATTTACAGGGTGCTGAGGTTGAAGCCTTGAAAGGTGCTGGTGACTTATTGAATAATGTTAAGTATATTATTACTGAAGGGTGCGTTCAACCTTTCTACCAAGGCGCACCACATATTGATGATATCACTGCTGTTTTAGCAAACTATGGTTTTTCATTAGTGGATGATAATATGGATACTTGGCAGTCAGACGAACTCCAAGGCGATTTTTTCTTTGTAAGGTTGGCAAAACAATAAATAGTAAGCCATATCTATTTAGTATATGAATCCTGATTGGAACAGACTTGCCATTGGGACAGTCATCTTTGGAGTGGGAACGTTCTTAACAACATATCATGGACACAATGCCATCCATCATGATAGGGCATCTGAGACTAAAGAGTTCATTTTGTATTCAGTCATTGGTGTTGGACTCATTACTGTTGGAAGTAATTTATTAACTGATTTGGCGACTGAGAGACTTTGTTGAGGATTTACTATGGTTAAGGATCCTATTAAAGAAATGGTAAAGAATGCGGTATACGCTCGCTATCATGACGAAGATTATGCTAAAAAGGCATTACTGCCCCGATTTTATAACATTTATTATCCTTCCCCGGAATCTACTATTCATACTTGCACCTTCACATGGAGAGAGGGTATAATGAATCCCCAGTCCACCACCTATTCAAATCCATTACAATTAGCACCCAGCAAGGAATACTTTGCTATTTTTAGGAAAACTGAAAAGTCAGAAGAATCAAATAAAAAAACTTTTTTGAAGGGCGTTTGGAATAACAGCATGGTAGGCCCATTGAATGGAAAGGCATATAGTAAAGAAGTCCCAATCAAATATGAAACCATATCTCTTAACTTCTATTCATTTTCTCCTGAAAGCAGATTTCAAAGTTTTAGAGAGCAGACTGCAGATAAGCGCACAATCGAGTTGGGTGTAAAAGAATATATTACGGATTTCCCTCAGATGTGGTCAACTTTCAAGCAGATGTCTAAAAGCCACAACTCTTATCAAGTCAACGCTGTTTTGACGGCTTGTGTAAAAGATGCACTTCAACAAGCAGACTTAAAAAATATTACTTGGTATACTACTCATTTTAATTTTAAGTTTCCGAGTTCCAAAAGTTTGCCACAGCCCATTAATTATAACCCCCTCAGCCTAAACTTAGATTCTTATTTTTCTTCTTTTGAATGGGGTGAAATGTTTTTCGAGGACCCACCTGATCGGTTAGAAAAAGAAGACTTAACTTTATATGAAGGTATTATGACGGCTAAACAAGATATGCTTATTGAGGTTAAAGACTGGGTTTCAGACAAGGTGGGTGAGCACTTTAATTGGGTAGAAGATGAATATGATGAGGATGGTGGCAGTTGGTCTTTTGATAGTGATTGGTCTTTGCACATGGGTATGTGGTTATTAGAAAACTGGAAAGACGGTAATGTGATTCATAATTTCATTGATGCCACATTAGGTTACCAATTTAGTCAGTTAGAATCATGGCAACAAGATTACTTGTTGGCAAATAGGAACCAATTAGATTTATTTTGTTCGTTTCCGACACTAATTCAAATGATGGCACTTCAACTACCCCAAGATGATTATATGGAAGAGTGGATAACTGAGTTCATTGATGATTAAGTATATATAAGTTATAGCAACCATAAAATAGTGAGCAGGAGGGAAGTTTATGACTGATATAGAGCAAACTAAAAAACAGATTTATGATTTGTTGTTCTATAATTGGAATCCCGATTCCAAATCTCAAGTCAGGTCTGAAATAATGACTTTGATTCAACATAGTTTCGGCAATAAAGAAAAACAAACTATGTCTTTGGCCGAACTTAATTTTAACATTCAACTAACAGTTCGTAATCTTATTGATTACATAGAGATAAGTCTACCCGAAGTAGATTTAAAATACGCTGCTAAAGTGGCTGAGAAGTTTGTTATCAAAGCCCTTAACATAGCCCCATTATGGAAACAATTAAAATCAATGGGAGTTCTCCCAGACGATCCACTAAATGACATGGTGTAAATATGAAACACGAACCTAAGCGCAAGGGTGTCAAACCCAAGAATAACAACCGCCAAATTAGAGTAAAGACTGAGCGATACGCTCCAAAACCTGTTGTAGATATGTCTGCCGACATGATGGAACTACAAAAAGAAATAGCCAGACAGCAAGGTTTTGACATCTGTAATACCTGTCAGCAAAGAACTCCTTTGAGCGAACCTAAATGTATCCATTGTGACAGTTAAGTATATAAGGGTAATTACGCTCAGTTGGTATTATGAGCGATATTGTCAACATGGTAGCCAGCACACAATTAACCGAAAGCATTGACCTGTATGATGTTTCAGCCAATATGGGTATTACCTATGAGGCCGAACAATTCCCCGGCATGGTTTACCGAGTAACAACTCCTAAAGTTTGTATCCTACTTTTCCGTAGTGGTAAGGCCGTAGTTACTGGTGCTAAGTCTGAAGAAGATATTGCTGCTGGACTCAAAGTTCTTCACGATGATTTGGTAGCCAATGGATACAAGATGTGGCCTTTTGACACCGAATCAATCAGTGTTGAAAACATTGTCGTTACTTACGAGTATGGTAACGATCTTGACCTTTCACATCTTATCTTCTCTATGCCTTTTGATAAGACCGAGTATGAACCTGAAGTTTTCCCCGGCCTTATTTATCGTATTGACGAACCTAAGTCTGTGTGCTTGGTGTTTTCTTCTGGTAAGTGTGTCATCACTGGATGCAAATCTGAAGAAGAAGCCGAAAGTGCAACCGAACAACTGATTGAACAATTGGATGTTGAAATGCCAACCTTTGAGTGAAGTGATAGCATGGGAACTCGTCGCTTCAAGTTTAGCGACAGCAAACCTGCTACTGGTGCATGGGCATCAAAAGCCTCAGATTTTGCTGACGATGTAATCAAAGGGCCAGTAGTTGGTCAATCAGAGCAGTCTGGCAAACTGTCTGATATTGTAAACCTTTTTTCCGAAAGGTATGAAATGTTGCGTAAGATTCTGCGCTATGAGTGGGGTTTCAAAGAAACTACTAATATCAACAAAGTTCGTAAAGATAAAATGGTTTTCAAAAATCACGTCATTAATATCATTGGTATTGTCGCCAGCATCAGACGCACCAAATCTGGTGGCCGCATGGTTGAGATTGAAGACAAAACTGGACAAATGTCTGTCTTTATTTCCAAAGAAAATCCGGCTATTGATACACTCCTGCCAGACGATGTAATCGGCGTATCAGGTAAGTTTATCAAGGACGGTGATTTATTCATTGTAGACTATGTGCAGTTCCCAGAGTTTTTAGATACCCCTCGTAGGATGGGTGCAGAGTATGATCCTGTTTCTATTGCTTTCGCTTCTGACATCCATGTTGGCTCTAAGTATTTCTTACAGAAAGAATGGGACCGTATGATGGAATGGCTTAACTCCGAGCATGATTTGGCTAAGAACATTAAGTATTTAGTATTCGCTGGTGATGTAGTAGATGGCATTGGTATTTACCCCGGCCAAGAACAAAACCTTACTGAAACTGATGTGTATCTTCAATACGAAGAGTTTGCTCGTCAATTGGATAGATTACCTGACCACATAACTGCTGTCATTCTCCCCGGCAATCACGATGCTGTGCGACCTGCTGAACCCCAACCTGTTTTAGAATCCTTAGTGCAAAAGAAGTTTAGTTCTGCCATTCACGTTGGCAACCCATCTCGTATCGGTTTATCTGGCATTGAAGTTTTGGCTTATCATGGTAAGGGTATTGATGACATGGTTCCTCGTATGGCACACGTTACTTATGAAAATCCTGCTGAAGCCATGAAAGAAATGTTGCGAAAGCGACACTTGGCACCTATGTGGGGCGAGCGAAATGCTTTGTCACCTGAAGAAACCGACCAAATGGTTATTCTTCAGAAACCAGATATATTTGTCACTGGGCACACCCATGCCCACCAAATGGAAGAATACCGTGGCACACAAATGATTGTGTCTTCTACTTTCCAAGGACAATCCGATTTCATGAGAATGTTGGGATATAAACCTAAGATGGGATATTTATCTGTCTACAACATTCAAAGTGGAGAATCCCAAGTAGTGTGTTTTGCTGACCAAGCCAATCCTTCTGCTGGATACAAACCATGAGAAGATATAAAAAGGTAATACCCCGCATCTACACTATGGATTGGGAATACCTTCTGTTGTTTGTTTTAGTTCTGGCTCAAATGGTGAGAACAAATCAAATGTTGGCTACCTTCCACAATCAGTTGGATGCCTTACTGGACCGACAAGCCATAGTTATTATGCCTGTTGATCGTAGCGAGGTTGACCCAGATGATTTGGCAGAGGCAGAACAAGGAAGTTTAACCGATTTAGTAAAACAATGGGATGAGAGTTAATGCCTAAAAATCCTTGGTTAGATAACGAAGCATGGGGCTGGAAAGTTCCCAAAAGAATTATTTTGTTAATAACCATTGTTTTGGCTTGTTTAGCATTGTTTGGAATTATGGGGGCTTAATTATGCCATATATAAAAGATGAAGATAAAACCAAGTTTGAAGATCTGCCTGAAATTGCCGGTAACATAGATAGTGCTGGCGAAATGAATTATGTTATTACTATGTTAGTAAGGACCTATATTGAACGCCACGGTTTGTGTTATCAAAACCTTAATGATGTGGTGGGTGCCTTAGAGGGTTGTAAGTTTGAGTTGTATCGCAGAGTGTTAGCACCATACGAAGACCTGAAAATCGAGGAAAATGGCGACGTATATTGATAAATGGGGTCTTGAAGACAGGTAGGTTGGAAATTATGAAATATGAAATAAAAGGTAAATTGCCCGACGGTTCTTGGAAATTGTTTAACTATTACACTTGTAATAACATTCACCAACTACAGGAAAAATTAGCCAACATTTTGCTGGTTAGTAAATACATTGGTATTGATGCTACACTTATTGAAGGGTAGATTATAAATAACTAAAACGAGAAAAGGTTATCATGCCACTGTGGGAATATCGTGATGATAGTAGTAACAAAGACTATCAAATCAATTCAGTATCTGGTGCACTACCAGACATCCGTAAACGCTTATTGAGCCGAGGATACGGGAGGCCAAAGTTTTTATTATATGTTGGTAAAGATTTTTCCACCCAGATTATTGGCTTAAGGTGGCAAGTAACTGATGAATATGATCCTACTCTTAAAGACCACCAAGACAGAGGCGGCAGGCATCTGGAAAAAGGTAAGCCAGTTCTTAAATTATGGAACGAGATTATTACCGACCATCCATTACCACGAAACATGACCCTCAATCAATATATTGATTCGCTGCCAATGCATGTCATAGATAATATTTATACTAAGTATTTAGACAGCAACGACTGGTCCTTTTCTAATATCTCCTCACCGCATCAATTTTTGACTTATCAAAATACAGACAATCCCAATAGAAGAGTTATGGTATTTTCTGGAAATTATATTTTTAATAGTATCAATAAACAGGAGATTTTTTCGTGAGGTATCATCCCCGTTTTGATTCTAATGCTTGGGTGTGGCCTAAAGGACCCATAGAAGAAGAAACAAATAAGGGTAAAGTTCTTCCCTTGTTGCGCCCGGAAATGAGTGGCATACCTATTGTCCTTTTTGACAAGCGTTTTACTTCCGCCACTGCCGACCCATGGTTTATAGTTTACGCAGATAATCGAGGCGGAGTATCTGCTGCTACTTTTGTTATTGATGATGCCGACAAGGGAGTTTATGCTTTTTACAATACTCGGCTTGTAGATAGTTGGGATATGCCGTCGGATGGGGGGCTTTTGCATTTGATGAACCCGATTAAAGGAGTGCCTTTTTCACCACGAGAAGAATCTATGATGAGTTTATGGAACACTTTAACCACTGTTGTCAGCCCATCGTATGAAAGTCTGCAAGATTTAGATGCCCTGATAACTTCTTCAACCATAACCTATTTTGCTTCTCACCCGATACCTCAAAGTATTAATAAACTACATATAGGTGGTTGACAGTAGCACCAGTCAGGAGATTTATGAATGTCTTGGCTTTACGTCCCGGGAGTGGAGGTTCCCTCTTGGGACTCGGATTGGTTGCAGACCAAACATTCCGTCCCGTCTGTATCGTTGAAGAAAGAGCCTATGCCGTGGCCACCCTCATCAAGAACATGGAATCAGGCCACCTATCTGAAGTTCCTGTCTGGGATCAGATTGAAACCTTCAACAGCATACCTTGGAGTCAACAAGTGGATTTCATCATTGGAACCTTCGTTGATAGGGGTCTTGAAGACACCAACTTGTTGGAATCCGTTGCAGGGATTTTCAAACAACTTCAACCCGAAAGAGCACTCTTTGAGATGCGTTCCGAAGTTCTCAAACAACGAGAGTCATTTATTAGAATCTGTAGCCAGTTTCAATCAATGGATTTCCAAGTGGAGATTGAAGAAATCTCCGCACGGGAACTTGGGTTCACACATGGACGCAGACGACTCTTCATGGCACTCACCCGAAATCCTCAAGGGAAACCTGTGGCCAACCCCCGGACACAGAGATTGGAAAGGTCCATCAGGGATGGAGAGAACCATGAAGAAAATGAAGGCAGGGAAGGCTCCCGACAACCTACCGACAGCCAGCAGGATTTGGGGCGAATTGAAAGAATCCTCCAGCGATTTCCCAACCCTCCACCACCTCGGGATTCAGAGGCTTGGACCGAAGTCTTGGAATCTACCCCACACCTCAGTGCCAGTCTCCCAAAGCAGGCTGACGGCCAATTTCGTGGAGTGGCTAATGGGTTTTCCAATCGGCTGGACCGATTGTGGATCTTAGGTGGAGATTCCGTTCCTGTAATGTGGAAGGTAGCCTACGAAACTTTATTTCCCCAGAAACCATTATAAGGGTAATGTCATACATAGGTAGTCATGGAACAAGTTATTAACATCGGTTTATGCGCTGGACGACATGAAATGCCTGTCAAGGATTTTATTTGGCAACAAATTGAAAATCCCATGGACTTTCAAGGACTTGAAAAAGTCGCTAAAGAATGGATTAAAACTCAAGATTTCTGGCGAAATGGCGATACACCCACCGTTAATCTTTATGTGACTGGGCTGACAGTGGCACTCACCAGTTTTCTCAACGCATGGGAATCCAATGTTGGCACTATGGAGTTTGAAGGATTTAAAAGACCCTATCTCAAACTCCTCCACTATAATAGAGACACCAACACCTATGAACCCCAAGTTTGGTTGGGATGGGAATGAAGGTCTGGGTAAAGTCATTCATTAGACCTATTTATGGGACTGTGGCCTTTCAACCATTTGCTTTGCTTTTTTGTTGGTTCACAGGAATGGATTATCTTAGTTTAATGGGTCCACTTACTATTTATTCTATGCTATGCTTTATTCCAATCTATCACTATTACGATCATTGGTGGGATTTGCACCCCAACCTTTGTTGCGATGACCAACCTTGACCAGTGCCTTTATATAGGTGATAACTACAGGTATTATTATGTCACCCAACCGACTCGGCTATGCTTGCATCAATATGACACTGGGCGGAGATTCCGTTCCCAAAAAGCAACGTGTTACTACCAATCGCACTTGTCGTTTGGCTACTGCTCACGATAAGGGCTTGCCACATATCGCCTCTCTTGTGGCTTCCAATGTTCGTGACCTTCATACTATTCTACAGTGGAATGAGGCCAATGGCATTACTCTGTTTCGTATGTCTTCCGAGATGTTTCCATTTATTGCCCATCCTGACTTTTCCTATGCTATCACCGACCTTGACCAGTATGCACCTGTTTCCGAGTTGCTTCGCACCGCTGGCCAGTATGCACTTGACCACAACCACCGTTTGAGTTTCCACCCCGGCCCATTCAATGTTCTCGCCTCTCCTCACGAGTCTGTCGTAGTCAAGGCTATTGCAGAATTGGATGCTACTGCTTCTATCTGCGATGCTCTCGGCCTACCTGCCGATCACAATTCTAAGATTAACATTCATGTCGGTGGTGCTTATGGCGAACCACAGGCTGCTTTGCAGCGTTGGTGTGCTAACTTTGCTCGTCTTGCACCATCTACACAGGCTCGGCTTACAGTTGAGAATGATGACCGTGCCAGCCTTTACTCCGTGCAGGATTTGTATGACCACGTTTACTCCGTGGTTGGCGTTCCTATTGTCTTTGACTATCATCACCATCAGTTTTGCACTGGCGGTTTGTCCGAGCAAGAGGCTCTTGAGTTGGCTATGAGCACTTGGCCTGATGACATTATTCCTACCGTTCATTATTCCGAGTCTCACGAGTTACATGTCGGCAACGAGAAGCCCACACCCAAGCATTCTATTTTGGTTAATTCTATTCCTTCTACCTACGGCCATTGTATTGACATTATGGTTGAGGCCAAGGGCAAAGAGTTGGCCATTTTACCACACATGGAAAGATAACTACAAATAGTTAAACTTATAACCATCAGTGTAGATGTCATTTACCGTATCCCGGTTTTGCCCATGTCTTGACGGAGAAATCACTGGAGATTTTAAAGGTGAGGAACCTCCAGTTATTGAATGTAAAATCTGTGCAGCCACCCATTATTTCAAGCGAGTAATGCGTTGGGATCCATGGACGGGTGTCTATTGGGATGAATGGAAACTACAATCTAAATAGTGATAAACTATAAGTAGTTGTGGCATTGAATAAACATCATGGTAGTTCACTGTAAAGAGTGTGGGAAGCAATTTAATTCCTTCCGTGGTCTTAATGGACACATGAATGCTCATCTAAAACGTATGGCTGCCGAACCAAATGTTGGCGCAACAATTGATGATACTATCATGGACGCTTATTTAGACGAAGGCGAATCTTATGATGATGCTGAAATCTATGCTCGTCGGGCCATGAATAAACTTAAACATAGTGCTGCTGAAGGTGAAAAAGAGAGGATTGAGGAATATATGAATGAACTTTATTGGGAACCTTATTTAGAAGCCTTAGAAGAACTCTATGGCGATATCGGTAGTTATGTAGATGATGCTTCTGATTCCTATCGAGGCATAGTAGAAAGCATTTCTTTGTGGCAAAACGTAGCCGAAAATGCTTCATCTCATTCTTTAGATTATGTGGTCAATAAAGTTCATAAGTTTAAGATGGATGCTTTTAGATATATTTGGGAAGAAGATATTAATTATGTTTGGGAAAACCTATCCAACGAAACTCGGGATCTTTTGGAAAACTTCAACCCCGGTTCTCGTGAGTATGATGGAAAAGTAATTTTCGGAGAAGTCAATGGTCCCGATGGCTGGCCAAACCTAAAGGAATTAAAGGACACCATCAATCCTCGTTGGTTGCAGCAAATGGAAAATGAACCCTATAGTTTTGACCTCTTCAGTGCTGAAGAAAATAAATATACCCCTCTTAGTGGAAAGCGTAGAACCAAAGGCAGAAACCAAAAATGGATACCTGCAGCCCGTGATTTTATTCGACACAATGGAAAATCCACTGCTGCTGAAATCTATCCTTCACTTCCCGATTATCGTGGAGCCGGAACTCCAGTTAATGCCATGGCATTAAGTAATCGTTTAATTAGGATGCCAGATATATTTACTGTAGATAAATCTCGTAAACCATATACTTATACTCTCACAGACACCAAGGAAATGAATGCTGAAATAGAAATAGGGCAAACTTATTTTGGATTTGACCCAGAAGATGAGGACTATTATCATTCTGAACAATACTACGCTGCCGAGAGTGGAGTCAGCACAGTTAAAGTATATGTAGAACGAGAAGATAACAGGCCGTGGAAATATGTTACCTTTGAGATGCCCGATCATACTATTGCTAACAAAGATAATCTTCATAGTGCCATTGAAGACCGACTCATAGATATTCTACAAGAATCTTTTGGTGGCTGGGATTTAATTTCTATTACACCCGTTGACAAAGAAGATGAACCAATAGACTATGAAGATAGTGGAGATGAACCTGAATATAATTGGGAAAATGATGATTTTGAAGCCAATTTTAATCCCAATCAACCTCGTAATTCCGCAGGTCGCTGGGTAGAACAAGTAGAAGTTTCCGAGATGATGGAATCCAAACCTGATATGGATGTAGATCTTGATGAACTTATGGCCTTAGCAGTGGCAATTCGTTTACAAGATGAAACCTTCCCTGAAGTTGATATGTTGTTGGAACAAATTGGAGACACCGCTGAAAACCGACAAATCATATTTGATGAAATGATAGAAGTTATGTCTAATTTAGTCAATCAAGTGGTAACACCACAAGTAGAAACCCCGGCAGATTATTATAAATATATTTTAGATGAGCCTGCTAACGATGAAGTAGAACGTATTTACCGCCAAGCCAATTATTATGCTCAGTTTAAAAATAGTATAGAAATAAATGGTTACTTAGAGGAACTCATGGAACAGTATACTATTGCTAAAGAAATGGGTGCCACCGAGGATATTATAGATGATATTGAAAGAGATATTAATTTCGTAGAATTGGTCAGCCGTGTTCAGAATATGCAACGAGAGTTCCAAGCCCCAGACTGGAATCCAGTTCAACCCCGTGTTCCCCAATCTTCCTGTAAAGGCGGCCAGTGTTCTAAACCCGGTGAATGTAACTCCTGTGGACCCGGCCAAAAACCCGGCCAAGGCCAAGGCCAAGAACAGGGCCAAGGCCCTAATGGTGGCAGTGGCGGAACAAACCCCATGGGTCCACCCATGCCCACCCGTAACGACCAAGACAAACTTTGGGTAAATCGAGTAGATGGTTCTACATGGACAGGTAAAAATGCACCTAATGAAGATTGGAGAATAGTGGAAATGATACCTGTTACTCAAAACGGCCAGCAAAAATATATTAGAAACATTATGGATGACGTTGTGAAAATGTTTCCCCCGTCTGCCGTAGTCTACCGTCGTAATCCACCATTATTGGTAATTACAGATATGAAGTTCAATATAGATATGTTGGCTAATCATGGTTTTAAGATCAACAAGCGTGAACTAACCTATGCTTAGTATTATTAAGGAAGGACACCCACACTATCTAAGGCGAGTCTAATGTTCGAGCAATTTCCTTATTGTGTAGTTTGTAATCAATTGATTCATTCGGGTGATGTCAGCGTTATGCGTGATGGTGGAAGAGCACATACTCGTTGTATAGATCCTCGTTATTATCCTCAACACTTACCAGAAAAAATAAAAATAATAAAAGAGTAAGTATATAACAGTCCTCGGCATAACTCACAGCCATGGACAGTCTGCAAAGCCACCCAAGTCGTGTTAAGGTGAAAGCCTTGTGGGACAGATTGGCTCGTGTTCGTGATGAAGAAAAACGCTTATTAAAATTAATAGCAACTACTGAGCGAGAATCACGAGAGGAATGTAATACTAACTGTCTGGCAGAAGATAAATGGACTCGTGACAATTATCCTTATGCTGAATTATACTGTCGCATCTGTGGCGTAAACAAAAGGTGAAAATATGATGAAGAATGCAATAATGATGAGTCTACTGTTTTTAATGGCAGGAATGAGTGGATGTTTAGGAGATGATGAAATAACCACCCCCACTGATACCACACCCGTGATTAACAGTATGGAATACAATTACACCATGTCCCATCAGTTTAACAATTATGCACCTATGGGTATGGGCAACGATACTCAAGTAGAACTTAATGCCACTAATATGAGTATTTGGTTAGACATTAACATTAGTGCTGATTTTCACCAACCCTTATTGTGGGAACGAGGTTCTGTTAACCTTTCTATCTTAGATGATAATAACACTCTTTTGTGGAGTAATAAAACTTCCGAAGGGCAGGATAATTTCACTGTTTGGATTTCTGAGAACTTTACCTACGATGGTAATTTGACTTTGAGAACTATGGCTGATGGTAGCGATAATGCTACTGATGATCGGGTAGCCGATTGGTATGTTATTAGGGTGAAAATCATGTGTGATTGGAGGGATGCTTGATGGCAGACATGCACAGGCTAAAAGGACTTAGGGCTTACTTGGCAGGGCCAATTGATAACGCTGCAGACGATGGAGTCACTTGGCGTATTGAAATGACTAAGTTTTTGGAACCTTTGGGAATCACTGTTTTCGATCCTTGTAAGAAGCCTTTGGCATATGCTAAATATAAAGAGGTTGAAGAAGAAAAGAAGAAAATGATGCAACTCAAAGAAACAGGACGTTACTTTGAACTGACCGAGCGCATGAAGGATATTGTGCACGTTGACCTCCGCATGGTAGACGTTTCAGATTTCCTCATCATTTATCTGGATTTGGATGTTGGTATGTTCGGCACTATTCACGAACTCTTGAACTCTTTGGCACAACGAAAACCTACTTTAGTAGTTATCAATGGTGGTCGTGCCCGAGCACCAAATTGGTTGTTCGGTATTATGGATTACAACTTTATGTTTGATTCTTTTGAAGACCTTCAAATCTTCTTGAATCAAATTGATGATGGCACTATTGGTGGCGACCTTAGCCGTTGGGTTTTCTTCTCTAACAACGAAGAAGAGTAACATGAAGAGTGATAACTTTAGGGATAATGGCCTGTGTGCCTTATGCCATGAAAAACCCCACGAACACGAAGTTTACCATGCTGATGCCATGCGTTCTTTCTGTGACGATTGTTATCAGAAATACTATTGGACCTGTCCTGATTGTGCCCGAAGTTTCTGGACTGGATTTAATAAAGGCTACAAACCCCGGCATTATGTTGAGTTAGACGAATTGGATTTTAGATTTCGTAGGAAACGAAGAGAGTGCGAAGGTTGGAAAAGAGAGGGTAGAAAAGCCGCAGATAGAAGATATGGTTGGCATTTAACAGAATATCCAAAAAGGGCTGGACCTATCATCCGAGATCCTAATGATTTGAAGCGATACCCAAAGTATAAATAGTCGCTCTGCCCATAAATAGGTATGAGTCACGCTTGGGGCCAAACTGTTCCTTCTAATTATGGAAGACTTCCTCCCGCACGTCAGAAGGTATTTCATTCCGCAGACGATGTAATGAAACAAGTTGTTAAACAAACCATTCAAGAAGTTCAAGAAAAGGTGACAAAAGAAATTACTGAGGAACTACAGGGTAAAATTACTAAAGAAATTACTGAAGATTTAGTTGCTGAAGCCCAAGAAAAAACTCTTCGTGAAATTGGAGAAGATTCCTCGGCAGAAGCCATTGAAGCACTCTATAAGAAAAACCTCAAAGAATTGGCTACCGAAGCCACTTCAGAAGTGGCTGAAAAAACTACTCGTGATGTAGCCGAAAAAACTGCTCGTAACACCGTAGAACAATTGCCCGAAGGCACTGCAGATAGACTTGGAAAGCGAGCCATCGCAGTAGGCATTCCTACTGTTGGTGCCGTTGTTGCTTTTAACTCCTTCCTTAACAGTGATGCCGTAGATGATTATGTATCTTCAACTACTGGTAGGGATTGCGATGAAAAGGCTGAAGAGGCTGGCTATGAACCCGGCACTCAAGAATATACAGATCGCGTTACGGAGTGTCAAGAAAAAGCCGTAGAAAATATGGCCTTCCTTGGAAAAGCCGTAACTTACGGTGGGTTGGGCATTGGTGCTCTTGTTGTCGTTTCTATCCTTGCTAAAATAGGTATCTTCAAAGGCTCCAAATCATCTGATGATGAGGAGTGATTATCTTGGCATGGGCATCCCAACAAGGTAGTGTTTTACCCACCAGTTTAGATACAGGTAATTGGTTTGTAGACCAATCTGGTTCTTTTGCTTGTAAAACTGATTTTAAATCTAAAGTAAAAGTTGTTAATCCTGCTGGCAAGGATATGGCCTCCAGTAATTATTCTAAAGACGGTGATTCCACCATTACTTTCGATAAAGTAGTTCAAGGTTCCACCATTGAATGGCAAATTGAAACTTTGGCTGACAAAAAGAAAGGTGCTTCTGATCGGGCCACTATAGAATTAACTTATTTAGACACCCAATATCTCGCACTTTTAGTTAACAAAGTATTAGGCGAACTCACTGAAGCCCAAAAGCAAAAAGTTGTCGCTGGAGATGCTTCACCTTTAGAACCCCTTATGGAAAAATATTTAGATTTAGAATTAGCCATTGTTTCGATTTTCTCTGATACTGTTACTACTGATTCCGAGGGAAAAGCCAGTGGTTCTATTCCTATTGATGCTCGTTGGCCTGATGCTGCTTATACTCTTACTGCCCATTATGGTTATTCTAACTTGGGCGAAGGTTCTACCGATGCCAAATCATCTAAGTTTATTTGGGAAGATGTGGCACCATTCGTTTTAGAAATTGGACTGATGATTGTTGCCACAGTTTTGACTGGTGGTGCTGGTGCAGTTATGTGGGTAGCCCGTGCTGCCAGAATCGGTGCTACTATTGCTGCCGTAGCCGATGTAGCCATTTTAACTAAACAGTATTTCATTGAAGGGTTTGGAGTTATCGACCAGAATAAATATGGTTGTAGTTTCCCCATAGTGGGATTTAATCATACTTATGCTTTCAACGTTTCGTTTGAGAAAGCAGTTGAAGAAACTTCCACTTTGCTAAGTAATCTCTCCGATGATCCTGAAGTTATTAATGAATATAAAAACCAACTCTATGAAAACTTTGTAGGATACTCAGTAGCCGGTGCAGCCACAGTCGGTGTTTTATTGTGGATATTACTATCTTGAGGTGTAATCATGGCAGATATTTCAGACGGTATTTTCGGAACCAAGACTACCAAACAAGGTAGCAAAGGTAAATCTGAAACTGATTCTTACTCTCTTTGTGATTCCAAACATGAAGTTTGGGTTTATACTACAGATTTCTCAGATAATGGCACCATAACCCCGGGCGAAGATAATATAATTGTATCTTTTAATGGCACAGATACTTCTGGAACGGGGTGTATAGGAGATATTCTTTCCAGTGGATTAAAAATATTTACAGATCCTGTGGATTGGTATACTACTGTTACCACTGGTTTCGGAGAAGCCTTGGCAGATGAGGATTCATGGATTGGAAGAGATAGCGTTGTTGGTGATGCTGCTGTTGATTCTGGTGCTGCTGCCGGTTATGTAGCCGTAGTAGATTCTGTCATAGACATACCATCCAATATCGGGACTATTTGGAACTATTACACAGATGATGACGACGATGATGATTGGTGTTACATTACCACGGCTGTTATGAATGCTGAAGGAACCGACAATTCACCAGAATTAAAATCAATGAGGCATCTGCGAGACCGATTCGTAAATTGGTTTGCTGCTGAAGAAGTCAACAATTATTATAAAACAGCCCCCAGTATTGTAGCAGGAATTAACCGACAACCAAAAAAGCGAGAGATTTATCGCCATTTACACAGTGAGTTTATCGTTCCAGCACATAAACAAGTTACCCAAGGAAACTATGGTAGTGCGTATAAAATCTATACAAACATGGTTAATTATACTCGTCGTTTCGCCGCCACAGAATCTGGAGTGGGTTGCTTGGATGATTTGGGTGGCACAGTTCTCCACAATTCAAATGGTCGTGGTCATAAAGTTAGTATTAAAATTACTTGTAATGGAGACACTGTTTATGAAACCGAAATGGCTGGCACAGATAAGAGAGAAAAATCAGGAAGTAACCTATTATACATACCCGTTAATAAATCTTTTAAGATTACCAAACCCGGAACGTGGAAAGTTACTGTGGAATCACTGGCTTCTCACGCCGAGTGTGGCACACCTAATTTAGATAAAACTTGGACTATTACGGTTCCAAAACCTGCAGGCTGGGACGAGTCAGCACCTGTTATTGAAACTCAATCCAAAGATGTTAAAGTTATTACCACTCAAGTTAATTCTCAACTTAAGGAATTAGGGCTAAAGGAAGGCACAGATCCTCTGACCATTTTTGCAGGTATAGTTATTGGTGGAGGCATCCTTACTTGGGGTTTATTATCATATCTGGGTTCAGATAGCAGTGAAGACACCGAGGAATAAGCATGATTGTTGATGGTGTTAAATGGTTTTTCAAACCAGATAGTGTTTTTGCCACGGAAAGATTGGCAAAAGGTGAGTGGGAAGTAATACCTTCACTCTTAAAAAACTCTTTCAAAAGAGCCATCTTTATTGCACCCGGAGTTTATCTTGCTGGAGTAAAAGGTAAAGAATTAGCCGTAGCCTCGGTTTTAGGTTCTTTAGGTGTTTCCTTGTCGCTTGTGGCATATTTTCTCATGACTCCAGATTATTCTACCGATTTGTGTGGCGAATAACATAGGAAGATATAAGTAAGTCATCTGATTTATCTATACTATGAATTGTCCCCACTGTGGTTGGAACATGAGAGTAACTCGTGAATGGGTCAACACCGACGGCTATCATGCTGAGTTTGATTGTCGATATGCAACTTGTGAGGTTGCTGTTAAAGCCACTACCAATTTATTCTGGGCTTATGAAAATAAGAAAATCAAGATTGATTTGCGCTCTGAAGCCCACGACCTCCTACAAGCCCGTGGTATGATCGCCACACCACCTTGAGGGATTGTATGAGTGAAAAATTAGTATTATTAGATGGCGGGTATTTCGTTTCCCGCATGGCTAAACATTGGGCACCTAAAGGACGTTTCTCTCGTTGGATGCAAAAAGTAGAACGCAAAAAGATGAACTATGGTCAGTTTCTAAACAAAGTCCGCAAAACTGTTTTTCAAGATTTACAATATATTCAAATGAGAATTAACCAAGCCGGTTATGGTGGCTGCGATGTTCAAGTCTGCTGGGACGGCAGTAATGGCCGTAACCACCGTGGTAAATTATATCCTAATTACAAAAAGAACCGTGTTCCTGCTAAGTTTGTAGACACCTATAATGCTGAGGACTACACTAACCGTGATATCCGAGAAGATTATAACGCACTTAATTTAGATGCCATGAAACTTCGCAAGAACTTCATAGGTCATTATGATCCTGCTTTAGAAGCCGATGATTTAATTGCTGATTTTGTAGCCGACAACCGAAATAAAGATATTATTATTTTTACTCAAGATTCTGATTTGCATCAACTACTGGCCATTCACCCTACTGTGAAGTTCCATAATTTCACTGAATCCGTTGAACCCATAGTCAATTTTAACTTTGATTTCTATCCTGATTGGAAAGCCATGGCTGGTGATGCCTCTGATAACATCCCCGGCATTCCAAACCTCGGTCCTAAAAAGGCCACTGAGTTAATAATAAATTATGGTAAGTTAGAAAACATTCCCATGGATGTTTTCAATAATTATCGCTTGGCAGAAGGATTTAGAACCCATGCTTCTGAGGTCTTGAAGACATACCGTGAGGACAATGAAAAATCTGAGGCATGGGCAAAAAGGAAATATGGCGTAGTGTGGTCTCAAATTGAAAATCGAGAACCTTTTACTCTTAATGAAAACCAGTATCAGAAACTTTTGGCTGCTGAATCTGTAGAAGACGTGTGGTTTGTGCAAGAATCTTATTTTGATACTATCACCCATTATCGTGAAATCATAGCCCTGCCATCTCAACTTTATGTGAGAAAAAGTAAAGATTAATATAGGTAATCCACATACCTTTTATTATGACTAATGAGATTCGCATAGAATTAGATACTTTGATTAAACTTTGGGATGTTACTGGCCCTACAGGAGAAGTCGGATACCGAGCCATTCACCATTTACTCCAAGCCCTTTTAGTTCAAGGAGGGGTTTTCCGTGATCCTCCTGTTGTTATTTTGACTACAAAAGATGTTGAAGCCGACTTTGATGAAGTCTTGGCTGCTCGATGTGATTTATTGGCTCAGGGAAAAATTGATGATTCTCGTTCTGAACTTTCCCAAAAAACAGTTGTTGAAGAGGAGTAAGGATGACGCATAGGGATTGGGACGACGAACCAGAACCAGAAATTACATTTGGACTCTTGATATTTATCACAATAGTAATTATATTTTCGGTGCTGATTTGATGTATAACATAGAAATGACTCAATGGTTAGTGGAACAAGGTGTAAAAGATTACACTATAACCGAAGGCACATCATCTTCTGAATCCTTGACTTGGTTGCTAAAACTAATTGGCGACCACGCCCCAGATGCTAAAAAGATTTTAGAGATTGGTCTTAATTTAGGCCATTCTGCCGATGCCATTTTAGAAAATACTGATGCCCGAGTTTTATCTTTTGATTTGAAACAATTCGAGTATTCTCATTTAGTTAAAAATTATTTTAATAAATATTATCCAGTTCGGCATCAAATTATTTGGGGCGACAGCACCATTAGTATTCCTAATTATAACACCACCACTTTATCAGACCCCGAGTTTAAGTTCTTTGATGTTATATTTATTGATGGTGGACATGATTACGAAATTGCTAAAGCAGATTTAGAAAATTGTCGTGATTTAAGCGATTATACTACCTTAGTTATTTTAGATGATGTCGTTAGAACAGATCCTCAACCATGGAATGAAGGGCCTACTCGTGCTTGGGATGAAATGATTGCCGAAGGAAAACTTATAGAAATAGAAAATACTTATCAAACCTTTGAGGGAAGTCGTGGCTTAGTAGCCGGTCATTATATTTGGTGATAATATGTTTTGGGAAATTATGTTTGCGTTATTTGTTTTTGGTCTCTCTTTCGGTGTAGATAGTATGGATGGTGATTACTAATGCCTCCAAAATGCCCAGTGTGTTCCAGTTACCGAGAAAAACTACTTACTGACCGTGGAGACACATGGGAGTGCGGTTGTGGTTATGCCATAGTAAAACCCAAACCTAAATAAATGAACTGTTAAATAGGTGGTTTCACTATCATTAGGTATGTCTGAGGAAGTTCTGAAAACGATTTCTATCTCCGTAGATTCCAAAGAGAAGCCCCGCACAAAGCAACTCTGTGAGATGCTGCTCAACGCTGAAATTGAGAATCTCAATGAAGGTGATATCAAACTATGGGATTATGATAATCCCGAAGATTGTGCTCTCTTTGAACGTAAGACTTGGGCTGATGCATACGGTTCGTGGCAGTCTCGCAGAATGCAAGAACAGGTTTCCCGTTTAGTCACTGCTGCGCCACGCACCTACTTAATTATAGAAGGCACTCCCCGAGATATATTTACTGCTAATAAAAATCAACTCCAATCACTGCAACAATTTTTAAATCGTATGAGTTCCGAAGTGCTACCAGTTGTTTACACTGATTCTCTGGATGAAACCATCCGATTCATCCGAAGTCACGCTCTTAGAATGTCTGAAGGCGAAGTTCACCAACTGATCCGACCCGTCACTGTCGTTACCTCCACTTCTAATAAACATCATGCTTTGTTAGAACAGATTCCTCGTGTCGGTAAAACTTTGGCTAAGAAAATCTATGAACGCTATGGGTCCGTAGTGGATTTCATGGTTTATTTCCCTACTACTTCTGAAGATGTGGGTATCAAACCTAAGTCAGTTACTTATACTAAAATCTGTGAGTTCTTACAGGAAGTTTGGAACCCTGCCGTAGACCGAGAAATCATTTGGCAAGCCGAAGGAACAGCCCCCGGCGAAATCGTGGTAGATGTTGAGGGTCTTGAAGACACCCCTTCTGGGCGGCAAACAAAATTAGAATTGTGATACGATGTGTAAAGTAAAAGGTTGCGACAGAGAACAAACCATTGGCCAGAAGTTTAAGTTCTGGAACAAAGACTATTGTAGCCTTTATTGTCAAAGATTTGATGAATTGAAGTTGAAGAAATATAAACCCAGTCAGAATATACACACTCGCCAATTCGAGCAATATCCGCCCATTCCTGCCAACTGTGAAACTTGTGGTCAAGAGTTTCAACTAAGGTGGAACAGTAGTCAAGCCAACCGAGCCTTTTGTTCCCAAAAATGTAATAATACCAATCCTAAACGAAAACGAGGTAAAAAACATTATTTTTCATTAAAGGTTATGAAGCATAATGGTAAACTCTTGGCCTCCGAGATCGCTAAAAGAACCGAGGTTTTACAAAACCGAATAACCCCTACCTCTGTGGCTAACATGGCCCGCATCTATGTAAAACATGGCTTGATTAATCGTAGTGGTGACCATGGTAAGTATTATTATGAACTCTCTGATTGGGCCAAAACACAACCTATTAAATCATGGATAATATAGATACCATTATAAGGGTAGTAACAGGAAGTTGTAATTATGGCCAAAAAGAACATACTCTTTACCACTGTTGCCAATTCTGATAAATCTCAGATGACTTTAGGTGACCTTTATGGACTTTGGAAAAATGGTAAACTGGATGTTGATTCCTATCAAAGAAACTATGTTGATAGAAAGGCTAAATGGAATACCTCACTGATTGAGTCACAGGTTTGTGGAATTAGTTTAGGTGAAGTCATTATTCAAAAGATTGATTCTGAAGATGGATTTGATACTATGAACTTTGTCGTGGATGGTCAGCATCGCATCGAAACCTTAATGCGATTTATGGATGGTCAGTTTAAAATGAGTAAACGCTGGCAAGAGCAAACCAACAAAGAACATTTGGGAAATAGAGTTTGGGGTCAATTACCAAGTAGTTTCCAACAAGCACTTACTGGTTCCAAATTATCAGTTTATGCTTTTGAAGAAGATGCTGATTATACTGCCGACCAAATCTTTTTGAAAATGAATCAAGGAGGCAACACCATTTCTAAGATCGATAAGTTCCACGCTGAACACCATAGTGAAGAGCAATATCAATTTATTTATGGTTATGCTGAGGTTCAATGGCTTGCTTATACTAATGTCGGTGCACCAAAAAGACACCATGTTCGTCGCCTACTTCAACATTTCATGGATTATGCCCTCTATTGTAGGGGTGAAGACTATAATAAGAACAATTTTGAACTGGACTTCTATAATAGTGACATTTCCACATGGTCTGAGAACAAAATGAGAAAAGAACTCAAAAAGGTGGATGATTTTATTATTCTCTATACTACACTTTCTGCTGCTGGAAATGGCGAGAGAGTTACTGATGGTAAATCTGCACGACAAGATATTTTTGCCAACATTGTGCTACGCTCTCTTTTAGATAAATACAGTAAAAGCGCACTTATTCAAAACATTCAAGCCGTGCGTAGTCATTGGGATACATGGATGGCTACCAACGAAGTTAAGTTTATGGACAATGCTGAAGATTCTCGTCGCAGTTATGTTATCCCTGCTACTTTTAACATAGTTATCCAAGATTTCCTTGCTGATTTAGATCAGTATCTTAATCTACCCACTATTGATAAAACCCCCGTTCCAAGAAAACAAATGATTGCTGATGCCCTTGGAGAAGATGGCTTAGTAGAAGATGTTATTACTGGCACAAGACTACCACCTAACATGGTAGACATCGGACACAAAGTAGCCCGAGCCGACGGCGGAGACACATCTGCTGAAAACTTAGAAATCCAACATAAGACCATTAACCGTTCAAGGAGAGTTTAAAATGACCCATCAATTTATTAACACCGACGTTGTATCAGCCATTACTAATTTAGATTCCGATATTGAAGTGCAAACAGCCTTCTTTGACCCACCATATAACATTGGTTTTAGATACTCTGATAAAGTTAACGATAACCTACCTGAACACCAATACCATAAACTTATTTCCGATACTTTCGCTGCTCTCAAACCCCGGCTTAGTGCCAACGGTTCTGCTTTCTTAGTTCACTATCCTGAAGCCTGTGCCAGATTGTTGCCCATCATTGAAGCCCAAGGTTTCCGACTCCAACAATGGATTTCATGGGTTTATCCTTCTAACATCGGACACACTAAAAAGCGATTTACTACTGCTCACCGAGCCTTGCTTTGGTTAGTCCACGAAGATTGTAAACAACCTCTCTTCTACCCTGAGCGAGATACCCAACCCTATCGCAATCCTAAAGACCCACGAGTTATGACTCAAATTGCTAAAGGTAAGACTGGAACTCACGCTTACGATTGGTGGAACATCAACATGGTAAAAGCAGGTTCTAAAGAGCACAATGGGTGGTATAATCAAATCCCTTACGCCCTCATTAAAAGAATGGTTCTCACCACTTCTGAAGTCGGTGATTATGTGTTAGATGGTTTTGCTGGAAGTTGTAGTATGTGGCCTGTGGCTAATGACCATGGTAGAAAGGCCATTCTTATTGATTTAGATCCCGAATCCGAAAAGAAGTTCCAAGAGTTTGAAGGTGAGGAAGAATGAGTGAATTACTAATTGGTATTATTGGTTGCGTTTTGCTTTACTGGTTGGGAACTATTATGTATCCCGAACCTGAACATAAAACTATTCAACAAGAGTTAATCAAAATGGGAGATGAAAAGCATGAAGAATGAATGGAATTGGATGCTTGACCCTAAACCCACAGGAGAGGAAGAAGAATGAGCATCAGACGCATTATTGGAAAAATAACCAGCCCTTTCTTTGTCCCTTTGAGAAAATTAGTTGTCTGGGGCGATAAAAACTTCGGCACTTGTGATATGAAACTCATTATGGAACCACGTTATCATGCTTTGGATGGGTTTGCTGATATGGATAGTTCTCCTACACCACAAATCTCCGAATTGATGAAAAAGGTTTCTAAAGATAAAGTTAATGTCCAAGGTTTGGTCGCTGAAGAAGATTTCCGAGATACTCTCAGTTATGCTGGGGCTTCCGAAGAAGAGTGAGTCTTGATTTATATGGACGAACCAAGTGACTACATGGTTTATTTATTAGTTCATTCCATTCATAATAAAACTTATTTAGGAATTACCAATAATTCAGAACGTCGGCTTAGACAACATAACTGTGATCTAAAAGGCGGTGCCAGATACACTACTGGATTCAAGGGCGAAGGCGAGTGGTCTTACCATATCTGTATCTCTAATCTAACTAAGCGTCAATCATTATCTATTGAAAGGACTGCTAAGAACAAGCGACGAAGGGCAAAAGGAAGTAGTCCTTTGGAAAGAAGACTTTGTGTTCTGTTACCATTACTGGAAAAATATCCTGATTGTGTTGTTGAATATAAATAGTCGTCGAGTGTATTATAACCTATGAGACTTCGAGGCCGACAAATCATCATGCCTACGATATTCCAAAAGTGGTGGAAGGGAACTTCTAATAACGCCAATGCTGAAAGAAGTGATGAGATTTTTGAGATGCTTAAGAATCTAACATGGGTTCGTATGGATGCTGGTCGTGAGTTTGACCCCCGAGGACTTTCTGGCGAAATAAACAAAGGCAAAATGGTAAAATCTGAACATTGTGATCCTGACTATCCATACTATTATTGGGCTAATGATGGCAAGAATAAATTATATTTATTAAGTCCAAGAAATCCCACAAAACAGCCAGTCCGAGGAGACAATCGTTGGTCCATACAATCATATGGTTCGGGTGGATGGTCTTTAGGAATTAACACGCTTGAAAATCCACTTTTTTATGCCGCTATTAACAAGCAATCACACCCATAAGCATAAATAGGTGCTTACATCCACTTTAACCCATGAGTCTTACTGCTACTCTTCGAGTGCCACTTGCTAAGAATATTTTGCGAGGATTTGAGGCCATTAACGAAGAAGGTATTCTTTGTTTTAGTGAAGAAGGCTTGTCTGTCATGTTGGTAGATGGTAATAGATTTAAAATGCTTCGTGTTATCGTGCCTGCCGAATCATTCCAAAATTATGACTGGCAATTTAGTGAACCTCAAGAAGTTGGTGTTATCTTTGCTCGCATGGGTGCCATTATTAAAACCCTCACTGCTAAAGATGAACTCACTTTGGCTTTAGACAAACCTACTGAAAACCTCCGTTTCCGTTTGTTGGCAAATGGTATCAGTCAAACTGTTAAACTTTTGCGTTTGGATCTTATGAACCGAATTAGCACATGGCCACAGAGAGATTGGGAATACCAGACCACAATCCCCGGCAAAAACGTAAAGGATTTCCTGCGAACCGTAGAAAAGACTATCTCCTTCACTCTTTTTGCTGAAGTAGAATCCGAATCCTCTAACATTGTTTTCCAATCCAATTCTCAAGATGAACCCGTTATCTGGAAACACCCAGTAGATTTATCTGGTGACGTTGGACCTACACTTTTTACTACTACTGAAGTAGCCAGCAGTTTAACTGCTGTCGGTAAAAATGATATTGATATTCGGGGTGCTGTCAAGGCACCTGTGGAGTTTGATTGGAACATAGAAGGTTGTCAATTCACTGCATTAATCGCCAATAGGAGTTGAAAATATGAAAAATGGAAAAATAATTCGTAAGAAAAGAAGCAAGCCTACCAGTTACGAGGCTGCTAAGTCTTTGGTCATCGTAGCCGAAGAAGTAACCGCCCAAGTATTGATTGACCGACTTATTGATTTGGGTCGTCGTGAAATCCCAACTAAGCGTAGTTTGAGTGCCATGATGAAAAAGGATCGAGATTTTGAAACTGTGCCAACCACCTCTTCTCGTGGACCCACTACTTTCCGCAGAATTGCTTGAAGGTCTTGAACCCGATTTGGTAATAATACCAAACAATCAAAATGGGATATAACAAACTATGACTATTGTGTGTTGGGTTTTGAAGTCACCAAAGAAAAGCATATATAGTTGATGGCAATAAGAGGGAGTTACATGAGTCCGAGATTCCATTTAACTGAAACTTTCATTGATAAATACAAGCGTAAGAAGGCTCCATTTGGTTTCAACGGTTTGGGTGAATTGGTGTATAATCGAACCTATTCTCGCCTCAAGGAAAATGGTAAAAACGAACAATGGTGGGAAACTGTTCAGCGTGTTGTAGAAGGCACATTTAATATGCAAAAGCGACATATTGAACATAATGGTTTGGGCTGGAACGCATGGAAAGCACAACACTCTGCACAAGAGATGTATGATCGTATCTTTAATATGAAGTTCCTACCACCCGGTCGTGGTCTTTGGGCTATGGGAACACCCATTACTGAAGAAAAAGAACTTCATGCTGCTCTCAACAACTGTGCTTTCGTTTCTACTGCCAATCTCAAAGAAGATTTGGCTAAGCCTTTTACCTTCCTTATGGATGCCTCTATGTTGGGCGTAGGCGTAGGGTTTGATACCAAGGGTGCTGGTCAACTCATCATTAAAGGCCCCGCAGAGAACCGACATACTGAAGAGTTTGTCATCCCTGACACACGAGAAGGATGGGTAGAGTCACTGCGGATGTTAATTGAATCTTATTTCCTTGGCACTGCCCCAGTTACTTTTGATTATTCTGCTATTCGACCTGCCGGTGTAGCCATTAAAGGCTTTGGAGGAGAATCCTCTGGCCCTCGTCCGTTAGTAGATATGCATAACTTTATTAGTGCTATTTTAGATAAAGAACGTGGTAGCCCAATTTCTCTGACTGCTATTGTAGATATCATGAATCTTATTGGTAAGTGTGTTGTCGCTGGTAATGTTCGTCGAACTGCTGAGATCGTTTTCGGCCCTCACGATTCCGAAGAATACATTGATTTGAAAAATTACGAGGTTAATCCCCACCGTGCTGAATACGGTTGGACTTCTAATAACTCTATCTATGCTGAACTTGGTATGGATTACACTGATTCTGCTCAACGCATTAAACTGAATGGCGAACCCGGTTTCGCATGGTTAGGAAATATGCAGAAATACGGTCGTATGGCTGATGCACCTAATTGGAAAGACCATCGTGCTTGCGGAGGTAATCCTTGTTTAGAACAAACTTTGGAATCTTATGAATTATGTTGCCTCGTAGAAACCTTCCCTACTAATCACGATTCCGTCGAAGATTATCTTAAAACTTTGAAGTATGCTTATCTGTATGCTAAAACTGTTACTTTGGGTAAAACCCATTGGCCTGAGACCAACCGAGTTATGCTGCGTAATCGCAGAATTGGTTGTTCTATGTCAGGAATTGCTCAGTTCCTCGCTGCTCGTGGCATGAGTTCCCTCATTGAGTGGATGGATGCTGGATACCAGCACATTCAATCTTTAGATGAGGAATACTCTAATTGGTTTGCTATCCCTAAATCTATCAAGACTACTTCCATTAAGCCCTCTGGAACTGTCAGCCTTTTGGCTGGTGCCACCCCCGGCATTCACTTCCCTGAATCTCGTTATTATATTCGTCGTATGAGGCTCGGTAAACTTTCTAATTTAGTTGCTCCTTTGGAAAAGGCTGGCTATAAAATTGAACCTGCTTTCGGTGCTGAAAAAGATACTGTCGTCGTAGAAGTTCCTGTTGATGTCGGAGAAGGTGTTCGCACCGTGTCTGAAGTTTCCATGTGGGAACAACTCGCTTTGGCTGCCGTGGCTCAGAGGTATTGGGCCGATAATCAAGTGTCCTGCACCGTGACTTTCGATCCTGAAACCGAGGGTAATCAATTAGGCCACGCTTTGGATGTTTTCCAATATCAACTCAAAGGTGTTTCCTTCTTGCCACGCTTAGACCACGGTGCTTATCCACAAATGCCTTATGAATCTATTTCCAAGGAAACCTACCATGAAATGGAGGCTGCATTAGGTAAACTTTCTTTCGGTCGTATTCGTGGTGAGGAAATCGTCATCGAGCGTTTCTGTGATAATGATGTCTGCGAAATTGATTTCGTAGCCACTACTTTAGAAGATACTGAAGAAGTAGAATCTACTGTTTAATCACGGTTAATACTATCAACAAGAAGGTATAAATAGTAGTTTGCCACTATAAGATACATGGGACGCAGTAAAGCACAATTAATTACCAATATGGCGCATAATATGATGACGCACAAGCCAGCCACGGCACAAGATGTCTATGCCTCGCTACGAGAACAAGGGTGTTATTATCTACCCACAGTTCGTGAAATCACGTTTGCTCTTCGCACCGATAAGAGGTTCTTTGAACTTGGAAAAGTGAAAGTTGGTAGTTTAGTTCGCCGTCGTTCTCATGATGTATGTCTATGGGGACGTATTGATATTAACTATAATTAACTATAAGATTATCGTTTTTGGACCAACAATTAACTATAAATAGTGGTTTACCCATTATTAAGTAATGGACCACGCCGCCTTTGAGTTATCGTTAGTTAGTGCCGAGGTTCGGTCAGAAGTGATCCATGATAGTTGCACCTATGCTCAGCACAGATTATCTCATCTTAACACCTGCGCTCATATCCTACTTAGGAAAATGCAGAGAATGTTGGGGGCATGATTATGGCAAATGACAAAGAGTTGGTTGAAAACTTCGTCATGGAGTTTGCAGATATGATGTCTGGTTTCATAGAAGATTATGAATCTTATAGCGACTCCTTGGCCCGTTTAGAAACTAATGTTAAAGCCCTACATAAAGATATTTCCTCCGTTACCAAAATAGTAAGGGACGGAAACGGACAACCACCCCTGATGACCCGTATGGCTATTTTAGAAGAAAAGGCTAATGCGGAAGAAACTACTGAACGCAAGAAATGGGAACTGTTTTTAACAGCACTTCCCGGCGTTTTGGCTATGTTAATCGTTGCGTTGTGATACGTTGTCAGACCTTATTTTCTACTGGATTTTAGCCGCCTTTATCGTGGTGTGTTTAATTTTCGATTGGTTCCGTAAAGGTCTTGAAGACAAATTATAAATAGTAGGGTTGCCCATATTTATTTATGCCCTACTCAGATCCGGAGAAAAAACGAGAGTATATGGCTCGTTATAATTCCGAGTATTATGAGAAGAAGCGAGACGACATTATTCCTCGTGTAAATAAGAATAAAAATAAACTACGGGGCGAGAAGAAAGAGTGGTGTTTACACTCTACTACTGGCCAATGTTATTACTGTTCTCAGAACAATCCTCAGTATTTATTAGTGCGTTCATTCAATAGAGTTTTGTTACCCACCCCGGTTTGTGACCAATCTTGGGACACTCTTAAAACACATCCTGAACATTTAGAAATCATTTGCACGGTTTGTGACCGAGACCGTAGGCGAAAGGTGAATACTAAATGACCCATGTCCCAGTTTTGGGAGAATAATATAAATAGTTGTAAGTTAAATATATTTATGTGGCTATAATAAATTGGTTTACAGGATCCCGGTGGATAAAAACATCACCAACGGGAAAAAGATTCCGCATATCTGCAGACTCTCCTGAACTTAGTGAGATTTATGGTAATCAGTGGTTGCATTATTTTAATGATAACAAGTTGTCTTTAGGATTAGAGGGATATTACATAGCCTCACAAGACCGTTTAGAGATACATCGTTATGATTCTGCTACTAATACTGCTTATACCGAATGGGAGGATTGGAGGGATATGGAGGTTCTTGGTTATACTTCGCTTTCTGATCAGTGGCAATCCCTTCTTGGTAAAGGATTAGATCTTGAGGATGATTATTTCGAGCAGTCTTTAGATAGTGAGTTTTTAAATCCTGATGAATATATAGAACACATAATGTCACATCTGGGTGATATGGTGGACCGAGAGGGGTGGTCTATACATAATTGGAAGATTTCCGACTTCGAGTGGATTTATGACGACTATGAAGAAGAATCTTTCACAGTTACTGCTGGTGATGGTAGTTCTCACACCTACACTGGCGATGGCGAACAGAAAACCTTGACGTGGGCATTAAAAACCGATATGTCCCGGTGGCAAATTGTCAAACTATAAATAGTCGGGTAACATATTTACTGTTATGGATAAAATGATGAGTGTTTGTTGCTTGGCTGCTACTGTTGGTGGCCTTCACATGCTTCTCTCTGAGAGCCAGCCAGTCTTGGGCGTTTCAGCCTTTGACTTCCCAATTGTGCAAAAACTCGTAGGTGGGGTTTTGCTCGTTTGTGGTGTAGGTTGCCTTTTCAAGAGTGCGTGAACAACAAACTAATTAGTTCTTGCGTATATGCAAGTGTCGTTAGACTGCTAAACTATAAGTAGTCGTTGGGTAAATATATTTACATGACTCAAATTAATTTTGTTGTAGATTGCTCAGGTTCCATGGGTGCCACAGCATATAACCCTCTGACATACTCTCTGAGAAGATTCCTCAACAAAGATGTTTCTATCGCACGTTGGGAATTAGTCGGAGCAATAATTGAATATATTATGTCTAAATCCAAAGATGAAACTTTTCAAGTAGTAGAGTTTGAGAGTTATCCAAATGTATTGGTTCCACCTTCAAAGGGAGATGCGGCTCGTTTACATATATATAAACAACGACAAGAAGTGCTGAAGAACCCACCCACACCACCATCTCGTGACAAATATGGTAATTATATTGAGGGCAGTGGAATGAAAAAAGGTTACCTGCCCTTCTACCCTCGTGGCGGAACCAACATTCCCGAAGGATTGAAGGCAACATTAAAAGGTGTGGACAAAAATGACAAAAATATTACAATTATAATCACAGATATGTGGGATCAAGAAGGCACATTTATTGCTAACGCTCTTAATTCTGATTGCGGCACAGGGGAGTCCTGCTTTAAAGCCTTGGCTGATTTAGGACCTGTTTATACGATAATTATGGGTGAGCACGATAGAAAAGTTCAGATGCAAAAAAGTTGTATGAATCTTGATAATATAATTAGCAAAGATTATGGTATTAATTGGAACGGTTGTTTTTCTGTGCCTTTGAATCCTGTCGCTTCGCCAGAAGTAGAAGTAGAATACTTTACTGATCTTTTGCTTAAACTAACTAAAGTATAACCGTAATCTTTATATAGATGATACCCTTAACAAAGAGTATGGTAACTATCGTCAGACCTAAACAAACTTTCTATCGGCGCACTGCCAGTAAAAACGTTGTTCAATGGAGTATCTGGCTGGAAGAAGATCAAGGTATCTATACTATTAAGACCTCACACGGTCAAAAAGGTGGTAAAATTATTGAAGATGCAGGAGTCATCATTGTGACTGGCAAGGCCAGTAGGACTCCAGAAGAACAAGCCGTCTTGGAGTTTGATTCTAAAATTAGTAAACACCGAGACCAAGGCTACACTTTCAACACTGACGGAATCAACATTAATTTGGCTCCTGTTCCTATGTTGGCCCAACCCTATGCAAAGCACGGACATAAAATTACCTTCCCTGCTATCGCCCAGCCCAAACTTGACGGTGTTCGTTGCACTGCTAAAATGGAATCCGACGGTAGTGTGAGTCTACTCTCCCGAAAAGGAAAAGAGTTCCAACTCTTAGACCAGATTCGTAAAGCCGTTATTGCTACTGGAATCCCTGAAACCTTTATCTTAGATGGTGAACTCTATTCCGACCAATTAGATTTCCAAAGAGTAGTTGGTTTAGTTCGTAAGAAAACTTACAAGACAAATGCCGATATTGATGATATGGCTAAAGTTAAATTAAATGTATTTGACGCTATGGATATGAAAAATCCAGATATGCCTTTTATTCAACGATGGAAGAAGGCAAAAGAATATGTAGATAAGGATCCTACTGGCACCCTGACCATGGTTCCTTGTTATCGTGTAGACAATGATAGCCAAGTTAATGCCCTGTTATCTAAGTTTCTTGCTGCTGGCGATGAAGGAGTCATGATTCGTAATATCAAATCACCTTACGAACAAGGCAAGCGTTCCTATAATCTTCAAAAACATAAAGTATTCCATGATGCCGAATATAAAATTGTGGATGCTCTCGAAGGCCAAGGAAACGATATTGGAACTGTGGTTTGGATTTGTGAAACTGCTAAAGGACAAAGATTCAAAGCACGTCCTACTGGCACTCAAGCCGACCGTAGAGACAAATACCGCAACCGACAAAAGTATTTCGGTAAAATGTTGACTGTTAAGTATCAAGAATTAACCAATGACGGCATACCCCGGTTTCCTGTTGGTATCGCCATTCGTGACTACGAATGACACTAAACTACATATAGTTAAGAAACTAATATCTTATTATGTCAGTTCCCGCTTCTTCCAACGAAGACATTCTTGCAGCCATTATGCAAGAAAAAGCAGTTATGAAAGCCTCCTCGGTCGAACCCCAATTGAAACCTAATATCACTGATGAAGAAATTATTAAAAATCACATCGCCCAAACCAAACCGGGACGTGGAAACCAGAAGATTGGTGCTGATTCCAAGATGGGTGGGCCTAAACCCAAGTTCCTCAAAGAAGCATTTATTGTTAAAGACCCGTGGCACGTTCCCGGGCTTAAACAGGCTATGGAAAACGATCATAAAAGGTAGAAACATATAAGTAGGTGTGCTCACCACTCATATTTATGACCATCTGGGACGAGTTCTTCGGAAACAATACTTACAATCGTCATTACATCAATCAAAATAACGATAATTGGTATCTTCGTATGCTCCGTGAAATCAACAACATGATGGACGAAGCCATAGAAGAAGCCGTTCCTTTAGATAAACCTAAAACTAAAGTTGTATCTACTAAGATAGTCAATAGAAACGGTAAAACATATCGTGTTACTGTGGAACAAATCTTACCCGAAAGCGATGATACTAATGTTAATGTATCTAATAAAGACGAGGATTTTGATTCTGACTTTACAGAAGAAAACATTTGAAGGTGTTTCAATTGCCTTACAAAGACCCTGCTAAACGAAAAGAATATCAAAAGAAGTATCAGAAAAGTTACTACGAGCGTAATCGAGATGCTGTTATTGCTAACAACACTTCTAATAAGCGAGCACTTCGTCTGGCTAAACGAGCATGGTTATTGGAACAATTAGGTGGTCATTGTATTAAGTGTAATTACGAAGGCCCTAATTTACATTGTCACCATACTGATCCTTCCTACAAACGACCTTGGGGCGATGTCCGAGGAGGCACCCAAGGAGGTAGCGGTATTAAGTTCCAACGAGGCATCACTGATTATGCTTGGTCAGATTTAAAAAAGAAATTGCATACTTTAGAGTTGCTCTGTGGCAATTGCCATGCTGAACACCACGCCGAAGAGCGTGAAAATGCTTGATGCACCCCCACATAAACTATATATAGGAGGAAACTTCTATCAAAAGTTAGAGGGAACAGTGGGTTCCCTATGAATAACTTATAATATAGGAAAAGATACTTATGAAAGAAAATAGATTCAAAACAATGATGCTTACAATTTTAACTGCCCTGATGCTCGCTATGAGCGCAGGTGTTGTGGCCGGTGACGGTTCTGACCCTCTTGACCCTTCCGATGGTGGGGCTGACTGGGATGGTGATGGTTTAACCAATGCCGAAGAGAACAATGCTGGAACCAACATGAACAATGCTGACAGCGATGGCGATGGCCTTCCTGATGGATGGGAAGTCAATAATGGACTTAATCCCACCAATGGTGGCGATGCTAACGGCGACCCTGATGGCGATGGTCTAACCAACGCACAGGAATATGCTCAGGGCACCAATCCAAACAACTCCGACACCGACGGTGACGGTAAACCTGATGGAAGCGATGCTTATCCAACAGATCCTAACGACGGAGAATACTCCGACTCTGACGGTGACGGTATACCCGACGCTTACGACCCCGATTATCAAGAATCTCAAGCAGGTTCTGGAAACGGTGGAACTGAGGGCGGTGGCGAATCCGACGCAGGTGGCGAAGGTCAAGGCCAAGGCCAAGGAC
>JAAHTG010000333.1_pt1 | contig 43777 bp, 53 predicted proteins | sample 6116081 | NCBI WGS metagenome assembly JAAHTG01 (sample SAMN13939989, study PRJNA603662) | sponge metagenome | isolation source: marine sponge | host: Mycale hentscheli | place: New Zealand | collected 2005 | reverse complement strand
GAGTGATTAGCCACTACAGTAACGATTACACCTAAATTACCTTCAGTAATTTTATCTACAGCATTATGGATAGCTGAGGTTAATTGCTCTTGAATAGCTCCTCTTCTACCAAATAATTCCACAATTCGGTTTAGTTTAGATAATCCAATTACTTGACCTTCATCTCCAGCAATATAACCAATATGAACTACACCTCCAATTGTTTGGTGGTGGTGAGAACACATTGATGTTAATGGGATATTTCTTTCAATAATAATACCATCATATCCATCTGAAGGGAATGAGGTAATAGGAGACATTGCTGTATAACGTCCTGCCCATAAATCATTTACATATGCTTTTGCTACACGACGAGGTGTTTCCATTGAGTTGGGGTCATTACGCCAATCACATTTTAGAGCATCTAGAAATTGACCATATGCTTCAGTAGCATTATCAATCATTTCTTGTTTTTGTTCAGTATTTAAGGGGAAACCTTCTGCTACACCATTAGCAAAACCTACTTGTACCACTTCTAGTTGTTCGTGGATTTTTCTACGTTTGTTTTCCATTTATAACTTTTTATTTGTTTGAATATACAAAACTTGTTTATAAAGCCCAAATTGAAGGAATATTTCTCATATGGCCCTTATCATTATCCATTCCCATTCCTACAATCCATTCATCTTTAATTGTAAAGGCGTGATATGATTTTTGTTTTGGGATAGGTGATGTTTCTCTAGTAATTAGAGTAACGATTGAGATAGAAGCTGGTTTTTTTACCTCTAAATAATCAATAACAGCATTCATTGTATTACCTGAATCTAAAATATCATCTACAATATAGACGTGTTTACCTTTAATAGGAGTTTCTAAATCCTTTGATATAACTATATCGCCTTGTTTGCGGTTTGTATATGATTTAACGCGCATAAAATCGCATTCCATGTCAACCGGTGTAGCACGTACTAAATCGCTATAGAACGCAAAAGCACCATTTAATAAACCTACCATTACAATTGGAGTTTTATCTCCTCTATGGTCGTCAGCAATTTGTTTACCAATTATTTTTGTTTGAAATTGGATTTCTTTTGGTTTGAATAATTCTCTCATTATAATACTATTTTTAATCCTAAATGGAGGTAATTTAATTGTGGGTTTAGTTGTAAAATGCTAGCTGTTCCCCATATTCTTTTATATAATTTTATATCAATACCTGCTCTTCCTATAAGAAGTTTAGGTGAATTATTTACTCTGTAAGCAGGGCCTCCATAAAAACTAATACTTTTTAATCGGTATTCATATTGTAAAAAGGTATAAGTATCACTTTGGTGATTTTCCCCCATAGCTAAAAAACCTATAAAAATATTTTTATACCCTACTTCAGCCACAACTCCTCGGGCGTGTAAACAAGCTACATATCCCATAGCTGTGGATTTATTAGGAGAAAGTTCATAATTTGGTATTTTTTTGAATGGGGTGCATTCTTGGGCTTGTAGATTTACACCTAAAAATAAAATAATCCAAATTAAATTTTTCATCGTTTTCCTCCGTAATATTCTTTAGCGTGACCTTCGTTGATTAAAATTTTATTTACACTTATCTCAGGTAGGTTTGGGTTGTCAGAATAGGTGTTTTCAACATAAATTTCACCTAAACAACGACCATATTTTCCTACTCCATGAGATACTAAAATAAATTTATTTTCATTTTCATTTAGAATTTCAATTAAGCGAGCTTTAGCTGCTAATCCTTTTTTCTTTTCTTCTTTATCTCGAGTTCTAGATTCCCAAGCATCCATTCCCATCATTCGAATTCTTACTTTTTTCCAAGTATCGAATCCTAAATCAATTAGGGCGTCTACTGTGTCTCCATCTACTACTCTATCTAATGTGGCGTGGTAAGTATACATTATTTATTTCTTTTATTTACACAATTTTTACATAACATAGCTGTATAAGCAGGACCTACACTAGATACAGGAATGTTATATTTAAGAATAGTTTTGTCAGGAATGCTGTTAAGGCAATCCTGACAAACTGTAGTTAGCTTAGGTTGTTTTTTAGCCATTATACACCTCTTTTAGTATCAAAGGCAATAATGTGGTCTCTACCTGTCATGTTATATCCTTTTTCGGCACACATTTCAAATACTAATGGATACATCTCTACTAATGTTTCTCTAGTATCTCCAGCTGGCATGATAAAGGTTTTATCTTTAGGAATATTGAGCTCTTGTCTGTAAGCTTCGATTTCAGCGAGGCCTTTATCAGTCCCATCCCACACAGGCTTATAATGATAGTCAGTATGATAATTAATACTCGTTCTAATGGCTTCAGTATTAAGGCGAAGACGATTGTGCGTTTTAACCATCTTCTCATCTGTGACTGATCCATTGGGAGTAATAGCCCCAACAACAGGGACACTATTACTAAACTTAGGTGAGATAGAAAGGAGACCAATCGGATGATCGGTTTCGAGGAAATGAGAGCCTTCAGTCTCGATAGTAATAAGAATTCCCCTTTCATGAGCAAAATGTGTTAATTCATTAACCAATGCTGGGTGCATTGTAGGACTCCCGCCTGTTAACATCATTTCTTTAACGTGAGGATTTTCATCATATATCTTAATAATGTCATTAAACGTAAATGTGCCTTTTTCAGGGTGGACTGAAGTATACCAACTGTCGCACCACCCACCTTCACCAAAATAACATCGGTGAGTACAGCCAGTAGTACGAACAGCAATAGTAGGTCTTCCGAATCTAGATCCTTCTGATTGGACACATCTATATACTTCAAGAACAGGAAGTACTTTATCATAATCTTCGATACGACCTAAAGGGGCCGATTTATTCCACAATTTGGGATTAATAGGTTGAGACATAATATGCTGCGTTTTTACCATGTTCCATAAATTTAACCTTAGTAACTTTTACTCGGCCATCAGTTTCTTCATGAACAAAATTATCTATTTTTTGGAAAATATATTCCGCGAATTTTTCAGCTCCTGTAGCTGGAATAACTCTAAGTTGAACTAAACCTTCAAATTCTAATTTTCTAAAATGAGGTAAACCTGGGTCATCCTCAGCTACAATTAAAGTATGGTCGAACATATAGTCCATCCATTCTTTAGGTTGTTTACCTTCGATTAAGGTTTTAGCACGTTTCATACCACCAAAATCCCAAACCCAATTTCTATCATCTAATTCACCTTCAAAGTAAACTTTAAATGAGATACCATAACCATGTAAAAAACTACAATGAGTTGTTTTAGCATTGTGTTGGCGAAATACGGTTGAAAAACCGTCAAATACTTTACTTGATTGAAATTTACCCATTTGTGAATTGTTGGTATGTGTTTAAATAATCTTCTGTTTTAGCTTTAGTTCCCGTAAAACGGTAAAATTCTTTACCTGAATTATCTACTAGAATAACTGTAGGTAAGTTTTTAATATTGTATTGGGTTACTAATTCAGCTGAATGCTCGGCATTTACTACTTCTACTGGGATGCCAGCTTCTGATACTCTACGAAGGATGGGTTTAATCATTTTACAAGCACCACACCAATCTGCTTCAAATTTTAAATATTTCATTATACTAATTCTTCTACAATTCCTATTACTTCACTAAATATAAGAACACCTACTGCAATTGGCAAATTTACAATCAAGAGTCCGTATCCTAAGATACGCACTCCCGATTTAATAAACGAGATTACCTGATGTTTATAAGCATCTGGGTGGTGTTGGAATTTAGGAATTGTTACTTTACCCCAACTGGGTTTTGAATCCATTATCTCTCTATCACTCATGCTCTGCTAATACTTTAGATACTTCAGTTACAACATGCTCCCAAGTTACAGGACCAGTCTCATCAGCATAGGGTGCTGGATCTTTACGTCCTAATTTTAGGAATGCTTCTACACGCTCTACACTTGAGGCTGATTTATAATCTGAATACCATTCAAATGTATCTTCATCAAAGATTGGTTTGTAAGATGTGTTAGTTCTTGAATATACATCATCAAAATTGATATTTAGATAATCACATAATACTTCCCCATCTTTTAAGATATCAAATTTATCACCTTGAAGGTAAGGAGTAAAATAACCTACATTATCTACATCCCAATTACCCATTCTAAAAGCATGATCATCAGCATCTCTCCATTCTTGACGACAGTCAGGATAAATCGCATGATCACCAGCGTGGATACCTAAAGCGATATCTGTTTGTTCTTCTGTTTTGTTTGCTACTGATAGAGCAACTGCTTGTACTAATGAAGCAAAGATTTTATTACGATTAGGAACAACTGTTGCTTTCATGTTGTCCTCTTCGTAGTGACCTTCTGGTACTTCTTCTCCACCTTCTACTAAAGCTGAATCTAGTAAATCTACTAGTCCATCTAGTTTAATTTGACGATACTTAACATCAAAACCGCTAGTATTAAGATAATCAATTAACGATTGTGCTCGTTCGAGTTCAACTACGTGTTTTTGACCATAATTAAAACTTAGAGCTGTTACTGTATCATACTCTTTGATAGCTCGTAGCAATAAGGTGCTACTGTCCATACCTCCTGAGAGGCTAATTACGCAATGTTTTGCCATTTTATAATATATTTTTTTATTTGCCAGGTATTTTGAGCGTATAGGCTTACGCTATGTTTAGTTCTTCTTCTAATGCTATAAAGGCGGGCTCGATTACATCATCCCAAAAATATTCTTGGTCATCTTCTTCTAGTGAATTATCCTCTAGAGTTAAGTATTGACCGGCATCTGTGATTTTTAATACTCCAATTGGATCATATGCTTCATCCCAATAACGAGCTGTGAATGTAATATCAGGATCTATAGCAACCAACTGACGATGCATTTCTTTAAGCATATCTGAGGGTGGGTACCAAGCTGATTCCATTGCGAATTGGAATTCATCATCAGCATCTATAAACACGTCATATTTAGAAATCCACTTTGAACCAATCCTATCGATTAATAATTCGGCCTCAGCCCCAAAAGCATCTATAATATGAATTTGTCCCTCTTCTGTTGGGTAGCTTCCATCTACACAATCATCATACTTTTCTTGGAAGTATTTAATTGCTTCATTCGATCCTTTGATCGTAACGTCTGTTCTACAAGTATTTGCCATCTTAGTCTTCTATTAATTCAGGATACTCAAAATCCTCTAAACACTTATCACGAGCTAATTCAAACTCAACTTCATCTAAAACTTCTTCTTGTAGGTCCTCATCACCTGATTTCCACTTTTCAATCTGTTCTGGGGTTAGATCATCTGTTTCTTCCCAGCGGTAATCTGTATAGGTTACCATTTTTCTTAGTTTAGCCATTATATTTAAAATTAAAATCCAAAATCTCTACCTAAATTTCTCCCATTTTTATTACTATCATTCCAAATAGTATCTTTTAAATCTTCAGATTCTTCTTTAAGAAAATACATATCCAAAAATTTTTCTGGGTAAAGTGTTACTTTACCTGTATACTTAGGATTTGAAATTTCTCTAGAACTCATTGTAATATTCATTTCTTTTGCTTTCTTAGCAACTTCTTCTCCTAATTGCATTCCTGCAGCATGACCTAAATAGTCGTATAAACTCATCATTTTCATAAGTCGTTAATATATCTAAATTTTGTTAAATTATCTGTTAATAAATCCCAATTAACTTCTTCTTCAAGCATGTAATAGTAATCATTCATATTTGCTTTAGGTTTTTTATCTAACCCCCAAACATTATAACGAATACCTTCTAAAGCAGCCATTACTGGGTTTGATGTATCAATTGATTCAATACATTCGTATCCTTTATACCATCCAAATTCTTGTGGGACAGCACATCCTAATAAATGTATTCTATCATTTTGGTGAATAACACCTATTTTATATAAAGCCGAGATTACTGAGAGTCGTCCCAGGGCTTTACCAATATCCATGTTAGGATGAGGGACAATATCATTGTAATAACTAGCACCATAAGAAAAAGCAATTTTTTGGTATCCTAAATCTTTATACGTTTGGTAAGCAGTTGCTGCCTCGTGGATAGTTCCAGCTTGAACTACTGCTACCTTCTCTACACCTTCAGGTAATTCAATTGAAGCCCATTTACGAGCATTTACTACTGAAGCATCTCTATTCTCCCAAACATCTGGGATTATAAATTCGTTGGGTTGAAGTTCTTTAACCCATTTTAATAGACCAGCATCATTATAAGCTTCACCAAGCTCATGTAAGCTATTATCTAAAATAATATATCGCCCTTTTGCTCGGGCATCTAAAAAGTATTCTCGGTATGTCTCATCTTCTTCTAGTAAGTGAACTAACGCATAATCATAATCGTTAAAGTTTTCACTATCATAGAGAAGACAACGGGGAACTTCATGACTTATTTTTAGCATAACTTTTTAATTTGTAATAAATATAATTAAGGGCAGGTGCTATTCCAAATCCACTTAAAAGAATTGTAAAAATATTTGGGTGCCAATGTTCACCACAAAATCCAAAACTATGTCTTAATACCTCAATCATAATGTTCTCCTGTATTTCCGTTTTGTCCTATAATCTTCATTCTGCGATTTGATTCTTCTTCATCCCAATTAGGTTTACCTCTTAAATCAGTATGGGTACCATCATGATTATTAGTATAACTAGTAAAAGTTCTAGCATCAGTTTTTCCTTCTACAGCATTTTGAACTAATACTGACATAATTTTACCTGATGTGTCATCTATAATGACCCAACCCTGATTATTTCCAATTTCTAATTTCATTATTTTTTAGTTAATATTATTCCGTATTCTTTTCTCATAGGACAATAAAAAAAGTGTTTTACTGTCCACCCAACGTAAGCTCCTTGGTAAAACCCTCCCATAAAGGTTTCATGTGCTTCCTTACCGAATAGGATTTTTTCTCGGTCTTCCCCGTTTCGATTTTCTATTCGCATATGGTGTTGTATATCTAAATTCCATACAATATTTGTAGTATGATAATAATTCTCCAGGCCAATTACAAAGTTCTTCTTCAAGCTCTGAACGAGTCATATTAAACGTTTTTGTAAACGCATCATATAATGCCTCTAAACGAGCTGTTTCTTCCTTCTCATAATCCTGCATTAAACGCTTATAGCGAGCAAGGTCAACAGCTAATATCTCTAGTTGGTCAGAATGGTCGTGACGATTAAGGTCAACCTTATCTTTAGCATTATGCAATGCTAGCTGGGCTTGCATAAAATATGACGATTCATTGAAGTCACCATTTTCAATTCGTTCTTTTAGAGTCGCGCGTTTACTCAACGGCTTAATTCCGTCCGTATGACTGCGCCACCACATAAAGCGATTGTAATTTAACGGCTGATACCGCGATAAGTTCGACATAACTACATCGCGATCGTGTCTCAAAACTTCTTCTCTAATAAAACTAAAAGGCATCCTCTGGGTTTATAGTTGGTATGTTTTTGTAGGGTTTAATATACACATCTCCCTCGTCATCTACAAGTTGTTTTTGGGGAGGTTTTGGGATAAGATTAGGAGCATTGTTGCGTGCCCACCTTACATAGCTTGGGTCGTTTAATTCAACGTCAGCTAAAGTATAACCTTTGTACTTTCCAAATTTAAATGTCATTCCATAAGGTTTGCTCGTTCTAAAATAAATTCATCAGGAGCACCCTCCATATAATGAACAAAACGATGACATTCAGGTTCAGTCCCAGCATACACTACAGTATCTTTAAAGATTACTATGTGTTTAGGAACTACTTTATCCTTTAATTGGATTGATTCTGTTGGGATTTTAACTATTGTCATTTGTCTAATGTATTACCTAGTTCAACATCTTCAAATTTGATTTTAGAAGTAATTTTATTATCTAAAATATCAAATGAAGTAAGCATTAATCCTTGTTTAGTAATTGATTTTACACTTACTAGCTTACCTAACACGCTTAATTCTTTTACAAAAGGCATTGAATAGCTCTCATCAGGCTTTATTGGAACAAATTCCAATACCTTTTTTCTTCCGTACGTATTTAAAGTAGTGAATTCAAATGATTCTGTTGCTGTCTCGAAATGCTTCTTCATGTCCATAACCTTTATTTCTTTATTACACCTAAATATACGAAGGAGCTTTCGCCCCTCCAAATGTTTTATATATTTTCTTTTTAAACCTTAGGATTACCCATCAGCATTTTGGTAAATACTTTACCACCAATTTCTCGTTGATACGAACCATCATCGTTTAATTCGATTTCTTTACCTTTTAAGACTTTACGGATGATTTCTTCATCTGTAACTATTGGGGCTCCTTTTGCTTTTAAAATATCTTTTAATACGCCTGATACTTCTACAAAGTAACCTGATTGTTTTAAAAGTAAAGCTGTAATATTAACTGCTGCTGATTTAGCTGGTTTAGAGCCATCATGACCCAAACCTACTGATTTATTACCTGCTGATTTTTTCTTAGATATTTTTACAGCATCAAATTCAGGGTCATCATCTAAATCGATAACCATATAGTCTGCGTCACCTTCAGCCCCCATTACATCTGCTGGGGATGTATAATTAGGGTGACCACCAATTGGAGCGTAAGCGTTATTGATTAAATCAAATAACTCTTTAGCAAATTCGTCTTTTTCTTCATCAGTAAGATAAACCCATTTGTTTTTTGGGAAATCTTCGTAAAGTTTACCTTCAGCTAGATATTTTTTTAAATCAAAGCTCATTTTTATACTTATTAACTGTGTCAATAAATATGTTGAGGGGTGTTTGATGTCCCATTTCCTCAAGGACTATTTTGTAATTAAAATTATTTTCAAGCATTAGTTTAGTAATGTAAGGAGGGATAACATCATCATCTTTACCTAATACAACTACTTTACGTTCTTGAAGATCAGCTTGCTCACCCTCAATTGGATATTCAATAGCAGGATCAAAGCTACGATTGTGAAGAGCAGGATTAAATAGGATAGCAGGTACACCATATGTTTCAGCTAAGATCTCACCAACGTAACCCCCCATGCTACTACCAATAATAAGGTCAGGTTGGAAGTTTTCCATTATATGTGCTAGCTTTACTGCGATAAAAGGATCTCTATAATCCATAGCAGGAGCATGCGTAATAAACATATTTGTTAGAAAATCAACTTTTGGACCGCCTTGATTACTTTCAAGACCGTGTAAATACAAAACCTTTTTCATCTTAATACATTTCGCTAATTAGTTGCTGACGACCGTACTCGGCACATTGTTTGGCGTACACATCCCATCCTTCATCTTCGGTAACACAAATTTCTTGCTTACCATCCCAAATGATAGCTAATTTATCACCTGTTAACTCACACTTAAAAAATCTAACTACTTGTTTCATAACCTTTATTTTGGGTTCTCACCTCATTTACAGGGTAAATATACGAAGGGGCTTTCGCCCCTCCAAATATTTAATATGTTATTGTTAAATCATTATTTTTATTTTTTAATGAATTTAATTTTTCATTTATTTCTTTTAAATTACGAGATTTCCATCTAGAATCTTTATTTGAACGTCCTATCTCATCATGTTGGATTTGTAATTCTTTAATTTGTTGGTTTTTATATTCTTGATATTTTTCTTCTAAAAATCTTTTATGATCAGGAGAAAGATAAACCCAAGCATCTCTTAATTCTTCCATCTTATTCCAATCAATACCTTCTTCCCACTGTTTATAGATAGCCTCTAATTTTTTAGTAGGATATTCTTTAGGGGATATTGGTTGGTTAAAATCAAATTCCAATTGATTAGTTTTATCGTCTCCATCAGGTAGTAAATCATCGGCATTAAACTGGTCGTTAAAATCTTGCATTTCTTCTTCAGTCCAAAACTCATCATCTTCAATTACTACTTTTTCTCCGTAAATATTATCTTTAATTTTAGGACGTAATTTTTCAAAAGCAAAGTTAGCTGCTATTACAAGAGCAATGGCTAAAGGGTCAAATACAAATATAATAGTTAATAAAAGGTAATTTATAATACGATCCATAGGAATACCTGTAAGACCTGAAAGGTATTTAAGTGGGCCTAATTCACCTGCTATATCATTGCCTATTTTTACCTCTACTATTTCAGTCTCGTATTCAAATAATTGTTCATTTAAAGCATCTACTTTAGTATTAATTTCAGTTTGACGTAGGATAGCTTGATCTAATTGCTTTTCTAATGCTCTACGAGTTGAACTAGAGGTTGTTGTTATAATTTGACCAGTTTCCCGGTCTCTATACTGAATTTTATTGTTAGATAAACCGGACCTCAAATCAGATACTGCCCCGTTAATGGTGCTTTTTTCCGCGTTATATACCGCTAACTGTTCCCTAACATTATCTCGTTTAGTCTCTATTAAAGCAATTTGAGAATCTATACTTCCTGCTTTAGCTGCTGTTTCTTGATAGGCAGCAGATAAAAAACCATAAATACCCATTGAGGTAATTAATACTAAAACTACAGCAGCAGATGAAAGATAATATTTTAATAAACGGGGAATTGTTTTACGATATTGGTATAAAAGAGAAGCTATTACTAATTTAGCTACCTCTAAAGATGATGCCATAATGATAACAGCAAATGCTGCCCCAGCAAAAAGCTTGCTAAGACCGCTAACTGAGTAGAAAGCGGCCGAAGCAGAGACTGACAGGGCAGAGGTTGCGATTATGAAAGGGAATATCCTTTCTTGTATTTTTTTCCACATAGGGATTTATTTTCTAAAGCCCTTATGATTGTCTATGCGGTCTAAAATTTTATTTAATTCTTCTGCTTTAATAAATCCAGCCATAGACGCATTCTTAAGGGCGCTAATTATTTGTAGCACTATAAACGGTATAACAACTACTTCGCTAAGCCAAGCTGTCCCTGCAAATCCTTTTTCTACCATTAAGAGTACAGTTAAAATAGCAATCCAAGTTACAGCACGTTTTAACACACGAACCGCTTTTCTCGTTTGAAAGCCTTCTCTTTTAATACCAGCTGCTATACCAAAGAAACCATCAATGAATATTACAGCAATAAGAGATAAATATTGTTCAGCATTACCCATGGTAAGCTCGAGGAAGTAGGTTCCTAAAAATGTCATAGTTGATGTGAGTCCTAAACAGAGTGAGATTGAAGGGGTTTTCATTATGTAACGTCGTTTGAGTTAATCAATGTATACGTAAACGAGTTGCCCCATATTTTAGCAGCCTTATTTACAACCTCCATTAATAACTTAAAATCAGCATTTGCTGCTATTACTTGACAACCAGCAGACCATTTATCTACTTGAATGGATTTACCACCTTCTCTAGAAGTAGCTCTGTGGATATTGATTCCATAAATACCTTCGTGTACGTTTTCTTCGATAAAGTCATATACTCCATCTTTATCTCCATCTCTATAAACTTTAAGAGGTTTTTTCTGTCTTAAGGCTTCATACTTACCTTGGTGTAAACCAATCATATGTGAACCTCTATACTGACCTTCTTTTAGTATCGCTACTCCATTTTTATTTAAAAGCTGCTTCTCAGTCCAATGTGAACCTGGGTCAGTAGTTGCATCAAAGCAATGGAAGTGCCATTCACCAGTGTCGTCCTTATACGAAAGAGTAACACAGTCATCAAACTTATTTGTTACCTCTCCGTTTGTATCAGCGTTTCTAACTCCTACAATATTAACATCGTAGTTGTCAGCTGTAAACCATTTGTATCCTTTTGCTTTAACAGCAGTTTCAATTTGTTCTCTTGTATAACACATAATTATTCTCCTTTTTTTCCGAAGATTTTTTCAAGTCCTGCTATACCAAAACATCCAAGAGTAATAATTAAAAATGATTCGTAAATAAATTCATTAACTACTAAATCTTTACCGATATAACCAGTTACTAAATCCATTACAGCAAATATTACCATTACAGCAAATGCCATAAATCCAATAACGCTTTTTTCGTTTACGTCGTTTTTGTCTTTAAAGATATCTTTAAAAGCCATGATATGTTTTTTTATATATTTAACCATAATAAAAACTTTTAATTAAAACTATTTATAATAAATATTAAAAGATTCCCCAACTATATCCAAAGAATATAAATCGACGTTTTTCTCCTAACTGGTAGTGTAATCCTAAATCCATAAAGGCACCATCAACGTCAAGTATGCGGTAATAATGTGAGAACTTTAAAACATATGTTTCGGTTGTAGAAGTCCCTGTTTGGAAAATATATCTAAATTTATTTTTTTGGATTGTTTTACCCACGAAAAATGTAAATTCTTTTTTACGTGGACGACCTTTATATTCAGCAAATTCTTCTACATTTGGAACTAAATACGATAAACCTCCAGCTTGTTGTTGTATAACGTTATTAAATCTAAAATTAATTTGTTCTGGAAGGTCTATCATTCCTACTTCAAGTGAAAAATTACGTTGAGTAGTTAAATTTAGATGTGTGTATGGGAAAACAAAGTGGTGGTCAATATATACCCCATGTTCAATAGATTTAATGAAACTATTAGAGAAACTACTTGATTGAGAATAAGAACTTAATGAAAGGAGATATAGTAGAAAAGTTAATAAGAGTTTTCTGCTATTCACATATATAAATATGTTTTAAAACCCACTTAATATAAGCTCATCAATCATTTCTTGAACTTCTTCTTTAGTAGCTGCTAATTTAAAACTTAAATCTGCTTGATACCTTTTCTTTTCTTCATCATACTGGAGTATTACAATTGTAGGGACTACAACGATAGAATATTCTTTTTGTAATTTAGGTTTTTTTGCAATGTCAATAAATTCAACATCACAATCATCTAAGTCTTCAACCCATTTTACAGCATTAGATTTATTCCAATCTGCATTAAAATGGAGAATAACTACTTGAGATTTAACAATAGTACTTAATAAAAAGAATATTATTAATAAAAACTTTTTCATAATGCTATCGTTTTAATTGGTCGATTTTTTCTTCAATACGTTTAATATCTTCTTTAATCTCAGTTACATCACCTTGGGTAGTCATAATAGTTTGACGAATCATTTGATCCTTCATATCAAATTCCATTCTTGTAACTTCAGGGTCTGGTGGAAGAGGTAATTCTTTTGCTTCATCAATTGAAGCATTAAGTGAAAACCACATACCAACAACAGTAGCAACAAAGAATAAAATAATTCCTATTGTTTTTAAATCTAATGTAATTTGGGTTCCTTCGTCTATTTTTTGAGCCATCTTATAATATAATGTAATTTATACCTGTTGAAAATTCATACCAACTTCTGTTCCAATATTGGTGATATCTACCTTCAGCAAAAATACCTAAGGATCTATTAAATCTATACCCAAAAATTAGACCACCTGAATAATCAATCCATTGACCACTATTAAATTTGTGGTAACTATATTCGTTTTCAATATCAATGTGGTATGGTAAAAGATTAGCCCATGAATGTAACCAAAAGTTTTTAGAATATCTATAGTAATCAAAACCTAATACTAATGAGTGTTCCCATTTATTAGGTAAGGCATTTCTTTGTTGGTTGGCGTAATCAGAAAGAATTTGGGGAACAATTACTTCTTGAAATACTTCTGTACTATTAGCTACAACATTACCATCTGGGTCAGTATAAATATTATTTAGACCCCAATTATACCCCATATCAGTAGCAATCTTCATCCAAGGAATACTACCATCAGGTCTTATACAATCAGCAAAAGGATCAAAACCATAAGGTTCAGAGATACGTTGCATTGCACCAATGTTAACTGAGAATTTTCTGTTAAATTTATGTCTAAATCTTTCTGAAGATTCAAAATAACCAATATCAGCAAAACCATCTTCTAGATATTCTACTTTAAAAACATACCTATCAGCAATATATCTTACAAAATGATCTTGATTTAAAAATTCTTTACCTTGCTGTCTTCTGTAATCAAACTCAAATAAGTACTCAAATCCTTTAGATTTGCTACCTATAGTAGCTGCATCCGAGAATGAGTTTTCAGTACCATTTTTAAATCTATTCTGAATGTTTGGTTCATATCCAAATCTCTGAATCTTTCTAATACCAAATACAGCTGAATAATCAAATGGGGTTTCTGTTGTTGTGGTTGTTAAACCATCTGTAACTGAGTAGTTAATAACATCCGAGATAGAGTTATTACCATTGTAAGCGGCATAAAAAGTAGAAAACTTAGTAATTTTTTTAATTTGATCCTGTACGTTGATTTGACTGTAAACCGAAAACGGGATAAATAATAGTAATAGTAATTTTTTCATCTTAGTCTTCTTTTACAATTCTTTTATTAAATACTTTATCATGGTGTTTGATTGATAAGAAATAAACTCCATTTGGTAATGTTGTAATATCTATCGTTTGTGCATTTGAATTTTCGATTATTACTCTACCTGTAAAGTCATATAAAGTATAAGTGATATCTAAATTAGTTTTAATATTAAGATTACCTGTAGTTGGGTTAGGGAATACTACAATATTATTAAATGCTAATTCATCAAGATCTAATGTTCCACTTTGAGTAGCACAGTAATCATATAATGCCTGACAATCTGGATCCCATGAGTTAGTACAGCAATACTCATCTACATCAATTACCCAAGCATAACATGGATCATTTAACCAATATGGATTACCAGGACCATCTATACAACCAGCATCGTATACACAAGCTGTAGTATCTGAAACGTTAGCATTTGGGTTGTAATTGTAAGCATTTGGATCAGTACAACCATACACAGCTGTAATACACGTTCCATTATCAGTATTAGCTAATGGGTCGTAGTTTACAGAGGTTGAATCTGTACATCCATATACAATTGGTACACAACTGAAGTCTTCAGTATTAGCATTTGGGTTGTAATTAAATGCTGTTGGGTCGGTACAACCATAAATCTTAGGGATACACGTACCATTATCAGTATTTGCTAAAGGATTATAGTTGAATGATGTTGAATCTGTACAACCATAAATGTAAGGAATACAACTACCATCATCTGTATTAGCTAATGGATTATAGTTTTTAGAAGTTGGATTTGTACACCCATAAACAATTGGTACACATGAACTATCATCTGTGTTAGCTAATGGATTATAATTAAATGAGGTTGAGTCAGTACATCCATAAATTCTAGCGATACACGAACCATCATTTACATTTGCTAATGGGTTAAAGTTTAATGATTGTGGGTTCATACAACCAAATACTTTAGCTATACAGCTACCATTATCAGTATTAGCTAATGGGTTGTAATTTAGTGAGGTAGAATCCATACAACCATATACGCGAGCAATACACGAACCATCATCTACGTTAGCAGTTGAATCATAGTTAAATGAAGTTGGGTCTGTACAACCATATACCTTAGGAATGCAATTGTTAGAAGGTGTATTTGCTAAGGGATCAAAGTTAAATGAAGTTGAATCCATACAACCTACAATTACAGGAATACAAGCACCTGCTGTGTTTGCTGTTGAATCATAATTAAATGAAGTTGAATCCATACAACCTACAATAATTGGAATACAATCTCCAGCTACGTTAGCAGTTGAATCGTAATTAAATGATAATGGGTTCATACATCCTATAACTTTAGCAATACAAGAACCATCATTTGTATTTGCTAGTGGGTCAAAGTTAAAAGAAGTTGAATCAGTACACCCAAATACCCTTTCAATACAAACATCACCAAATGTAGGTTGAGATGTTGTAGTTTGAATTACAGGGTGCTGTAATGATTGTGCCCCCCAATAAGGTACATCAACAATGGTATCACCTTCAGGACCATATAGTGTATAAGCTACTTGAGCAATAGAACCTTGAGATTGTGAAGTAGTAAATAAATATAACTCTATTGGTTCATAAATGTTTAATGGTACATCAAATATTAAGTTATACCCATCATTAGGACCAATTTGATATTGAGGTGATAACCAATCACCTTGTTTGATACCTAACCAAGTTCCACCCCATCCGTTAGATGCACCATCGTAAATTTTTAAAGTGTAGTTACCTAACATTATTTCACTAGTGTTAGCAGTTGAGTTGTAGTTGAATGAAGCTGTATCAGTACATCCTACTACTCTTGCAGGACCACACGTTCCATCACTTACAGTAGCGTTAGGATTATAAGTTGTAGAGAATGGATTCATACATCCTGCAATACTACTTGTACCACTAGAACAAGCACTACCTGTACTAAACTGGGGTGAGGTATACAAGTATCCAAAGTTTGAATTTGTTACTGAGTCAGCTAAATTAAATAAAGTATTTTGGTTACAATCTAATACTTGAAGGTTACCGTCAACTGTACCTCCGTATAAGGTACCATTTAAACCATCACCATAACTATCGCCAATAACAACATCAACTAATACGTTTGTATCAACACAAATGTAATAAGAAATACCTACACCGGGTTGGTAACCTGAATATGTTCCTGGTGGGGCTGAGTATAATGCTCCATTATCGTCGTATAATGTCCAGCTTGATTCACTTCCATAGTTATCAGGAACAAAATAAACTTGTAGATAGGTTTCACCTGGACCACAGTTTGGGATAGGATTACCCTGACATTGACCATCGCTAACAGTAGCCCATGGATTAAACTCAGTAGAAGTAGAATCAGTACATCCTATAATGTCTTCACAATCTAAACATTTTTCCCAACAGTTGGTATCTAATACTACTGCTGCCCCATCTACTATTAGGTTTCTATTTGTAAACCCGTAGGCATCAAGTAAGAAACAAGTTGCATATGGGTTTTGGTTGTTTTGCATATTTGGAGGTAACTCCTGATCTGCCCAGTTATCAACTGAATATTTCCATAACCAACCTGGGTTGTTGGATATATCAATTGTACCTGTCCAAATGTTATCACCATCAGGGTCAGCTAAAGAATCCCAAATACCGCTCCAGCTATTGAATTGACCGCTGACGTATACTTGGGAGAATGTATCTGGGTAAGAATTCATATCTACTGCAAATGAAACAGGATATGTACATTGACCATTACTTAAATTAGCATTTGGGTTATAACTCGATGAAGTTGAATCCATACAACCAGCAAGTGGTGGTGGTTGTGATAAAAGATTTACGACCGTATCAAAACTATAACTTGGATTATACCCTACCCAGTCTATGTTATTATTTGAAAAATCAAGCTTAACTAAATCTAAAACTTCACCTTGAGTGTAGTTTCTAATATTGAGGTAAGAGTCAGATTGATAGTAGTAACTGTACCAACCATAGCTGTATGCACTTTTTAATTCTATGTTAATATCTCCAGTGTCTGCATTTATAACTGAATAGTGATATAAAGTTTGGTTAGCCGGGGTAGAGTATGCTTCAAAAAGAGTATCACTACCCTGAGTGATAACGATTCCTTGAGTATTAGATGAAGCAAATCCTCCAAATTCTAATTCTACTTCAAACCAACTTTGATTTTGTGCTACTCCTAAAAATGGAAGACATAAAAACAAAAATAATATAAACTTTTTCATAATACTTGTTTAAAATAACATAATATGTTATAAATATAAAAAAGGAACGCTAAGTTGCGTTCCTCTTTTACATATTAAATAAAAATAATTTATTTTTTTACTAACTTAGATACCCATGCTTTTACGATATCCCAATTACGAGTTGCAAATACACCAAATGCAAACCCAGCATAAATTTTATAGCCGAAAGTCCATAAAATAAGACCAGCGATAAGGCCTAATACACCTTCTACACCATTAGCTACAATCCAATCTTTAACAATTGTAAAGATTTTTTTAATAAAGTCTAATACTTTTTTCATAATTAAATATTTTAAAATTACGTTAATAAATATTATTACCCATCACAAGATAAACAATCTTCAGTAGTACGAGAACCTAAATCACCTTTAATCACAGAATCTGTGCGAAGGTAATATAAGGTTTTAATACCCAATTTCCAAGCCTCCATATGAACTTGATTAATCCACTTTGGAGAATCCGTTGGATCAAACGCTAAGTTTAATGATTGTGTTTGATCAATATATTTTTGACGAGTAGCTGCTTGTTGAACTAGAGCTAATTGGTTGATTTCTGGGAATGTCATAAATACTTCCTTTTCATCTTCCGTAAGAATATCATTAGATAAACCCATTACAGAACCATTATCACCCATAATTTGGTCCCAAACACGAGTTGTATTATGTCCTTTTTCAATTAATAGTTTTTCTAGTTCTGGGTTTTTAACAATAAAAGTTCCTTTAGCACCATTAAACACATAAATGTTTGCGGGTTGAGGTTCAATACCTGCTGAACAGCTATTAATACGAGAATTTGATACTGTAGGGGCAATTGCTAGTAAGTGAGTATTTCTCATACCCGTACCTTTACACCAAGTAGGTTCTCCATATTCTAAAGCCATTTGACGAGAAGCAGCTTCAGCTTTTCTTTGAATATCACTAAAGATAGTATGTGTCCAAGCTGTAGCACCAATTGAGTTAAATGCTATATTTTTCTGTTGTAAGAATGTATGCCAACCCATTACACCTAAACCTAATGCTCTACCTTTTTTAGCTGAGCGGTGAGTACGAATCATAGAATCCTTACCATTTGTTTTTTGGATAAATTCTTCCATTACACCATCTAAAAAGTAAGTAGCCATTTCAACTACATCTGTGTTTTTCCACTCATCATACTTAGCTAAGTTTAAAGAAGATAAACAACAAATAAAACTATGTTCCTCATCTGTATGAAGTGTAATTTCGGTACAAATGTTAGTCATAGAAACATCTAGATTATTCATACGATAAGCTAAGGGATTGTCTTTATTAACATTGTCCTTAAACATTATGTAGGGTTCTCCGGTTTCTACGCGTGATTTAAGTATTTCAAGCCACAACGACATAGCCTCGCTGTCTCTATCTTGTAGGCGCTTCATAAACGCATCATCTACAACTACAGCTTGATGTAAGTTTAAACATTGCCTGTTAGGGTCACCTTTAGGTCTACGAATTTGTAAAAATTCTTTAACATCAATATGGTTAATATCTAAATTAACTGAGGCTGCTCCTCTTCTTACACTACCTTGATTAGTAGCAATGATAGTTGAATCATAAATTTTAGCCCAAGGAACTATACCTTCTGACTTTCCATTTCCTGTAATGCTTTCTCCTCTTCCTCTAATTCGGCTAAGGGAAATTCCCACGCCTCCCCCATAACTAGTAAGGCGCATAAGCTCCGCGTTAGTAAGACCAATACCACGTACCGAATCCGGAGTATCAACCCCAAAACAACTAATAGGCAAACCCCTATCAGTACCGGTATTGCTGAGAACAGGGCTAGCGAGACCAATCCATCCATTCCAAATATATTTAAAAAATTTATTAGCTAAATCTGGTCTGTTTAATCTATCAGCTACAGCATTAGCGACGCGTCTATACGCTTTGCGGGGAGTTTCCCCAGGCATTAAATACCCTTTTGATATTGTAGACAATGCTACATCATCAAAAAATTCAGGGTAATCTTTACCTCTTTCCCATTGGGAGTAATCTGCTACTATATTGTTATCCATAATTAAAAAATACTTTCATCCCACTCCATGTGGCCTTTTGAATAATTTGTTACTCGGTTTGCGAAGAAATCTGTATGTTGTTTACCACCTGAAAGGGCACCAAACCAACTCATTCTCTCTACAGCTGTCATATCTACTCCTTCAATAATTGCTTTATAACCTAAATCTCCTAGTTTTATATTAACTCTATTTTTAATAAAGTTTTCTAAATCATATTGTGAACAGCCTTCTAAATCACCTAATTCATAACATTTTCTAATAAAATCTAATTCAAGTTTTAAAGATAATAAAGCTGCTTCATTTATTGCTGCTTCAAGCTCTGGTGTTTTGATTTCAGGATTTTCATCGACAAGTGTTCTAAATAACCAACATCCAGCTTCTGAATGGAGGGATTCATCTCTAATAGACCATTCAACAATTTGACCCACTCCTTTAAGCTTGTTTCGCATCTTAAAAGATAAGAGAATGGCGAAGGAAGAGAATAAATTAACTCCCTCGGTAAATGCTGAGAATATAGCGAGTGATTTAGCAATCTCGTGGAGATCTTTTTCGCCATTAAAACTATCCCTAACAGCAGTAAGATTTTCAATTTTAGCCATCGTAGCTTCATCTTCCATAAACTCATCGAAATTCTCAAGTCCAAGTGTTTCATTTAATAGTGAATATGCTTCAGCGTGGATTGTTTCAAATGCGCCAAAGGTTGTAGCCATCATTATAACTTCTGGTTTACGAAACCATTTTGTTACTAATCCTGACCAATAATCATTTACAACTGTTTCTGTTTGTGCAAATCCCTTAAGGATAGACCCAATAATATTTTTTTCTGTTTCATTTAAATTCGAGCTCCAATCTGTAATGTCGCTCATCATAGGAACTTCTGTATGTAGCCAGTGGGCTTGTTGTTGTTTTAACCAATAATCAGCTGCTTCTTGATATTCGAATGGTTTGTAAACGATACGTTCCTGCAAAAGGTCTTTTTTTGCCATTGTAGTTTGTTAATTAAAAATTAGGAATTAAGAAAGTTGCGCAACTGATTTTTTTCAGTTAAACTGAAATTATCTTGTATTTTAGAACTTTCATTTTGATTAAATTCAGGAGATCCGGCTAATTCCTCAAACTCTGCATCACTAATGATTTTATATTCACCAATAGCGATATTAATAGCAGCGTTGTAAGTAAGTCCATCCATCCCGTATCTATTCTTCATTATGTGGAGTTTTCCAACTCCAGTTTGTTTATCTTTAGCACGACGACTAATAGAAGCAGCAAAATCTGTTATCATCATTTTGTCATAAGAGCCCGCCGCTTTATGTCCTTCAATCACTTCATCTAAAGCTCCTTGTCTGTTGACTTGAGAAGCCGACCAAATTGGGATATTAAGCTCGCGGGCTAATCCTTTCGTGCTTATATAAATATCATCAATTTCTTCCTTACGCTCCTTACTTGTTTTCTTTGATCGAAGTAAGTCAACATAATCAATAACTACTAAATCAATTTTAGTGCCTAAATCCTCACATTTCTGGATATGTGACTCGATAGTTGACATAGATGCCTTATTTGGTGGGAATTCTTTAATAATAAGGTTGCCAGGTAACTTAGTCATTACGTCTTCAACTTTATCTTTATGCATCATAATTTCATTAGCTGGGATACCTGTAAAATGAGCATCAAATCTTCTACCTACATAATCTTCACCTAATTCTAATGTATAATAAACAACATTAAAACCCATTTTTACAGCATGACCTGCTAATGCTACTAATGACCAAGATTTACCAGCACCTGGACCACCAAATATTAAACCAAAATCACCATTACCTAAACCACCTTGTAAAATTTCATTAAATTCTCTCCAAGGTGTTGGAATAGTAACCCTTTGTTCTTCACGATAACGAGTTTCTATATCCTTAAGATATTCATGCCCAATATGTTTATCCATTCCTGCTTTAAGGGCATTATCAATTAATCCTCTAATTGAATCATAATCCTCAGCCTTAAGTAAATCAACACTACCTAATAGTGCTTTCTTTAATTGCTGATTCTTACAAAATGCTGAAAATTCGGTTTGGATATACTCTGAATCTGTAGCTGCTATTTTATAAGCGTCTCTAAGTTGTTCTCTAATAGATAATTTTAGAACATCATTTGTAACCTTTTCATACTCCGATTTTAATACCTCGGGGGTAGGAGTAGTATGGTAATCATTGTAATACTTTAAAATATTATCAATAATCCACTTATGGGCTTGATTATCAAAATACGAAGAATCCAGTATATCATGAATGTTAACTAAAAAGTCTTTACGTTCAAGTAAGGAATGGATTACCTTAATTTGAAATGCTGGGCCGTATTTATTTAAATCACTTAGAGTCATCTACAAAACTATTTAATGTTTGGAACTGGTTGTTTACCCAAAATTCAGGGTTTTTAATCAGATGGCGTAATCCATCTTCTTGATAGAATCTAAGAAATGCTTTTGGATTTAGCAAGGGTGGATCAACATCAATTTGTTCTTCTAAATAAGCTTTTTCTAAATCATCTACCATTGGATTATGTAAATCCATAATTTGATAATTTTTACGAAGGTTATCTTCGTCAAATACTATACGAGAATAAATAAGATGCTCCTTATGTTTTTCACCTGCTATCTCAATAATATCATCTAAAGTTAATTTACGCTCATTTAATTCCGGGAATAATTTACGTAATTTTTTCTCTCCTAAACCTTTTATACCAGGGATTTTATCTGAAGCATCACCCATTAAAACTTTATACAAAATAAAATTCTCAGGTAAAACATTAAATTTTTCTACTACAGTCTCAGGTGTATAAAAATCCTTTTCAATAGGACGATATACACAAATTTTATTACTTGTTAATTGAATAAAATCTTTATCGCTTGATACAATAAACGCTCGAGAGTTGTCATGAGTATTGGTGATAGTCGTCGCTAAATACGCGATAATATCATCGGCCTCTACTTTATCGAGCGCTATGGTTTTTACAGGGAGACACTTTAAATAATCGATTAATCTAACTATTTGGTCTAATTTAGCATCGTGTTCATCTCCTACATCTTCAAATATCTCCCAGTTAGTAATACGAGACTGGTGACGGCCTGCCTTATATTCTGAAAGGATATTTTTACGATTCATTGATGAATTTTCTCCATCAAAGATAATATACATTGCTGTTGGCTGAATAGCATTTATTAGAGTCCCCAAAGAACGAACAAATCCTCCTAACCCTCCTACATGAACGCCGTGCTCATTTACAATATTAAGCATTGCGAAGTTTCTAAAAAATAGATTTAGACCGTCAATAAATAAAACTCTTTCATGTTGTGAGGAGGGTGTCTCCGGCTCCTTATCCATATTATTGAGGAGCTCTAATAAATCCTTATTTGCCATAACTTAACTTGGTTCTTGTTCTGTAAATACCTCAGGTTGAGGTTCCTCGTAAACTTCCTCTATAATATCAAAATCACCACCACCTAGGATTTTACTCCATTCTTTAGTATGGTCATCTTTATATTTTTTAAGGTCTTTTTCTGTGTCATTAATAAAACCGTGAGGTGTCATAATAATTTTACCTCTAGTAGTAAGACCATTAATGTGGTTTTTATCAATTTGTAGATTAGTACGTTTAGCAAATTCGACTTGCTTTTTATCCTTGATTGCTTTAATCTTAGATGTTCCAGCATTAGCAATATTACCAAATGTAACTACAAACGTAGCATCAAACCACATAGCAAACCCACCTTTATTCATCAACTTTGGTTTACCCATAGGTGATTCTGGTTTTGCTGTCCATACTTTATTAATACAAACTAATGTATTAGTATATGCTGAACTTTCTTTACGTGATAGTGTAATTCTTTGATTAACGCTATTACCGAATTGGGTTGACATAGCACCAGCATTCCATTCGTTATTGTTTTTATTAGAACGTACTGATAACTCACATGGAACTGAACCAATTGAATCCCAAAGGAACATTAAATCAAAGGGTAGATTACCTTTTTTCTGCTCATCTAATAAGTCAAGAATAAAAGCAGCAACATCTTCGATTGTATGAATTGTCTCTCTATCAGCATAAATAAAATTACCTTGATAATCTATTAACTCACCAGTTTCTTCGTCAAATACTTCTTCAATATCTAAACCCATTTGCATAGCATGCTCCCAATTCCATTTCATTTCAGTAATAATGAATACGGGTAGGATACCTGTTTTTTGAGCTGATACAGCTGCTTCAATAAGTGCTGTAGTTTTTCCTGTATCTGAATGTCCTCTAAGTAGACAAATATGTCCTGTAGGGATTCCAGGTACTGAAGTAACTTCTTGGAAGGCATTGCTTAGTGGGACCCACTGTTGGGGTTTAAACTTAACGTTCCCACTAAGACCTTTCTTATCTTTGAAATTACTTAGATCAAATTTACTTTTAATCTCAGCAGACACAGCTGCTGTTAGTGATTTACTTGCCTTTCTAGCCATACTTAAAATGGAAGATCGTTACTACTATCATCATCAAACAAACTATCAAATTTATCCAATTTGGTTTGCTTAACATTGTCTGTAGAAGTATTCAAAGAATAATTAGTTTGAGGAGTAGATACTTCCTTTTCGTCATCAATGATATCACCTTCTTGAGCAGCATCTTCTGGAGATAACCAAGACTCTAGGTTTGATTTCATTTCATCGTAAGGAACTTGTTTAAATACACCTTGTGGGTCTACTTGATTTGACAACCAGCTCTCTACTTTTGAAGCATCAGCATCTAGCGGTGTTTGCTTCATTGATGGAGAAGCTACAGTACGATTGTACTTAGTACCAGTCATTTCTGGTCCTTCAGTAGTTAGCTTGATATCACGACCAGCAACTACATCTGTAAAGTCACCTACTTCTTCATCCATTGCCATTGATAGGAATGATGAGTATAGCTCTTTACCGAATTGCCAAATCTTAACACCTTCATCTTCCATACCACGAACGATAACAGGAGCAAAGTAACGAACTTTCGGTTCGAGCTTTTTAGCCAATTTCCAATTCTCAGGTTGGTCGGTTTGACGGAGTTTTTTAGCAAATTCTACTAGTGGATCTTTCTCATCAAAGTTAATTGGAGAAATCATTACTGGCTTTCCAATACCATAATGGAAATATAATTCACTAAATGGGGTTGCTTTGTTAAACTTAGAAGGAACAATACGAACTGTTTGTTTCCCTACTGATGGTTTCCAGAACAATGATTTACCATTGTTGTTGTTGTTAGAGGTGGGTTTTTGCAGAGCCTCTAAACGCTGCTTGATTACGTCTAAATCCATGTTTATAACTTTTTATTAATAACTAAATATACGAAACTAATTTCGGGGAGCCAAATTAAAGCTCAATGATTTTATGAATTTTGGTTTTTAGTTCTTTAAGCTCGTTTTGTTGAGTTAAAAGGATTGTATTACGATAGTGTTGCCAATTTACTCTATAACGAGAATCTACTATACCTCCATTTAAACCCTTAATTAATTCGTTTAGGGCATTAATAGTGTAAAGTGTGTTACTATCTTTTTTACGATGAACTAAAATTGTATTCTCTGGGATAGAGGATACATTGCCCTGATCAACATTGTATGTAACAACGTATTCATCATTGCTTTTTATATGTAGTACAAACATTTTGTTGTACATGATTGTATATTGAGATTGTAAATCTTCTACTAATCTATCAAGATTCTCAAGACTAGTAAAGGTACAAAATAACTTATTATTCAAATCAATTGTATTTTGGGGTGAGTGTATGTCTGACCCATAAATATAATCGTATCTAGGCAAAATCGTAGTTGATTCCATTTTTTTCTGTAATTCGTAACTTTAATTTATAAAAAACTTGTTTAATCTCATCCAATACGGGTAATTCGTGTTCATCTACATCAAATAAGAACGAATCATACGTATATAGTACGAGTTTGGTATTCCTACCTTTCAATAACTTGAATATACGAAATAATATCTCAATATTCAAGCTTGTTTCCATATTTTGTAAAATATAGTTAAATAGTTTTTGAGGATTCATGTTCTCTAAAACATCACGTTTGTATTCGTAATTAGAGATAGGGCAAGTGATAACGCCTTCTGTTTGAAAAGTCTCCCAGGTCGTACGTATATACTCAGATGTTGCTTTAAAAAATGGAAGATCTTTATAATTATCAAATACTCCTCCGTATAACTGTTTAAATGTTAATTCTTTAGCTTTGTTGTAATCAACACCATACATGCTTGCGAAAGCCTTATGTATATCATTATCACCAAAATCATAGTCGACAAGCATCCCACTAAGAGTAGGATGGTAGGCGCTAATATCAAATTCCACAAACACATTATTACGAGGAATAAAGCTTTTCCTACAACCGTTCTCTTTTGGGAGAGCCGCGTAGTTGATACCATCATGCTTGTTGGAAGGCCTTGTAGTAAGGGTATTAAGATTGTAAGAAGTATAAACATACTCTTCTGGCGGAGTCCGTTGGAAATATTTTTCGAATTCATTTTTATCTATTTTTATACCATTACGCTCTATGGCATTAAACACTAACGTAGCTTTGTCATTATAAAACGGGTTTACCGCGGTATTAACACGGTGCTCTAAATCATCATATACTTGCTCACAAACCTCATAATGTTTAGTAATCGGCACGAGTTGATTAACCGTTAATAGATCCGGAAATCTCCTATATAATGTAGAATGAGCTGTTGTTTGTGGAAGTATATACGGAGGAGATCCTAATGTTATATCTACAAGTTGCTTTAAAATTGTGTAGTGTAGAAATTCTTTTTTGTCTCTTACATATATCGTCTCTAACCCTTTCAAATATAAATATACCTCATCCTCAAATAAATTTTCACATTCGGGGTGAGATATGGGTAGAATGTATCCCTTATGACCTTGAATAGGTCTTACATAGAAGCCAATAATAGAGTTTTGTGTTGGGTGTTGGTAAGGATTATTTGTAATAACCTCTACAAACGCTTCTTTAAAACCACTATTTTTTAAAACTTCAAATTGTTCTTTATTTTCTATTAACCAAAACATTTATTTAAATATACAACCTTTTTTTTATATTATCACTCTTGATAGAATTGGAGATAATTAAATCTTAAATACGCTCCTAAGCCTATAATTTGTAAATTCTTTTCTACAAAGCCAATTTGTTTTGCGTTTATTTCTCTTACTTTTTCTTTTTCCCCAGAGATTAACCATTGAAGGGAAATAGGGATGTAAAGATTTGAGGAGGTGGATTCAGCAAAATTATTACCGTTAATTTCAGTATATAAATTTTGATTTGATTTTTTAACAAAAAACCTAGTAAATTCACCATTTTGGATATCGTCATCTGTAAGAATTGGATAGTAGGGGATTGGGGTATAAGGTAAAATATTTTTATTTTGACCACTTAATATACTATAGGGGGCATTTTCTCTAGTAAACCTATAATCTTCTATTTCAACTCTGTTAGATAATTGAGTACGGGAAAAACCTGGGGAATCTTCTGGGTAGATTAATACTATATTTTTACCTTCATTAGGTTCTTTACCTGAGTAAAGGAGACCATCAGAGGTTTTAAAATAGGGACCCGTATATAGTTGTTTAGAGCGAGCTTCTATAAGTTCACCATTACTATAAAATCCAGTTTGTATTTGATTTTTTGGGTAGTACATTAATTTGAATTATTGTTAAAAAAATCATTACTTGCGGACGTTGCAGTTTGCATAAAGTCAGTATTAAATGGGTTAGTATCCCCATCCATAAATGAAGTATTACTATTAAAATCAATATTAGCTGAAGGGGTACCTTGGTTTGTTGCCGGTGGTGATTCATATTGTGATGAATCTTTAATTGCTTCTAAAGAGGCATCCCATAATTCTTGTTTTTTATTTCCAGCATTAGCATCTTTTTCTAATAATTCTTGTACTTTAGGGCTATTTGGGTTACCAAATAACCAACTCCCATAATATTTTTCAGCTGCTGCTTGTGAATTTGGTATTCTATCATCTTCTATATTACCCCAACCTTTTGCGTTTAATTTACTAGCAACAAATTGGATCCCATCTGCTTCTGTTTTAAATGAGGCAAACCATCTAGCATTTGCTGTTCTATCTCCTTGTCCTGCTTCACCTTCTTTAGAGTTAAAACTACCATTTATGTAAGAGTCAATACCTGACCATTTAAGGTCTGTTTGTACCCCATAGTAATTATAATTAAAACCTTGTAAATTTTGTTCTTGTTGAGCTAAAAACACTACACTAGCTTTAATACTATCATTATAATTAGATCCTAAGGTTGAATTTACATTAGCAGCAAAAGAACTTAATGAAGTAGGAGTAGAGAATGTATTTTGAGCTGGAGGGTATTTGTTTTTTGTAGAATCTAATAAATTACCTGGGTTGCTAAGTTGGACTAAACGTTCAAGATTTTGGGATTCAGGTAATTTAGGGACTGCTATAGTCTCTAATTTAGTATTCCATTTATTATTTACTACCTCATGAGAAACACCTTTAATAATCCAATATAAAGTTTGTGGATAGTAATTAGGCAGAAATCTAGTATCTACTTTTAATCTATCGTAAATTCTAATTCCAGATAACCCATCCATTGTAACTTGGATATTTATAGGAATCATGCCTATTTGGTTAGTACCAAATTTAGAAATACCTTTATTTTGAGATTCAGCATTAGCTAACTCATTTTCTAATTTTATTAATTCTGCTAACCAATCTTTTTGAAGTTTTACAAATTCAGAATAGCGGTCTGTAGGAAAAGATTTAAAATAATATTTTTTTATTTTTGTTCCATCTAATCCAGGATTTACTGAAAGTTCTGCTACTCCACCTTGAGAATACCCAAACCATAAAAATTTAAGTTGTTGTTTTAATGTTTCTATTTTTTCTTGAATAGTAGGTTTGTTTTCATTATTATCTTTACTTAAAGAATCTAACTTTTGAGGGTAATATCTATCTACAAGCCCAAAATTCCATCTAGATAATCCTGTAGCATCTTCTCCTACCGTTTTACCCTGTGCTTGTGCCCCTACTGATACTGTAGTAGAAAAATCATTAGTAAGTTCTGTTTTAATATTAACTTCTGTTACAAAACTACCTTCAGTCCCAACTGTTGAACCAGATAAATCTGTTAATGGTTTCATCCCATATAAATTAACAGTAGCTCCTTCATTATCAGGGACTTGGGTGCCATAGATAGAGTTTTGGTCATAAATTCTCATTACTCTATCGTCTTCTAATCTAATAGAAAGTTTATTAACTCCCCCTAAACAACTATTTGCAGTTTTTAATAATTTATCTACAAAATCATATAGTGGAATTTTTGTAGTATCTTCATCTCTTAATTCTTCAATAGTATCTATAAGATATTGATACTCAAAATATATATTCATTATTTTCCCATGTAAAGGAAAATCTTCTTTTGGGTTATTAGGATTAAATTTAGAACCAAAATTTTCTAATTGTGCTTTTGGTAACCTAAAAATACTATCTTGTATTATAGGAAATTCCCAGTCTTTTTCTTCACCTATAGGAGCTACTGCATTTCCACTACTATCATATTCTAAATTTTTATAAGTTAAATCTTCTAAACCAAAACCATATGGGATTGGATTATTAACCATTACTTTTGAAGGGTCAGCTGAAACATTAATTCCTGGGTAGTAACAAATATTTTTTAGGGTATCTGTGTCAATATCAATAATAGGTTTTGATGAAGTAGATATATATAATAATAGCCTATCTTTAATAAAATCTAGAATATCTCCAAAACGAATATAATAATAATTATGAGTACCAAATTGAGCAAAAGCACTTGCTATTTTTCCTCTAGATGAAGGTAAACGGGTATAACTTAAAGACGCAATAGTATCTCCAGGTTTAATTGTTTCGGTTTCTCCAGGAGGTGCAAAATAACCATCTTTTTGTGTTATTTTTGTTGTACTTTGTAGATAATTTTTAAATAAATCATCATTATCTTGTATAAAATTAGTTCTTGTTATTTCTCCTTCTTTATTTACTATTCTAATGTTAGTGCCTGCGGGAGTAGCTACTATATCTAAAAATCTAGTTAATGCTGATGTATTATGGGGTTGGGTTCCAAGTAGTTCGTTTTCTAGTTTTTCTTCTAATGTTCCATATTGTCCATCTATAGTTAGACTTTCAATTACATCACCCCAACTAATTAAAGACAATGAGATTTCCCAATATCCACCTTTAGCTATATATTCCCAACTAAAGTTTTTTACTCTACCAAAAAAAGCATCGTAATTACCATTTGATGCTTCTCTTTCAGCTTCTATCCTTGATATAAAACTAGTAGGATCTTTAGTAAGGTCTATTTCTACCCCATTTTCCCAAATTTTTCCACTAAGAAACATATAAATCATACTAGAAGCACCATCTTTTTGATATTTACCTTCATTATCAAAATATAGTGAATTACCCCATTCTAAAAACATAGTATAACCAATCCTACAATAAAGGTTATCTATCATTTTGAATTGTTCTTCACTATTAGCTCGGATAGTTATACTAGCATCCCTTAAAGAACCCATGTTTTTGGATTTAAGAGAAAATGAAGTAATACCAGGCATTGGTTTAAAACCATCTGGGTTAGTACCTCCAAACCCATAAGCCGAGTCATCAAAAGCGTTATTTTTTTCTGTAATACCAAATCTATGATTATGACCTATAAGAAACCCATCTGAATCTGAGGTAAAATAAGAAGTGCCTCCATATAATACTATGTTACGAGCTAGAAAATTTCCAAAGTATTGTTGAGGATCCCCTGTTAAATTTAATAATTTAACTCTTTCTTCACCATCGTTATTTTCAGTAGTAACTAATGTTTTACCTGTAATTCCATCGCTTAAAACATAATTAACTAGTTGATTAGTTAACCCATTATATCCACTTAAATCTGTGGTATCTTCTCCAGAAGAGATATTTGCTTCTTCTCCCCCTGTTGTATCAATATATTCAGAAATTTTACTATTTGCAATATTAACAGATGATGCTAAAGCGACAAAAGCACTTTTACCATTTTCCCAAACGATTTCTTCACTAGTTTTATTAAAATTTCCTAATTTTTCTTGACGAACTTTAATTTGTTCATCTACGTAAGGTTTAAATGGCCCTCCAACTATATTAGTACCATCATAATTAATTTTTGCCATAACTTATACATTTCTTGTTATTTCCGAAATATTAGCCGGAATACGTAATTGAACACCAAGTGGAGGATAAAGTGAACCTATATACTCAGGATTAGCTGAGGAAATAACCCACCATAAGCTGGGATCTTTATAGTATTGGTTGGCTAGTAAATCGTATCTATCTCCAATAGCTGTAATAACATACAAATCATTATTACTTCTAGGAATTTCAAGATACCTTCTAGTAGCATAGTAACGCTTACCTTCGGTATTTTTTATTATTTTTGTTCTACTATACCTTCCCATTATTCTTCTGCTGTATCACTTGATGGTTCTAAACCTCCTAAACTTAATCTATTCCCATATTCAGGGATATAAGTTCTATTTTGAGTACCTTTTGAATATAAATTATTTTTATTTCCATCCCCATCATTAGTTAATGCTATATATCTTTGGTCGATATTTCCTTTTCCAAATACTCCATCTATGTTTTTAGGTCTATCAAGAGATGATCCTACAATTTGTGGTAAGAAAGTGTGAATTGGTTTAAATGATACTTGAACTTGGATCATATGAGTTAATTCTTTTACTGAGGGGTCTCTGTATGATATACCACCTACAGCTTCTCCATCGGTAGAATCTGCTGGGATGCCTATTTCCCAAGGTGAATCTTGAGGCATAGTATAATTTAAGGAAGTAAGAACACCTGGTTGTTCATAAAAATAACCACCTAAAGTTAATTGGTGGATATTACCTCTCATAAACCCATCCGTAATGTTGTAGTTAGGGGTTAAACTCGATTGTAAATAGTTTAACTTTTGATACATAAGAGATAATTCAGGTTTTGACTGAGCTGCTACTGTAAATGAAAAACTTACTTCTCTATTAAATCCTGTATAATTGTAAAATTCTTCTGCTCTACCTAAGTATTTAAATGAATCCCAGTTAGCAGACATATTATCCGTAATAGCACCATCAAAGAATGCTGGGAAATGGACAAATGTTTTTTGTGAAGGTTGATCTGGGTTTATAACTGCAAATCTAAGTTTAACAAAATCATTTTTCTTTTTACTTTCAGTAACGCTATCTGCAACGTACATATACATTGCGTTAATTTCGTTTACTACGTATGGTTTATTTGTAGCGGGATCAATAGCACCTTTTGAATAATTAGTTCTAATTAAACCTTTTTTACCTGGGTCTCCAGCGTTTACTCTTTGTTCGTAATTTCTTGTTGTATAATCAGGGGCATCTGTTAAAGTACCATTTTTTCTAGCTTTGTTATAAGCTTCAGTACCAATAGAATCTGCTGTAATTTCTCTTCTAAAATCTCTAACTTGTGTACCACCATTTCTAGATAAAATTTGAGATAAAATTTGTTCTTGTGTTAAAGAAGCAGCTCCTTCTCTAGTAGTAACAGTTGTATCTGTATCTGTAAAGTCACCACCTTTAGTTACTGAAGGATTGTTTATTTGTTGGCCTTCAGGATTAATAAAGTTTTCGGGGATTTCATCTGTCCAAGTAAAAAATTCTTTAGATACTGAATTCCATTCTCTATTTAATGAATTTCTGCCTCCTGTAGTTAATAACGATAAAGATTGTAAATAGTTACCTGGGGTAAAAGGTTCTTTACCTGTTTTACCCGGTTCACCATAAAAATATCCAGGATTACGCGAGACTTCAGCGTTTTGAACACCTGTCCTTTGATCAGCATACCTTATATTGGTTCTACCTATCCCTAAGTCTGATCCAGGACCTCCACCATATGATAAAACATTAACTCCCGTTGAACCACCTTCATTAAAGATTTCTCCGTCACCAAAAGTTCTAGATTTACCTTCATCTATTAAAGTTTTAAGTCTAACTAATCTATTATTTCCTGGGAGTTGGGTGGGTTTTATCCTAACCCCATATAAACTGTTATTATTAGAATAAGCACCAGTTTGTTCAAATGGGTTTACACCTTGCTTATTTAAATGACCCCCAAAAGCGTTAACACCTGCTTGGGATAAAGTAGATAGGGGGGTATAAGTACCTTCGTTTAAAATGCCACTTGTTTGAGTACGGACTGCTGTACGCGAAAGTAAATTTTGTTTAGCAGCAAATAATAAACCACTTGGATTTTTAGGATTTAAAAACATTTTACCTAAACGTAAAACATCTTTTGCTGTATCTGTAACTGCGTTTAGACCACCACGCAATAAAAAATCTTTTACCCCAATTGGAGAGGCTAATGCTTCTTCAAATGGGGTTTCTGGAATTCCGGTTTTAATATATGGTTGCCCACTATTACCACCACCTTTCCTATCTTTCCCAAACCTTAAAGATTTAAGATCAGTTTTTAGGTCTAATAAAGGCATTTAATTATCCTGGTAAGTTATCTGAATACTTAGGAGGAGTAATTCCATTTAAATCCAATGTAGATGGAGATACTTTAACAGTACCAAACATATTGGGATTTCCATTAATAGAATACTCATTGTGTAATTTAGACTGATCACTAGCTCCCTTCATTGTAGGAGGAGTAGCTCCATTAAATTGAGTTAATGGAGAACCATCATTTGCTAATTTGTTTTTAAGTGACATAATTTATGTTTTTATTATAAATATTAAAGTTTACTGAATGATTTTGAACTTGCTTGAGCAAATGCCTCATTATCAATGTATAATTTAGTTTCTACAACAGCGGCTGATTGAGGTGATGAGTTTACTGTTGAGGCTTGGATTGTATCTCTATTATTTAGAGCATAATTTCCTTCTTTACTAACTAATATTCTATCACCATATCCAGAACCACCTGTAGGCATAGACATTAAATCATCGGCTTTAGCTGATTTAATTCCTCTAGATACTAACCCTACACCTGCTAAAGCTAAACCAGCTCCTACGGCAAATTTAATAGGATTAGTAAATGCACCCGCTATCGCGGCTGCGGCTGCTATTGCAGCATATGCTACAGCTACTATTCCAGCTAAAACTCCTATAACTTTAAGTAAAGGTTTAATAGTAGCTAATCCTTCTGCTATTAACCCTACAGCAAAAGCAATACCTTGGAATAAAGGACTTAATACTGTTACTACAGGTTCTAAAATATCTATTAAAATATCGGCTATAGATAATACTAAAGGAGCAATAGTAGCAAATACTTCACCTAACTTTTCAGTTGTAGCATTAATTCTGTCTTGGACTGAGGCTTGTTGTTCAAGGGTAGCGTATCCTTTTTCTGCTATTTCTTGTTGTGCTTGAGCTAAACCTACTTCAGCAATTCTAGCATTTAAAATTCTTTCTTTATTTTTTGCTTCTTCTCCAGAAACTCCTGCTAGTTGTTCCTGAACATATAAGGTTTGGGCTAATTCTTCTCGATTCATACCAACAGCTTTTGCTAAAGCTTCTTGTTCGATACGATTCATTTTTCCAAATTCAGCAGCAGTACCTATTTGAGAAGATATTTCTTTAGCTACAGTAGCTACATCATTATTTAAAGCTGCAAATCTTGCTCTATCTAAATTAAGTTCTTTACCAATTAATAGTTCAGCTGAAAGTTCGTCTTCAATAGAAGATTCGAATTGGAGGATTGAACCTGCTATAGCTTCTATTTTAGATAACTCTAAACCCAAAGATTTTGCTGTTGCTACAGCATCAGCAATGGCTTCCCCACTTTTACCTAATGATAGTGTTGTGGCTGCTGATACTTTGGAAATTTCTTTTACTACATCCCTTTCATTTAAAACTACTCCTAGTCTTGTAGAAGAAATTTTAGCTTGAGCTAATACTTCTCCTGTAATAGTTTCCATTTCTTTACCAGTAGTAGCAGAAAGTTTAAATATACCTGTTAATTCTTCATTTGTAAATCCTGCGGCTTCACGTAATTCAGTCATAGTAGTTAACTGTTCATCAGTCAACATAACAGTAGTACCCAATAATTGGTTAATAGCCATTTGGGTTTCAGCTACTTTAGCACTAGTAACAAATATAGATTCGGAAGCTGATGCTACGCCCTGCATTTGGGTTTGCATTTGTAATGCTTCTTGGTAAGAAACATTAAAACTTTTAGCTAAGTCCCCTGCAACTTTATCTGCTTTAAGAATTGAAGCTACTAGTTGAAGCAAAATAAACTTTTTCATAAAAGTTTTTAAAGCACTAAAGGCAGCTTTTAATGGAGTTGTTAACTGAAGTCCAAGTTTTTTAGCTTTAGCAACAGCTGCTGTACCTGTTAATTGTTCCCCAGATTTATCTACTAATTTAGCTCGCATATCTTCGGGGAGTTTACTAATAAAATCTTGGTCTAATCCTTTTCCTCCTGTTTTTCCCGAAAGTATAGCATTTCGTTTTTGTATTTCTTTTAAACTACCTCCTCCTGTAGTTAAAGCTTCTCTATAACCTGTAGCAGCTTGATCAAAACCAGGAAGAAGATTTCGTAGTCCTGGGATTAGGTTTACTATATCTTTTAAAGTATTAAACATAGATAAAAACCCATCATCAGCAATAGCTTTACTAATGTTTTCTATATCATTTAATTCGGATTGAAGTTTTTTAGCAGAATCAACTTGAGCTAAAATACTATCTTGAATAGCTTTATTTAACTTTGCATCAGTTGAAAAGGTTTGTTGAGCTTGTTTTTGTAAAAAATTAATATTTTTAGTAACCTTTACTCTATCATTCGCTATTTTATCAAGAAGTTTTTGGGTACCTAATTCACTAGCAGTAACAGATTGGAGAGATCTAGCTATGTTTAAATTTGTTCCAGCTGCTTTATTAAGTTCTCGTTGTTGGTTAAACCTTTTAACATTACCTTGTTCTACTTGGTTTAAATATTTTAACTGATCACGAAGGATATCATTTTCATTAGATATTTCATCGGCAACTTCACCTTCAAACACTACCCTCTGTTGAGCAAGTCTATTTAGTGCTTCAACTGTACTAAGTTGAGCATCTAACATTTCATTTTGTTTTCTAGTTTCGTTTGCTTTATCGGCCATGCGTGATTATTTATTATAAATATTGAGGGCGTCAATTCTTTGACGCCCCCGTATTATAAGAAGTTTTAGGTTTTACACCTTTAAGAAATTCTGGGGATTTTACTTTACCATCAGTACCTACTAAGGTTTGAGAACCACCACTTTTAGCTTCTTCCATTTGTTTCTTTTCTTCATCATAAAAATCTTTTATTTGTTTAAAAGTAAATTTACGAAGCCAAATAGGCATATTATAGATAGTTTCCCAATCATACCCACCTTTACCATGAAATATAATTTGGTGGATTTGAGTAAATAAATTTAACCTAAATTCAGGAGCTATATCAAGCGTCAGGCCAAAAAAAGTTAAGCCCAATAGGGATCGTGACCTCCTCACCACTATCTAAAACATATTGCATATCTACATCAGGTTGAGTTTCTCTCATATGCTCTCTTAAAGCACGAGAATCTTTGGCTAATAAATAGTTATCAACAAATTCACGAATTGTTTTAGTATCTTCATCTCCACCAACTGATGTAATCATGTATTTCATACGAGTAGATAATTCAGCTGAACTCATTTTGTCTAGTCGTTTAAGGCCGGCTAGTTCACGATCAATTTTTTTCTCATCATGACCTGTTAACATTTTATATGTAATAGGTGTGTTTGTAGAAGGTAATGTAAAATGGAATTCATTTACACCTTGGGTGATTGAATCCTCGTCAAAAGGACGTGGGTCTAACGTAGATAAATCAACAGTATATTCCATACCATTGTACTCGAATTGATAATCTTTACCATAGCCTAAAATGCGGGCAGCCATAAAAAGGGCATTTTTATCACCTACAATTAAATCATTATAGTCAATGTTTTTGTCTACAATAAGAGATTGTAATAATTTATCTAACACAATTCCTTTTTGGATATAGGCTTGGTTAGAAAGGATATCTTCTTCTTTAGCAGTCATGTATTTCATTTCTACTTCTCCCGATGATAGTATATTATCTTTTGGGTAGATTAATCCTTTTGAAGGTAGTTCTACTACCTCAGTTGGAAATTTAAATTCGCTCATAATTTTTATTAGTTATAACGTTTATCGTGTATACATACTAATGATACAAAAGAGCTTGACGTTAGCCAAGCTCTCTTTAAAAGTATTTGTTTTCTTTTTTAGAAGTTCAAGATACAGTAATCTGGTTGAACTGTCATCGTTAAGTTGATAGCAGTGTTTTCTGTATCCCAACCATATTCACCAAAGTTAGTTTCAGTAATCATAGCACCTTTGATAATCCATTCAGAAACTACATCACCTACAGGACCCAATACGTTAAACGTTAAATCTTTCTTGTAGAAATCTGAGTAACCATCCCTACCGGTTACAGATTCGTGGTGTAAACGTACCCACTCCATTACTGCTTGAGCACCAGAAGGAGTAATTGGGTCAAATAATGTAAACTGAATTGTATTCCAAGTTGTTTTACCCTTAACGAAACGTTGTACGTTAATATGGTTAAGAGCTACTGAACCTTGAGTTAAACTTACAGCACCTACACCTTTTACGATGTATGCTGGGAATCCATCCATATACATGATGAACCTATTCGCTTGTTTTGGTTCAAACGCTGTGAAAAATATTTCGTTAGGATCTAATACTGCCATTTTTATTTATTTTATTCTAATTATAAATATTTACTTTTTTAACTTTTATGATGGGAAAGTTGCTCCCGTTGGTAATACATTAAAGTCTAAGTAAATAAATTCAGCCGTTCTAGTTGGTTGTAAGTAAATAGCACCTACTAATTGATTTCTATCAATTACATCTGGGGTGTTATTACTATCATCCATTACTACTTTAAACGCATATAGACCTTGTCTTTGTTGTACACTTTCTAAGTATGGATTTACTGCTGCTAAGAAATTATTTCTTGTAGCTGCTGTATTTTGTTCAAACACTAATGTTTGAGCAACTTGTCCAATGTAAGATTTAAGAGCAATCAACAATCTTCTAACATTTACTCTGTCTAAAGCACTTGCTTGACGTTGTAATGTTTTTTGACCATATACTACAACACCTGTTCCAGGGAAAGTACCTATTGGATTAACATTTTCTTCGTATAAAGTATCTCTACTAGCTGCTGGTAATTGTCTTTCAGCGCGAACTACGTTAGTTAATCCTCCTCTGTTGATACCCGCTGGGGCAAACCATGGCTCGCTTACACTGTCGTTATATGCGTAAACTCCCCCAATCATTGTTGAAGCTGGGACCCATACTCTATCACCTAAATCAGGATCAATTATTTGTAACCAAGGCCAGTACATAGTAGCGTATGAAGTATTTCTTGAAGCAGCTTCAGTAGTAGTTGCTGTAATACTACTAGCATAAGGTACAGGATCAATTACTAAAATATTATCTCCTCTTTGTTGAGTATTATTAATTGCTGTAGTAATTTGAGAAGTATGAGTATCGTTAGTTAATCCTGGGAGGAAGTAAGAGTTAAATTGGTAATTATCTTGGTTAGATAATAAGTTTAACATATTTGTATAATCACTTCCTACTAGACCTTGTGAATCATTGGCATCAATATATTGATACATATTCATTGTTCTACCTGAAGGAACTACGTTACCTACACCACCAGCAAATGAACCATTATACGAACCTGATCCTACTATTGGGATAGATCCTGTGTATTGATCTTTAGCATTTCCTGCATTATCTAAATAATTTGGAGTTAATAGGTTTACTGATTTTACTCTTACGTATCTAGAAGCGTTAGGGTAAGAACCTGATACTTGTAGGTAATTACCACTTGATTGGTAATTATATTTTTCATCACCAATTACTTTAGTAATAAAGTTATCTTGGGTTGGATCTAACGATAAATTATTCCAAGATTCTAATACTACTTTATTATTTTGAGTATCATTACCTCTTCTAACTAATAATGAGAAAGTACCTGATGAGGTGTTTGCTGTTGAAATTTCCCATCTAATGTTATCGGATGAACCAGATTCCATTGCTGCTTGAGAAAGTACTGAACCTGTATTATTCCAGATAACACCTTTATCAATAGCTTCTAATTCAAATGAAGTGAAATTTATAATATCAGCTGCTGTTAAAGTAATTACTAAATCAGCTGTTGGGATACCCATATTAGCTGCTGCTACTGTTAATGTATCTCCTATTACATATCCTGTTCCAGCTGTGCTAACTTGTACTCCTACTGTTTCTATAAGTAAATCATTAGCAACTAATGTGAATGTTGCTGCTGATGAATTTTGTAGCATTGCAGCTGAAACTGTTATTACTAAATCTCCTGATGCACCTGTAAATCCAGCTGCTATTAAATCAGCTGAAGAAATTGTAATAGTATCATTTTCAGCATATCCTGTACCAATATTAACTACTGATACGGCTGCTAAAGCATTTGCTCCATCACCTGTTACTGAAATAGTTGCTCCAGTACCTGTTCCTGAGGTTGAGGTTTGTGCTATTGTAAAAGGCCCTGCTACGTTTCCAATTGCGGTTGCTGCTGTATCAGCTAAAATATTATCTGCGTTTATTAACTGTCCAGTTCCTAAAGCACCGGCTGCAATTGTTAATACATCAGTTGCTACATATCCTGAACCAGCTGTTGTTACTGTAATACTTGTAATTGTTGGGGCAGTTGTTCCTGCTACTACTACTGTAGCTTTAGCACCTGTACCGGTTCCACCTGTTAAAGAAACTCCTGTATAAGTAGCAGCTCCTGCATCAGTTGGATTAGAAGTAATTGATGGGAGTAAAGCATCAGCAGCAGTTATTAATTTACCATTTGCAGCTGAAGCTGTAACTGCTAATATTATACCTGTTCCATCTCCACTTGTAGTAGGTGTTACAACGTTTTGAAAAGCTGAACCACCTACACCACCTGAAGTATAAGAGCCGAGTAAATTTGTACCTACACTAATATTTCCTGTTTCTCCACCGTCAATACTAGCTGAGGCATAGTTCCAAGTTGATGGACTGTTTACTACTCTAGTTACTAACAAAGTGTTACCACCATTATTAAAATAGTTGTAAGCTGCGATTGAAGTAAAGAAAGTATAATCTAAACTACCACTTTCAAAAGTTGTTCCGAATCTGTTTTGATAATCACTGTAAGATGTAACAACTGTAGGTTGTTCTACTGGTCCTTTAACTGCAGGACCAACAATAGCAGCTCCTACTTGAACAGGTTGCTGCGTAATAAATGACTGGTCATTCTCTCTTGCTAATACACCGGGTGATATTAATGTTTCTGCCATTGTAATGAGATTATTATTTTGTTATAAATATTCAAGAGAGAATCAAAAATTAATCTATTTTTGTAAATTCTCCTGTTTCTATGTTAATGTTTCCATCTCCATACTTTTGTTGAAGATCATCACCAAATTTTTGACTTTTAGTTTGTAATTTAATAATTTCTTGTCTTAAATTATCTTTTTGCAATTGTAAAGTTTGGATTTGATACTCAACACTACCTAATTGATCTACTAAATTTAATTCTGTTTGTTGAATTTCTTTAATAGTATCTAGTTCTTGTTTTTTCAATAACACTTTTTCCATGTTTATAAATATTATATTATTTTTTATTATTTAATAGTTTTTTAACCTCTGTAAATACTTTTCCTGGGGTGATTGATTTTTGACATATAAACTGTTTATCGGTTCCTTTCCAAATAGGACACCATTCCCAATCACTAGCATCAAATGTAAAATTGGGATTAGTCCAACAAGGAGAACATGAATTTTCTACAGCAAGTCTAGTTACTTTAGAAGTAAATTCATGACCTTCTTCAACAAAACCATTTATCATTACTGTATGTTTATTTAAAGCCCAATTAAACCAAGATAAACCTGAACCTAATCCTATAAACATATCAGCGTGTAATAAATAATTAGCAATTTTATCAAAAGGCTGGTTCCAGGAATTTATTATATTAGGTAAATCACTTTGATCTTTAGTTAATGCTACTACTTGGTATCCGGATTGGGTTAATAGTTTAATTAAAGAAATCCAATAAGCTTTAGGCCATTCTTTACAACCAGAGGTAGCTTGAGGTCCTATAACTATATATTTGTTTTTAATTGGACGGACTTGTTTTTTAAAATTAATACCTAAATTTAATTCTTTATATTCTAAACCTAAAATATCAGTTGCAGTTTGTTGAAGGGGGATTGTATTACATTGATTTGGGTGATTTTCAAAGTTTTTCCACCCACCATTATTATCTCTAAACCAGCCTATTTTATAACTAGCAGTTAAATTACTAATATTAGAGCCTGGGGTTGTAAATTCAATATTTTTATATGCTTCTAAATCTTTAAACCAATCGTTATGAAATGTAGATAAAACTACTTTACAATTATGTTTTTTAGCAAATTCTACAGCGTATGGTGTCCATGCTAAAGTATCACCTATAGATTTAGATTCTAAAGAAATTAAAACCTTCCCTTTTTCTAAATTTAATGTATTTACTATTTTACCATTAACTTTAATAATCCATGGAATATAATAATTTTTAGAACAGGTAGTCCACATATTATTATTAATAGTTGTACTATGGATAACTTCATTAGTATTACTATTAATAAATTCAATAAAATATTCTTGTTCTATATCCCCTTTAACTTCAACTTTAGGACCATCTAAATAGGAAATTAAAATTTTGTTAGGTTTAGGAGTGTAATTAACCATAAAATCTTGAAGAGTATCTTTACCAATTTGAGCTACTTTATCCCAATTAAAATCACGATGGATAATTTTTGCTTCTTCTATAGCTCGTTTTTTATGATCTGTGTAATTTTCAAAAGCATCACGCATTACACGAGCTAAGTCTTCATAGTCGGGTTCATAATAATTACCTGGGATGAATTTATCTTCTAAATTAATTCCAAAATTAGAATAATTATTTCCTTGAGTTGATTTTTCTCCTATAATTTTTACAGGTAAGCCTTTACCTGAAGCAAATTCTGTTTGACCTGAACAATCTGAGTAAATAGAGGGAGTACCACAAGCCATAGCTTCAATTAAAGGTAAATTCCATCCTTCACTACGAGCACAAGATAAAAATACATGACCATTTTTCATGTATGTAATATAATCTTCTCGTGAGGGGAAGTGTTTAATTTTTAATCGTGGATCTGAAATGTTAAATTTTTCTAGTCTTTCTTGTGTAGTTTTACAACCATCTAAAGGTTCACCCCAAGGGTTATCAATAGATAAAATTAAATCTACAGGCTCATTTGGGTCAAATTCCTTAAGGAAGGTTTCAATAATTTCTTTAGTAGATTTTCTGTAATCCCAACGTCCAAAATGAATAAATTTAAATCTACCATCTACATAATCTAATGTTGTTTGGGGGTCTTCTGGGTAGAAAGTTTTAGTATCTACTCCTTCAGGTACAACTTTTACCTTAGCAGGATCTGCTCCCTGGTCTATTGTGCATTGAGCTTGCCATTTAGAAGGAACCCACATTTGGTCAAAAGTTTTCCACTGTTCAAAAAACCCTTTAGGTTGTACTGTAGATTCCCATACATTATAACCAATTTTAGGACCATTATAACCTTCATAAAAATAATAATGATTGGTTTCACTTAAAATTAAATTAACATTATGGTTAAAGTCTTGCCCATAATTTGGATAAATTTTAGATTCAAACCTATTTTGTTCATTACCATCATATAATAAAGTTTGTTGATGGAGAATATTTTTATCTGTATCTATGATATAAGGCTCATTATTGTGAGGTTCATCTGTAGAACCATCCCAATATTTACCAACAGTATAGTTTCTGACTTTAATGTCTAAATATTTAGATAAATGCCTAAAAAATTCTCGTGTATGATTATTATACCCTGTAGTGCCTATGTAAGAGGCATGGGCAAAAACCTTTGGTTGTTTCATATATAACTTTATATTTTTAGTTGTAACTAAATGTATGGAGGGGGGACTAGCCCCCCTACCTACTTTTTATTTTTCGTTAATCTTTTTTTCTAAAATTTCTATTTTAGCATTCAGTTCTTTAACTGATTCGATTAACACTGCTACTAATTTATCGTATTTAACAGCTTTGTATCCTGTTTTTGCTCTAGTTTCTACTAATTCTGGGAATACAGCTTCAACTTCTTGAGCAATTACACCAACATCAGCTCCTTCATTAGCATGGATTTCTTTGTTTTTATTTTCTTCAAATTCTAACCAATCAAAAGTAACACCATTTAACATACTTACTTTTTCTAAAGCATTTGGTATGTTTACTATGTTTGTTTTTAATCTTCTATCTGAAGAGTAATAAGCAATAACGTCATTAGTTGCTCTAATTAATCCATCTGTTGTAGTTGATGTAGTAGCACCAACAATTAAACCACCACCATCAATATAGGTGTAACCATCGCCCCATTGTTGTACTAAAGTACCATCAAAACCCTTAATTTTAGTAGAAAGAGAATCAGAACCTTTATTTATTTCAAGTACACTACTATTCATTCCAAGTTCTGAACTTCCGATTATAATTGAGCCTCCTAATGATAAGGTAGAACCATCAAATGTTAAATTAGCTTCACCATTAATAGTAGCAGTACCTGTTGCTGTTAATACTCTATTATTTGTATTATTTGTAATAGTTGTAGTACCTGATGAACCTGATGTACCGGATGAACCTGAGGTACCATTGTTACCATTGTTTCCTGAGTTTCCTGAAGATCCTGATGTACCGGATGAACCTGAGGTACCATTGTTACCATTGTTTCCTGAGTTTCCTGAAGATCCTGATGTACCTGATGAGCCTGAAGTACCTGAATTACCAGAGTTACCTGAAGATCCTGAAGTACCTGATGAGCCTGAGGTACCTGAGTTACCAGAGTTACCTGAAGATCCTGAAGTACCTGATGAGCCTGAAGTACCTGAATTACCAGAGTTACCTGATGAGCCTGAAGTTCCTGATGAACCTGAAGTACCGTTGTTACCTGAGTTACCTGAGCTACCTGAGGTACCTGATGAACCTGAAGTACCGTTGTTACCTGAGTTACCTGAGCTACCTGAGGTACC
>JAAHTG010000327.1_pt1 | contig 44114 bp, 50 predicted proteins | sample 6116081 | NCBI WGS metagenome assembly JAAHTG01 (sample SAMN13939989, study PRJNA603662) | sponge metagenome | isolation source: marine sponge | host: Mycale hentscheli | place: New Zealand | collected 2005 | reverse complement strand
TTAATCCAACCACGAATGGTTTAGATGAACTTTGCCATAAAAATTCAAGATAAGTCACACCTGAAATAGCCATATTATATAGGATATTTGCCGTGTTACCTGCTTCACCTGCCGGAATACCTCCACCTGCTGCGATTGCGGTTACCTTAGTTATCGTATTATATGCTCCACCAATTTCAACAGATGCTACATCTGCTGCCGTAGAGTTATATAATGAGATAATGTAAGGTTGTGATGAACTAGCATCAGCCGAACCCATTGCGTTTAAGTATTCTTCTTCAGAACCACCAAAGTCAAAAGCATCATCCCAATCATTCACACCATTAGCTGACATAAATTCGTTTGAAATGTTTTCTTCTGCATCAGAGAAATAACGGTTTAAATTTTCCATTTTTTCTTTAATTTATTTGGTTAAACAATTATAATTCATAAACTTTTTATGAACTAAACAACATAAACTCCCCTTAACGGGTCACTCTTTTTACAAAACTTAATAATTATCTTGTTATCAATTATCAACTCTTAGGAGCCGTGGGCTCAACTAAAAGGACCATATCAAACTGACTGCCCTTGGGACTTACCATCAATAATTACTATGCTTCACCATCTTTGTCTAGGAAGTTCTTTTCAACCACATTTGCTCCAATGATACCTATCATTACACCAACTGCGACTCCAAGAATACCCATCAACATAGACTTCTTTCCTTTTCCTTCAATCATCTTACTAAAGATTTTAAATTAAACTTAGGCACAAGCCATTGTTAAATACAAAAACAAATTTATAAACATATATAGGTTTATTAGCTTGTTGTTATGTAAATAAGTGTAACCGGATTAGTTGAAGTTATTTTAAAAAATACTATTTAACCCTGAAAATTTGATAAAAAAGTTGAAATTAAGTTGAAATTAAAATGATTTTTTAACTTCATTAACGATAACACCATTCATAACAGAAAATATTCCTACTATTAATGCTAACTTAACTAACTCTTTAGAATCCGGTAATTTGAAGTTATTTGGATTTGTCACTTCGCCCTCTAATTCTTTTGTATGATTTTTACCCATATTAAAATGGATAATTGCTTCAGTCATAAATAGAACAAAAGTTGTGCCTCCAACAATAAGACCTAGATTCTTTTTCATTGGACAAAGATAAATAAAAATATATTATAAAAAATTAATTCAATACATTTTCAATTTCCATACCTGTAAGAACATACTTAATATCAGGATTTATGGCAATATGATATTCTTTATAAAGCCCCATAGCTATTGCCATTGAAACAGAAGGATTACAATAAAACTTATTACATTTTTTTATCATCCAAGCCATATCATATAAATCTTTTACTTTATCGCCATAAAAAATTAAATTATCTTTTACATCGTATTCTTTTAAAAGGGCTTCATATTCATCTTTCAAACCAATAAAATAGTTTTTACCTTTTTGTTCTTTAATACATTTTTCCCAATTAAAATCTACTCCATCTCTGTACCTTTGGGTTATATGAAATACATTAAATTTTCCTTTTGGAATTTCTACATTATTATTTAATTCGGGAGTATTAAATGTAAAGTCATCCTTCAATAATAAATAGGGAAATGGAGTGTCTTGAGGATTTTCTTTCCAAACTCTAAAATATGAAAACACTACTTGTTCTTCAAAAAGTTTTGGTGAAAGCCTAAAATAATCTAAATCAAAATCTAATTCTACTGAATTATCATATTTAACTTTTACCTCTATGTCTATTTCAGATGTTGAACCTTTTTTGTATGTTTTTTCTCCAAAACCATCTTTATATAAATTTACATTATTTATGTAAGGTTGACATTTAAGCAATCTATACAAAGATTGGTATTGCTTGTTAGTTGCAGAAAATTTATGTTTATTTTTTAAATAAATATCTCCTCCTCCTTTTTTAATTATTAATGGCAAAGAAAATATTACATCTCCTAAACTTCCACTATGTAAAAAACTTTGAACTCTTTTTTTAGAAAAATTTTCTACTCCTACTTCTTTTATAAATTCCTCTGTGCTCTTTATATTCATCCAATCTTCTCTATTTTTAGAGAAATTATCCCAATCAAGAGTTATTTTACCTTTTATTGCAGGTTTTTTCTTTTTGTCAAATGTAATCATACCTACACCTGTATCTGTATCAATTACCGACATCTCTACATCTGTTCGTTCATTCCTAACCCTAACAAATGCTTTCCAAACATCTCCATTCCAATAACTTGTTACTGCCGGTACTTTTTGATGGTCCTCTTCTAAAGGCAAACAATCGTGCATTAAAATTACACCTCCTTTATTTAAACAATCAATAGAATTATTTATATCTCTATATACTTGCTCATTTAAGTGTAATCCATCAATAAATATAATATCATATTTATGATTGTGATTTTTAAAATATTCATCTGATGTCATTCTAAAATCCACATCTATTTCTGATGGTTTCCATTTTTTTTCAGATGTGCTTTTCGCAACAGAAAATTCTGCTAAAAATTCTTCATCTAAGGGGTCGCATCCTTTTTTATCATCTATTATAATTTGATTAAAACACTCTTTATCTCTTACACCTATTTCGAGATATGTTTTGTAATTGTTTTTTTTAATCAATGCATTTATGATGTCAAATCTTTTCATTTAATTTATTTTTTAAAATATTTATGTTAGGAAGTATTGCTGCCTTATTCTATCTCTTACTTGTTTAATAGCTTCATCTCTATCAATTTTAGAGCCATCACTCAAACTTTTTTTATTAATTGCAGGTTTTACAACGGAATTGAAATTTTTAGATAAATATTCATCTATTCCATTATTTATAATTGCTTCAGACATTTTTCCTTTTAATTTTTCTTCATCTAAATCTACATACATAAAATATCTAGGATTATCATTAAAATATTGTGTATTGACTATATTTTCAGCAATACTAAACATTTCGTATTTGTCCGGGAATTTGTTTCTATGTCTTTCAATACTATCTGAGTTTTTATGAAACCTCAACCAATTAGCATTTTGCCATACTTTAGTTGTAATTCTTCCAATACTCTGAAAATGCATAATTATATCTAAGTCTGTGTGTCTGTTGGAGCAAATAGCACCTACAATATCTGTTGGAAGATGGTCACCTACATACTTATTAATATCCTCAATCAATAACATACCGCCTCTAAAATAATGTAGTATATCCCATAATTGATTTGCTATTTCTTTTAAGGTAAGTCTTATTCCCGTTTGCTCATTAAAAGGTCTTACCCTTCTTATTTCTGCATTTGGCATAACAGAAAATCTTACTAAATCCTTCATAGATATAGCTTTATAGTCTGTGAACTCATCATTAACATCTAAAATTAAAACTCTACGAGGAAGTACCCCTTTTGATGGATTTCCATAAACATAGGACTCAATAAGTATTTTAGTTTGATAAGTTTTACCAATCCCTTTTTTTCCTACTGCCATTCCTAGCTTTGGTTCTCTCATTCTATAATTTTTTAAATGTAGCAGTTAGTATATTTGGGTTATAATTTTTATCAATTCTAACTTTATCTTCTATGTTAGTATAATTAATAATTTCAAAACCCATTCTTTTCATAAATTTTTCTAATGATTTTTCATCAAAGTGATATAAATGTTCATCAGGTTTTCTATGTTTCCAATTCATAAACCACTCATCATCTGATGCTCCCCAACACCAAGGAAGAGATATAACTGCATATTTACACTTTAAATCTTTTACAAACTCAATATCAGGAAAATGCTCTAAACTGTCAAAAAATGTAATCACATCAACTTCTACAGATGTTATATCTTTTATAAATTCAATATCTTTTAAGGGATATGCCGGTTCAACATCATTTCCATAAAGAATGTCTATTGAGTTTTTACACGCATCTAAAAAATCTCCATTACCATATCCAACATCCATTAAAGATTTTGGAATATGACCTATTGAGCCAATAATATATCCTAATCTTAAATTAAGTATATTACCTCTGTCGTTAAATACTGAATACCTGCTATCTGAATATTCTTTTGAATAAACATATGGTTTGCAGTCTATTTGCTTAACTACACCATCTATATTTTTTTTATAGTTAGCTAACATTTATTTTTTTTTGTAATCATTCACTTTCTTTTCACTTTCTCCTGCATCAAATCGTTTCATAAAATCTTCTTTGTAATATATATATGTGTCTACATAAACATTTTTTTGAGAAACAATTTCTATTTTAATATTATGAGCATCTATTTTTGCCTGTGCTACATCTAATAGCATTTTATTATCTTCAATTGGATGTGCAATATATTCTTTAAGACATTTTTCTTTATCTTCTAAAAGTTCAACATATTTTTTTCTCAAATCTAACTGCCCCTCTAATCTTTCTTTTTGACCTTTCATAGAGGTATCTCTCTTCTTATCTCTTTCCCCTATATATTTTGTTATATCTCCGGGCATTTTCCACTTAAAGTCTTTGTAATGAGTTTTTTTTGACTCTTTCCTCAAATACTCTTTTCCGTTGTTTGCAAAGTGATTCATATTTTTATTTTTTTTTAATTATAATCTTTTCCAAATTCTCCCCATTTTGAATTCTTATGTTTGCATATTATACCTGTATGAGCAAAATACTTTTGACCATTACGATATAAATCATTTATGTAAACAACATCAGGAAACCATCTTTGCCCTTCTATATATCTAAAATCATACTTTTCAAATACCGGTCTTGCAATCAAAATGCAACCTAAACCTGCTGACAATGTTTGAACAGGCTTTCCATCTATCATAAAGTTGTTACTTGCCCCTGAAATAGAACATCTGTGGTCATCTAAATCAGATGATATTCTATTCAACATAGGTTGCCTATTCTCGTTATCATTTAGCTGATACAAGGCACCTATTACGGGCTTTCTTTCAAACATTAAGTCCTGAATTACATCAGGTGGAGGAAAAACATCTGTTTCAAGATGAAGAATGTAGTCGTAATTTTTTCTTAAAGCATACTGCCTACACAATTCGTGACTAATCGCTAGTCTTTTTAAAACAGAGTCTTTGTTATCTTCTTCAGTTACATTAATACAATCAAAACCTTTCGTTTTAATATATTCACTAAAGTCTTTTGTCAAAGAATTGTCCGCAAGAAAAACATCATATTCAGGATAGGTAAAGTTTTTTACATTTTCCGCCCACTCATCAAAACAATAATCTTTTATATCTGATTGTGGTCCGCAGACTAAAACCTTTTTCCTTCTATATTTCATTTTTCTATTTCTTTTTCGTAAATCTTCCTCTAGGTCCTCTGTCAACATTTTTGTTGTATTGAGGATGCAGGTTCTTTTGAGCCCTCTTGATGCTTTCTACTCTTTTATCTTTGGGTTTAGAAGAATCTTTTTTACAACTTCCTTTTCTGTTACACAAAGAATAAATAGAAATACCAAAAAGAATAAGAACTACTAAAAAAATAATTATTTTCATAATTTAGTTTTTGGGTTAATATTCAGTTTAATTATTTTTCTTCAGCTTCCATAGCATCTGACATATCGAAACCTTTATTTAAATCTACATCTTCAACTGTAGCTTCTATAATTGTTGTTTTACTTTCTTCTTCTGTTGGCTCTAACCTCATTTTTTTTCTTGGTCTGCCTCTTCTTCTTTTTGGAACTACGGTTATTTCATCTTCCATATCATCGTGGAAAGTTCCTTCATCTTCATTCGGAGAATTCATTTCCTGTTCTACAGTTTGTTTTATAGGGTTTGCAATTTCTTCTTGTTTAGGTAATCCTCCAAATACTTCTTCTTCTCTTAACGGAGATGGTGCTTCAGGCTGCGAAGTTGGTGGTGCCGGAGGCGGAGGAGGAGGTGACTGAGGCTTAGGAGGAGTTGGTGGAGGTGACTGAGGAGGTGGACTTTGTGGTCTTGGTCCTGATGCTCCTTGAGAATTAGAGTTAAATTCAGGATTTACCTGAGCATTATACATTTCTGTCATCATTTTTAATGATTGTGTAAGTGATTTTTTGAAAGTATAAAGTTGTGCTCCTTTTTGCACTATGTCCTTTCCAAATGCTACCATTAAAAATTGCTCATCACTTAAACCATACCCTCTTGAAGAGAATACTCTAATCATTACAGGTCTTACACTTTCTACAAACTCATCATCAACTACTAATACTTCAGTTACCTGTCTATTATACTCTCCAATAAACTCTTGAACTGAAATTGTTTGAGTCTGAGAAATAGGAATTCGCATATCAGGATTTATTTCTCCCTTGATAGCTTTTTTAACGATTTCTTCTTCGCTTAATGAGAAGTATTTTTGCCCAAATGTATGTGCAACTTTATATCCTTCTAAAAAAGTGTCTACCATTAAACTAGCACTTTCATCAGCATCTTTTTTACTATAGTCTTGTAGGTCGTTATTTACAAAAGGGTCATCGCTTCCAAATCCTGATTTAGGTTTTGAAGGCTTTTCCTTTTTTGAAGCAGGTTTATCATCTTCATAATCATCTTCTTGTAATTCATCCAAATTCGGTTGCTGATACATTGGCTCCGGAATGCTTGTTATTGAAGCAGGGTCGTATGAAACCTTGGGTTTTGTATAATCCCTTTGAACTACCGGTTCATCAAATGGGTTGAAGTTTTCAGGAGTAGATAATTCCGAATAATCCGGTGTAGTGTTTTCAGACATATTATTTATTATTTTCAACGAATATCTTAATATCGTTGTTTATTTTAATTAATTTATTATTTTGCTTTTTTTCTTCAGGAAATTTAGGGTTCAAATTTTCCATATAACGCATATCTCTGCTTACAGTCGCTTTATTTAATTTTAGATTTTGAGATATTTGTGATTGTGACCAATGTAGATGTTCTCTAATTAGCAATACTAACATTGCTCGTGCTTTTGTTCTAACACCAAACTTCCTGCTTTTGCCTAGAAACAGTTCACTCTCTGATATGTTGAAATTTTTGCAAGTTGTTTTGATAATATAAGCTAAAAGATAATCTTGATTTTCATATCCTTCTTTTAGTCCTTTATCTATAATTTTTTTTGCCTTTTCGATTCCTTTCTCATCAACGAGTTTCATTAATTTTTTAATGAGTTCAAAAGAATTGGTGTGTTTCACGAATGAATAATTTTATTTTAATAAATAATTACTAATTGCAACAAAAGTAAAAAAAAAAATTGCAATTACAACCTATTTACTTGAATAATTATTTTTGGCTCTCCTTTTTGAAAGAAATAATGAATCTGTTGTATATGATGAACACTATCATCTTCAATTTTACCCATTCTTTTAAGCAAATCACATAATACTTTTTGCCAAAAAAATGCTTTATTATCTAAATCGAAATGATTGTTTTTATCTGTTTGATAACCTATTGATATGCTTAGGTTGCTACCAAGAACCGGACAGTCTTGTAAGTGAGGCAGTAAAAATGCTTTAGCTTCATCAACCACTTGTTTTCTAACTTGGTAATGAACACTACTATAAAATAAATTTGCAGTTAAGTAGTAGGTGGATTTCTTTTTCTTTCCTAATTCTACTTTTTCTATTGGGGTGGGAATAACTTTTCTATACAACATAAACAAAAAAAAAGTCAGGCACCAACCTGACTGAGTTCTAAGGAATAAACAATTTGTAAAAAAGAGTTGTTTAAGCTACAAATATATAAAAAATTTATTAAACAAATCATTTTTGTGTTTTTTTTTATAAAAACTTCAATCCTCTTTCAGTTACTTCTTGTATTGATTTAAAATGGGATAAGGAAAGTTGATAGCTACCTTCATCACTCATTAGAACCTCAGCCTCTTTTAAATTGGTCATAAATCCATTTTCGGTTAATACTGAAGGCATTGTCGTATATTTTAATACATAGAAATTAGCAGTTTTTATACCTCTATTTCTCCATTTCATCTCATCAACAACATTGCCATTAAATATAGATGCTAATCTTAATCCTTTTTCTGATTTTGGATAATGATAAGTTGACAATCCGTGTGCATTATTCCACCCTTTTCCGTAAGCATTATGATGTATTGATACATAAATACAGTTATCAATATCTTTGGCTATTAAATTAGCTTTTGCAACTCTGTCACTTAAAGAATTATCTCTCCATTCCTCTGATACCACACTATATTCATAGTTGTTTTCATCTAATAACTCTTTTAAACAATGTAAAACCTGCCTGTTTCTTACTCCCTCATATAATACTTCTCCTGCATATTTATGTGGAGTTGGGAATACCGGGCTTCTTTTCCCTCTAGTTTGATATTCTCCCGTTTCAGGGTTCAATCCTCCGTGACCTGCATCTAATATCCAATGATATTTTTTAGTATTCATATACTTATGTTTATTTAGGACCAAACGGAGGCATACCTCCTTCAGGTGCTTTAGGAAGCCCTCCAAATACCTCACTTTCATTTACTGTTTTAGGTGGAGCAAATCTATTAGGTGTTTGTCCTTGATTGCCTTGAGGACTGTTTGGTACTGAATTAGATATTCCATAATTTTGTTCTGAATCAAAATAATTTTCTGTTCCCGGATTATTGCTTACATAATTCTTTATTGGGCTCTTACTATCTCCTATACTTTCAGCAATTTTATTTGCATTAAAATATTTATTTTTAAAGTTGTCATCGTTAACAATACCCTGAGCCAATTGCTTACCAAAAACCTCATCAGAAGGAAAATGAACTCCTAAAATTATTCTTGATTTAGAGCATTTGTCAGCAAACTTAGTTAGCATATCTTGTTGGTCGGGATAACGAAAAGACAATATCTCTGCAAATACCCTACTTTGAACTGTGTGTCCTGAAGGGTATGAAGGTGACTGAGCAGATACCGTAGGCATTGGGTTTAAAGGAAACTTGTAAATATTTGCAAGTTGATAAGGTCTTATTCTATTATAATAAAATTTTAACTTCATTATAATTGGATTTATGTCTTTATACAATTCTCTTACAAAGCCTTCAGGATTTGAAACTCCACATTTATATGCGGTGTCAAGCAACATTCCTTCTAAATCTTCATCAAATTTGATACTTAACTCAACAACTTTATCGTGTTGAAGTTTTTCCATATCTTTTTGTATATCCTTTAACTCTTTAGCGGCATAGGTACCATCATTATTTGGATAAGGTTTATCCATAAAATAATTTGCTATGTAATCAAAATCTCCTTCTTTTCTAATAAGTATATCTTGTGCTGCATTAGGATTTCCATATGTTAGATTATTAACAGGAATTAAACCATACTTAGTTTCGGGTGTAGAAGTATTAATTGTTTGCTGAGTTCTTTTTCTTGTTCTTGTTCTAGCCATAATTATATATTAAAAAAAGTAATCAAAAAGTGAATTTCCTTCTTCTTTTTTAGCAACGGGAGGCTGAGGCTCTTCTTTCAATTTTTCCTCTTCTAATCTTTTAGCTTCTGCCTGTTCTCTTAGCTTTAAATCCTCTTCTTCTTGAATTCTTTTTAGTTCTAAGGCTTCTTGTTGTAGTCTTTCTTCTTCTTTCTTTTTAGCTACGGCTTCTTGCCTTGTGGTATTCATATCTTCGTAAATCTGAACACAAACTGATTTTGATAATCTTACTAATTTTTGTGTGTCAGACTCTGATACTTCAAATTCTTTTCCTTTTTTTTCTGCTCTTGATTGCTTTAAGGAAACTCCTCTATGAAAATGATTAAAATCTTTTAAATAATTTTGTGCTTCTCTTGTCAGATTTTCTTTTTGAAGTTTCTGTTCTTCCATTAAAACTTGGTGTGGGTACATAATGTATAAGTTTAGTTAATAATTAATTTTGTGCACCGGGCTTCAATCTTCCGGATGCTATATCGGCTCTTATCTCGCCTAATTTTTTAATCAAATCTTTTATTAATTGGTCTGCATCTTTTTTGTATTGTATCATTTCAACACAATTTTTAACAATAGACTCAATATTAAATGCAATGGCTTTTTGTTCACTTTTTGTAATCTTCTGACCGGCATCAGATTTACTCTCAATAGTTTTAGCTTCATTTTTCAATGATGCACTTGGTTTTAATGAACCATCTTTGGTTGCTCTTCCTGATTTAATATTTTTTTCAGTTGTATCTTCTGCCTTTAATAAAGAATTAGATTTTTGTTTTAGAAACTCAATACAATCCTCTTTAGTCATACCTGATGATATGAATTTTTTATTAGTGACTTTAGATTTTTTTGCTTCAGCTTTTTTCTTTGCTTTATCTTTTTCTTCATTCTCCAAGGCTTTAAGTGCTTCCTTAGCAGCTTTTATTCTAACCTCTACCTTATCAGCAAACTTTTTATTTCCTTTCTTTACAAAAGTAGATTTTAAGGCTTCTTGTCCCTTAATTTTCTTCTTTAATTCTTCTATTTTACTTGCCATTTTCTATTGTTTTATTTTACAAATATATTATTTTTTAAAATAACTTACTACATTTGTATGGTTAATTTAATATTACTACTTTAATGTTGTTAACTTCTTTAAGTTTTTATCAATTAATTTTTGTATTGACTCTACCCTAAATGAATTAATTCGTTTTTCATCTGATGTTACACTAGCATCTAAATTTTCTATACTTACTTTTAATTGATTATAAAGATAGTCCAAACTAAAATTAACTTTTAATGATTCATCTGACTTTAATTTTTTGACTTTTCCTCCTTTTTGCATACGAGATTTTGCTCTCACTCTATCTGCCTTGCCCGATGAAATAGCACCAAAGTATCTTTTCTGTTTATCAGTTAATTGTTTTCCATTTGCAATACCATCATCTAGTATTTGTTTAGCTTTTGTAGGTGTAAGCCCTCCTTTTTTAAACTTTCCTTCGTTGTCAATATAATATAAATCTCCTTCATATTCAAAACCTATAGCTTCTTGACCCCATTTTCTAGCCCATTCTTTTACTTTAGAAACTACTTTCGCTTCATTCTTGCTCCAATCTTTTTCATTAGCAAATACTGATACTTTAACTATATCCTCTTCTATTATTTCTCCTGACTGAGATTTGTAGCCTCCATCTGTTTCGGTTTCAGTATATCCTCCAAATTCATTTGCTACATAGTTCTCTACTTCTTTAACTCTACCTTCTAATTCTTCTTCAGATATTTTATCTCCTACATTAGATGTAGATGGAACATAAATAACAAAATTCTTGTCAAATTTAAATTCTTTTGACAAGGCACCGCCTCTCTCATAAGGACTTGATACCCAAAGTTCTCCGCCTTTTTCCATCTTCAATTCTTTTTCATCTACTTTGGCTGCCTTACCTCCCATTACCGCACTATACACCCTAGCTTGTGCCCATTGCTCTTTTGATTTAACATTAGGTCTAACACTCGATGGATTAGTTTTATAGGCTCCTATGCCTTTATTGTATATTTTTTGAATTCCTTTTTTTGAAACACCGGTATCTTCTGCTATATCTGATAATGAATTTGATGCATCTAAATCATTTCCATACTTTTTATTATATTTTTCTTTCCAAGTCTTTGCCTCTTTGGTCTTACCACCTTTTTTAAATTCAGTTGGCTTATTAGGATAACGAGCAGGAATTAAATGTCTATCTCTTGTTAGTTCTCTATCAACACTATCTCCTCCGCCCCAATTAGTTTTAGAGTCTTGTATGTATTTGTCTACTGCAACTCTTATTTCTTGTAATGAAAATCCACCATCATAATCTTTAGCATATATTCCTTTATTTCCATAAAAGTCATTCATATAATTTTCAAAATATTCTCTTTCACTAAAAGGTATATATCCGCCTTCTGCAAATTCTTTTTTCTCAAACTCTTCCTCTAAAACATCCGGATTTTTACAATGATAATTGATGTGCTCTGCGTACTCATCTAGTGTTACTTTTCCATCATCATTTAAATCAAAATGTTCGTGTAATTCATCTTTAGTTATGTCGTTAGGATTTTCAGGAAAATCTTCTTCAACTTTACTGTTTTTCTTATCAAATATATCAGCATAAGAATTATAATTACCTTTTTCTCTTTCACTATTTCTTATAGCTAATAGTTTTTTCTTTTTTTCTCTGTCCATAACCTATAATACTTTTTTCATTTTTTCAATTTCTTCCATCAATTCTTTACGCAATCCCTCATCTTTTTCTTCTTTTATCATTGATTCAAGAATGTCTATTTGTTCTGCAATTTCTTTGTCAAACTTTTTTAAATCTACTTTTCCACCTTTTTCCATAACTAAATCTCCATCTTCATCAAGGTAATAATCTGCATCTTCATCAGTTTTAACTCTGTTTTTTAATTCCCACTCTATCGCTTCTTCAGGTGTAACAGAGCCATATTCTCTGTCTAATTCCTCATCATATTTACCATTGTCATAATCCATCATTACTAAAAACTCAGCAACTCTTTGTCTTTTATCAGACACTTCTCCACCTTTTGCAAATTGTTTATTATACTCTTCGGCTCTTTTTTCAATTTTATTTTTTATTATAATTGGAGCCTTTTCATAAGTAATTATTTTACCCCAATGGCTTATGTCAGCAGGAAATTCTGCTCTGTTTCCTGCATACATATCAATACTCATATTTGGCATAGTATGATAGTTCATTTCATATACATCTCCGTGCATTACTATAGTATAATCTCCATCCAAGCCTTGATATATGTCTATTTCATTCATATCTAGCTTTCCTCCATCTTCAAGTAATCTTGCTCCACTATTGTCAGATTTAACAAAAGAACTACCAACACTTTTTCCTGAAGTAGATTTGATTTGATTTATAAACTCCTGTAATTCTGCTTCACTTAACTCAAAGGTATTCACATTCCTATTCATCATATCTGAAGCTAAGTGCCAACTTGTATTTCCTGATTTGCTTAAAATACCTTTTCCGGTAGGCAAGTGTATCTCTCCAAATTTCTTATCACTTTGAATTCTAATTTTATCAGTTTTCTCAGTAATTGGATATACTATAAAATCTTGTGGCTTTCTCATACCTTTAACCTTTAAGTCAAAAGATGTAGTTCCCATTATATTTTTCTTATAGTTTGTTATTGGGGAATCAGTTTCTCCACCTTTTGCAAAATCTTCATCACTATCAAAAGTATCTTCTGTATATTCTTCTAATATCTCATCTTGTTGTCTTAGTGTTAGATTATTAAAACTTTTACCAAAATTTCTTTTACTATAATCTTCAACTACATTTATATCGTAATCATCTTTCAACTCATCTAACAAAAACCCACCTTTTGCAAATGGCTTCATTACTACTCTTTCTCCCAAAGGATAAGTATCGTTTACTCTATAAACAGTATCAATTAGCAAGTCTTTAGGATTTTCTCCTTTTGGTCGTACTCTATCAATTTCAACTAATCCTACCCCATCTTCTTTGAATTTATTCTTCCCCCATTCAATAGCTTCTTTTTCACTAGCAAATCTTTTAGAATCTCCATATTTTAAATTATGTCTGTGCTCTAAAGCTACTGCATTGTAGTGAGGTGTAACTCCACCTTTTTCATACCAATTTTTAGGGTTTAATGCCGACCTTTCATCGTAATTCAAGTTTAATTTCTTTAACCTATCATCATATCCTCCTTCATCCCATAAATTAGATGACTCTTCAGAAAATTGCTCTATTCCTTTTTTAATTCTTTCTCTATTATGCTCTCTATATATTTCATCTCCTTTTTTAACTTTATCAGAATCAACTTCTCCACCTTTTGCATAGGCAGTTACCATTGGATATTCTCCTTTGTATGAGTCATCAGCTATTTCATAGAGATATTCTCCATCTTTAGATACTTCAACATACCAAGTTCTTTTAAATTTACTTTTTGCTAATTCTATAATAGATTTTGGTGTGCTATTTTTAGGAATATCAATATCTCCTAAGAAAACTGCTCCGCCTGTATCATCACCTTTAAATCCAACAACTTCTCCTTTGTAAGTTAAATTTTTGTCTATGGTACCTCCTTTTGCATAGTTTTTAGAAATATTTCCTTTAGTTTTTATCTTAGAATAGGTTTTTCCTAACTCAATTAATTCATCATACTTTTTATTTGCCTCTTCTAATGTTGCATATTGCCAAACCTCTTGATTTTTACCCGGTCCTTGTCTGCTTATGCCATACTTATAATTTCCTTTATACTTTAATCCATCTTGATTTCTTAAAGGGTTTAGTTTTACTAAATTAAATACCCATCCATCTTCAAAGTTGGTATATCTTAACAATGGACTTATATTGGTTCTTCTTACAGAGCCACCTTTTGCATATTTTCTTATTTCTCCTTTTGTATTTGTTATAACTTCTTCCCCATATTCTTCAGTTAATTCTTCATCATACTCATATAAATCAATTTCATTTTTTCTTTCCATCAAATCATTTAAAGATTTAAAAGTGTGAGTGTAATTTCCATCCATCGTTGCTTCCCACTCTTTCATAGCTTCATTATAATATAGAAACCACTTACCTAAATCTAACTGCTTTTCTTCAATTAACTCATCATACTCCCCTTTGTCTATACCCCAATAATTGTCTTTAATAAATCCCCCTTCTGCATATTTATTATCTTTTCTTCTGTAAAAATAATCATCTGTATCTTTTATTCCATAAGTATCAACATCATCAAAAGCACCTTTCTTTTCAAGTCTTTTTTGTATCATACTTGCACCTCTAAATGTATCAGAACTACCTAAGACCTCTCCATCATAACCATCACCTTTGTGAACAATATATCTTTTGACTTTTCCTCCTTTTGCCATTTTCTCAATATCTCCAATTAAATAACTTCCTTTTTCTCCTGAAAATTCTACTTGGTCTTTTTTGTTTTTTGATATGTCAGTAACTTTCATTGTAGTTCCACTATCTTTTATTTTTACTTTATCACCTTCATATATAGCACCACCTTTAGCAAAGAACAAGCTATTATCTACCTTGATGTCAGAGAATTTTATATTATCTAAATTTTCTTGTGAAACCTGTTTTATTTCTATTGGTTTCGTTTCGATTTCTTCTACAGTTTCTACAAACTCTTCAGCCGGAGAAGAATCTGTTTCTTGTGCAAATTTTCTTTCATCATCTTCAATTTCATCTAAAGTGTTTTGGTCTAAATCTTGTTCTAAAGGAGCATCAGTATTGAGTTCAACTTCTACAGGAGCATCAGTATTTAGTTCACTTAAAGCCGCATTAATTTTAATTATTTCTTGAGCATTTTTATCATACATCATTTTATAATCACGGTCATCAAGGTCCTCTTCAAACATTTCTTGTTGCTCGTTTAAATCCTCTAAGATTTCTAATAAATCTTCTTCTGTTTTATTGGTGTAATCTTCCATATTTTTTATTTTAATGCTTCAATTTTTTCTTTAATAATTCTTATTTCTTCTTCGGCTTCTTCATCCTCTCCTACCATATCTACATACTCTTGCAAAGCAAGAAGTTCAGTATTTAATTCTCTTGTCTGAATAGTTCTTTCATCTTCCACTACTATTATTGGCTCTTCAGGATTATCTAAATCAATTATAATATCTTCTTCAGGTTTCTCTTCTACCTTTTCATCAATTTTTGCAGGAGCAATTTCTTCTCTGCTTCCAATCATTTTTCCTTCCAAAGTCAATACAGGGTCTAAAGTTTCAATCTTTTCTAAGACCTCATCATAATCCCACACTTCACTTGGGTATCTACCTGCCGGTACATTTATGTAACTCCCTTTAAATTTAAGTTCTTCTTGTTTTTTATTCTCCCTTTCAAGAAATTCTAAATCTTGTTTTTCTTCTTCCCAAACTCCTTTGCTTGTTTCTTTCATTGTAGTAGCGGCTTTGCTTTTAATTGCTGCCTGTACTGCTAATAAATTATTATTGGCATCTACTATCTGAAAAAATACAATTGGAGAGCCTACATAAGGAGATTCGTTTGGACCTAAAATCCTAATGTTATCTTCTCCATACATTGAGCATATATATCTATAGTCTTGACCATTTATAGCATAATTAAAGTTTGGATTTATTGTTCCTGCTATGTAAAGTTCTTTTCTATCTAAATCCCTAAACATTATCTTGTCTTTTGTAGAGCCTCTCTGCTCTCTAGCTTCGTGCATTTTTCTAATGCTCAAGTTTCCTCCTGCTCCAAAAGGCAAATATTGTTGATACTCTCTAAAGTTTTGTTCTTGTTGCCACTTCATTGAGAATGAATCTTCTTGAATTGCATCATCAACACCCATAGCTTGTAATTCTGCACTTGGTATTGCTAGTGCAAATGTTATGTCTTGAACAAATGGTTTGGTATGATATAATGTGGTTCCATTAAATGAAGAATAGAATGTTTTTTTAGCATTTTTTAATTCTTTCCCTAAATCATTCATATAATACATAAAAGGCTTAAAAGAAGGATTTAAAAGGGGTTGACCTGTCATATTATAAGATAACATAACACTACCCAATCCTGTAGGCTTATAATTAATATCCAAGAAATTATCCTTTACTAATTCTTCTAATATATTTTCTGAATGCCTTACATTTCCAATTCCTTCAATGTAGAAACTTTGAGTTTTTATATTATCTTCAATTTGTGCTTTTACATTTCTGTCTACATTCAAATTAGAATGAACTTCTTTACACATTTGTAGTGTGCATATTTTTTCTAGCGGAGTATATAATGAAAAATATTTTGTTATGTAATTAGATGCGTATGCAATAGATTTTGATTGCTGCAATATTTCCGCTTCTTTCCATAGTATATCTAATTTTATTGAAGATAATATGTAAGGTGTATTGTATAAAAATTCATCATCTACCTTTGAATAAGAGTCTACATCCATATCCCAAGCATCTTTAAATACATTAAATATTGTTTCTAACGATTTTTCGTTGTCATTCAACATATAAACCTTTAAGTCTTGGCTTGAAGATTGAAATAGGTTTTCATAACTATATCTTTCTTCTGAAGTTTCGATAATTATTCTACCCATTCCTTTTAACTTGAATAGTGCAAAATGTTTAGATGCATAAGTTGTATAGTAAAATTTACAACCCTGCTTCATCATAGCTAAAGCTAGTTTAAACTCACTTTGCTTAAAAGAGTCATAATTCCAAGTTATTCCAACAAACCTATCTTCTTCATCAAAATCTTCTTTTGTTCTAGTTGGTATGTCCTGTCCAATTAATTTAGGTTTTACTGACTCATCTTCTTCAATAATTTCCTCAATTCTTTTTTGGTCAATTTGATATTTATCAGACAATTCTTTTATTTCTCTTTCTAAATCTTCTTCTATTTCTTCTCTTTCTTCTATTGGTAATGCAACTCCTTTTTTAGGAAGTAAGGAAAGGTCAAGTTGAGCAAGTGGATTAGTATAAGTTTTATTAAACCTTTCAATGCTTTCCGGCTTAAACAAGAAAGTATCGAATGTATTCATAAGTAACTCGTATTGCTCTTCAATTTGAGGAGAAACACCCTTTTTAACTTTTTTATCTAAACTTTGTAACTCTTTTAAAAAAGAATCATATCTAGGATAAACTGAATACAGTTGTTCAATTGTTACATTAGGAAATGTGTCTAAAAACTTTCTCATTTTTTATTTTATTTTACTCTTATTTTTAATAATGGCATAGACCTATTAAAATTTTCAATTAATGTTTCAAGATTATCGCCTCTATTTTTAGAGTTTGCCTCTTGAATTTCCTTCTCTACTACTCTTCTTTTTTCTTTCCACTTTTTCTCGCTATCTAATTCTTTTTGACCTTCAATTATTTTATTACTTGCACTACTTATTAATTCATCAATATCGTAGATAGAATAATTTTCCTTTGTTTTTTCATCTTTTACTTGATTCTCTATTAAATAGTAATAGTTAGACATAATACTTTCATTCTCAGAACCTGTTACAAATTCATTTACTCTTCTTACCAAAGCATCATAAGTAAATCCTTTTTTACCTTTTTGATTTCCAAAAATCACTTTAACAATTTGCTTTCCTAAAGAAGATTCCTCAGTTGTTCTTGACAATTCTAAGTTTTGCTCATCAGGTTCTAAATCAAGAATAGTTTGAATTTCTCCTTTTCTTGCCCTAATCATTCTTCTTACTTTATCAGCAACTTCATTAACCTCTGTCATTTGTGATGAGGAGTTCAGGTATATATCTTGATTTTCTAATATTATATTATTATTATCAATTTCTTTTTGAATAATGTCAATTGCATCACTCATAGAAACAGGAACAAATTTATTCTCTTCTTTCCAAGCACTTCCTCTTCCTCTGCTATCTACTTGATACTCATATTGTTTTTGAATATCTATTCTTGTCTTTTCTTTGTCAGCTAACATTCTAATTTCTCTGTCTATCACTAATTTGTATAATTGATTCATAGTGAAAACATATTTGTCATAAGAGTCTTTAACTTTACCATAATTGTTTTTAATGGTATTTAGTTTTCCTTTTATATCAGAATATCTTGAAACCTTTGCGTTCAATTCATCAACTTTATCTTGCCAAGCTAAATCAGTTAATTGGTCAATATCAGAGATTATATTTCTAATTCTTTCTTTAGCATTAATAGTGTACTGTGTTTTGTTTAATTCATAAACACCCTGCTCAAGCATTACTTTAATTTCATTAATCTTCGTTTGAAGTTTTGAATAAATAAATGCATCTATGCTATCTCTACCAAGAACATATACTATTCGTACAAACTCCCACATATTTCCTTGCCTCCAAATTCTACCCTCTAATTGCATAGCATTAGATGGAGAAAAATCACTATCTAAAACATATAAAGTATGTGCCCTTTTGTTCAAATCAATTCCTTCCTTAATAGCAGATGAGCCTATTAGGATTTTTATTCTTCCATCATTAAACTTATCTCTAATATCCTCTCTAGTTCCAATTTTTTTCTTATCACCATTTTCATCTAACATTACATTATTAAATTTGTCAGTAGCATCAACAGTTTTTGACATACCTCCTGTAATAATTCCTATTTGGTCTTTAGTGATAACCTTTTCCTTTTCTTCAATATTATCGTAGTATTTAACATTTCTGTCTACTATATAAGTTTCAATCATTTCATATAAATTATAGTAGTTACCACCATACTTCATACTTTTTCCTTTATTAACATAAATTATTTGACCACCGACCTGTTTATCATTGGCAATAGATTTAGAGTCATTGGTAATAGTGTTAATAGCACATTCGATTGCATACTTTATTTTAGGGCTATTTTCCACAAAGTTTTTGGCTGACTTAGACTTGTCATCCGGATATAATGGAAAGTCTTTTAAAAGGTCGTTAGGTGTGTTTCCTGACTTATCACATTTAAGTAAATAAGGAGAAATAACACATAGTTGACCAAATCCTTGCCCTACTATTGCTCTAGCTAATCTTACTTCATTTTTGCTATTTACAGTTAAGTCTATATCTTGATAATTGCTATCGTATAAACTCTCTTCATCTGCCATATCTTTAAGTGTTTCAGGCTCAAACAATGCCTTGTCTACTTTAGATTGTTTACTAGCAATTCTTCCATCTTCAGGATATTTTTCTCTTAATTCTACTAATATTTTTCTTGCCTTATGAAATAATTCTATCCACTCATTACTTTCTTGCTCTTCTTGTTTTGCTTGTTTAAGAATTGCATTTACTTCCTCTATAGATTCTTCTACTTCTTCATTAGCATAAGTTATCAGACCTGTTTCTTCTTCAACTTTTATTGCCTCTCCATAATTAGGACAGTATTCAAATGGAATATCAATTTTTCCCTCAACATATTCTGCTATTTTCTTTAGAATTTGTTTTTGAACATCACTTAATTCAATATAACTAGAAACATTTTGAAGTTCAGGTGCCCATTGAACAGATGATGTATTTGCACCTGCTTGAAAACCTCCATCAGCACCATCTTGAGGTATAATATACTTTAGTGGTCTTGTAGCCTCTATAATCTTATCAGATACCTTAAAGTTAGCCATAGACTTAATAAAGTTAGCCATAGCTGCACTATTATAATAGCTTTTAATTTCAGGAAATAATCCAAAAGTTTGTCTGTGAGTAATGTTATATCTCCACTCTTCTTTTACAAATGTTACAAAGAAGTCCCAAACAGACATAATGTTACTATCCTTCATCTTTTCAAGATTAGTCATACCAAATACAGAAAACATTTGAAATATATTATCTGTAAAAGGAGTAGCAGACATTAGTATCGTATTATTTACATTTTGATTCTCTTCTTTAGATTGAATTTGAAATATTAAAGCCATTAAGTTAGATGGGGCAGTAGTTAAACTTCCCTTCCCTGATGAATAATACTTTAATCTATAAGCTGCTTGAGCCTCGTATTTTTCTGTTTTTATATTTCTTTTAAAAGGATGATGGTAGTTGGTATCATCTTCTATCTGAAGTCCTTGAGTAGAGTTTATATTCTCTCCATCCGGTAAAAATTTTAGAGCCGCACTTGCACTCATTGTTGGCAATATGTGAAAGTCTTTATCAGTCTTTTTCTGACCACCTCTCAATGGTGCAACATTGGAAAGCATATGCTCTCTTGGCTTACTAATAAGATTATTGAAATTATGTATTTCATCTACACAAATCCCATCAATATTTAACTTTCTTAATGATAAAGGTTGATTTGCTAAATTATCAAAGAACCTGTTAGTGCTCTTATTAACATATCTTACATCTTCTACATTTTGAACATACATCTTAGCCTTTTCTCTAGCTTTTGAAGTAGCACGGAATTGTTTAATAGCTTGATGAGAGCAAAGCACTATTTTGTTTGGTTTTAAAACTTCAGGTCTGTAGATGCCTAATACATCAATTAACATACCCTCAATCTTTTTTAATAAAGCCGTAACTTTTCCTGTATTCTTACTTCCTATAGGATTAAAGAACTCTAAACCTACTTTGTTTTCAAGTGATTTAATTTTACTAACTCCTATTTCTGTCAATGCACCTTCCCATTCTGTATTTAAGGCTTTTGTTTCAGAAACAATTTTATCATACTGTGCTTGAGTAATCACACCATCTTTTAGTGCATCTGAAGGATTATCTATCCAACCCTTTTGTGGATATGAACTTTGTGCAATAGCATAATTTGGTATATTCTTATTTGCTTTAGGGTCTGCTTTTTTCCACCATTCTTGAATTGACTGTGGATATTCTGCTATTTTAAGTCTTTTATCGCCTGTAAAGTCCTGTATAGTATATCTGTAGCCCGTTTTAATTCTTTCAAATTCACTATCTACTTGTGCAACATTATAATCAATTAACCTTTTGATTTTATTAATTATTTCTTCACTTGCCTCTTGTATTGGTCCATCATCAAATAGCTGAGGTATTTTTGTAGGTAAGTAATCAAATAAGAACTCTTCATACCATTCTTCTGCACTTGATTTTATAGAGGTTTCAGAGAATCTTCCTCCTTCTACTTTTCCATTCGTAAACTTAATAATTGGTAAAGTGTCCTCCGGTAAAAATGTGGCTCTTCCTGCCGGTAAGTTAGATATTTGTTTTTTTACTTCAGCTAAAACACCCTCGCCTTTCCTTCCATTCCAAGTATCTATAATTAGTAATTCATCCTCATTATATTCCTTTAAGCCCTGTTTATCTTTAGTTCCAAATAATATTTTTTGCGAACCATTTCCAAACATTACTACATCCACCGCATCTTTATTGTTTTCTCTTTTGTTCTTTTCAATTACTTGCCAATTTGATAGTAAACCTAAAACACCTGTTGTATCTCTACCAATAATTTCATCAGCAAATTTTTCATAAACTTGATTAGGTGTAAACACAATTGTTCTCTTGCTTTCTCCTGTCAAAATCATATGTGACATCATTGCAATAGAAGTAGTTGTTTTACCAAATCCTACCTCGTGAGCCAATAAACCTGCGTTTTTGTTAGCAACTGCAAATTTCATCCCCTCAACTTGTGCTTCTCGTAAATTAAATAAGAAAGGTCTTGGCATTTTACCAAACCATCTTGAGTGCTCTACAAATATTGGAAATTTTGTATAGTCTGCAATTGCCATATTATTATATGTAGAGTTCCATAGTTTCTCCAAATAAATACGATAATCAGGCTTTAATTGTGTTTTACAAAATGCGGTAAATAATGTATTGCCTTCAACAATAATATCACTTTCAAGTTTTTTGTACTTGTCTGTAATTACATTATAAATCCTCTTTGCTTCCTCCTCAGTTATTGGAGTAAACATTTTCTTTACTGTAATTGTGTTTTCTCTGTCTTTTGGGTCTGCAATTTTTAATTCAACCTCTACTTTAGGCTTATCTTCTACTAAGCCTACTTTTATAAGGTTTTCTCTACTTTGCTGAGTTAAGTTACTATATTGATAACGGTCACTCTTTTTATATAAATTACTTCTTGTAAATGTTTTTTGACTCTTTACTAATTCAGGAATAAACTCTAATGGTGCCTTTATATTACTTCCATCTTCAATTATTTTTTCAAATTTCGGAAGAATATGTTTCGTTATGAATTGTGCAGATGGAATAGGAAAAACATATCCCTCTATCAATAAAAACTCATTCTGTTTTAAGAACGGGTTACTTATAAAATCAATGCCTTTGCCAAACATTATCCATTCATAAAATTTCTTTAAGTGATTATTAGTTAAGTTAAGAGGATTGTTTCTCTTAAACTCATCATAAGCCATTTGTCTTGAGGAGCCTCCTATTTTAATTGGGTTATACATATTATCCCCTTGCTCTACAGTAGATATTTTTACTTTTCCATCTCTGAAAACACCATAACCTTTTCCGATTCTACCAACAAAACCATCATCACTAGCAAAGAAAATAGGGTTATGAACATTTACAATAAGATTTTTATTTGGGTCTTTATCTCCAAATGAAAGAGGCTCAGGTATAGCTTTTTCAAGAATTGCAAATTGATTGTCTATAATTATGTTTCCTTTATTCTCTCCGTAAAATTTTCTTATGTTATCTGATAACTCTCCTTGAAGTTTATTAAGTTTTTTATAGACATCTCCGGATGCATATTCATAACTGTATGAATACTTTCTATTTGTTACTTGACCTGAACCAATAGCAATATCAAATTCTTCAATACAAATATGTCCTTCTTGTAATAGTATTGGGAAAAGTTTTTTTGAAAAAACAAAATAATCAATACCTAAAATTCTTTGACATAATTTTCTAAAATAACTAGAATTATCTCTTGAACTTCCTCCTTTTGTAACAAAATAAGCCAACACTTCTTTGATTGTCATATTTTGATTATTCTTCCAAAATGTTTCTCTTACATCATATATGTAAAAGTAATCAGGATTGCTCCATTGAAAATTTCCATCTTTGTTTTTATAATACTTGCCCTCAGATGCATCAAGTGACCACTTTGGGTTCTTTTTGTTTTGCCAAACTAAATTAAATTTTCCTGACTTATCCTTAATTTGAACTTGTTCAGCATAAGTATAAATGTATGATGTTATACTCTTTAATAGTAGCTTGTAAAAAAGTTCACCATCTTGAATATCAATAAGTTTAGATTGTCTTTGAATTGATTCTTGTAATCCCTCTGCTTCTTCAATAACATTCTCAGCCAATAAAACAGGTCTTACATCTTGTTCTTCAAATAGTAATGTCTTTTGCTGAATTGATAATGATGGCTTGAAAAGTTCAGCATAAATTATGTGTTCAGAGTTAGATAGAAAATCAGCAGAAATTCCTTTGCAATATCCATATTGCTCTGCGTTCTTATTTACAAAATAAGCCTCGTTTTTATTTTCATTAAAATAAATATCTATTACATCTTCTTTGTTATCTCCATAAGTAGCACAAGACAAAGCAAAAAATAAATCGTTTGACCTAACATTAATAAATGATTCATTTTGTTTGTCAAAATATAATTTAGATGATATTGCATATTGACCTCTTTCTTTTTTAAAGATATTATTAGAGGCATCGTAAAAGTTTCTACTAATACAACTAAAAGGCATTACATTTTGCAAAATTTCTTTTCCTCTTATTCCTGTAACCTTTGTGTATTTTTCATTAACCGGAAGAGATTCAACCAAATCTGATTGCTTTTGTATTTTTTCTAAATCTTTTTCGGTGCAACTAGCTTTATCTGAAATTTGCTTTAAACTTATTTCAGTAGCTTCTTTATTAATTGTGTCTTTAGTAAAAAAATTCGTAAAATACGATTGGTCTGTAATTGATTCTAAAGAAAGTGGAGAGCAATTGTAATCTATTTCTTCATTTATTTGTAAGAATTTATTAATATAGGTTTTTGCATTTTTTATGTAGCCTCTTGCTCTTGTTAACTTATAATCTAACTTTATACTATCATTGTCATTATTGACAACCATCTGAAAATATTTTCCTGTATTTGCTACTTTAGAATTTGTCAAATTAAGGTTTACAGGAGATAATGCATTAGCTAATTCATTAAGTTCTATAATTCCAAGTGTTTCACCTGTATAATCTATATAATGTTTGTAAGTCCCTGTATTTATGGAGTTTATAATTCCGTATGGTAAAGATTCAAAATTTAGATTCGTGTATATTTTATCATAAGTCGATGGTCTTTCTCCTAAAGTTTGAAATGTAGTATTTAGTACACTATAATTAATCAAGTTGGCAAGAGCATCAACCAAAAATTCATATTGTGCATTGGTATATAACTTATCAATTAATTTTCTTACATCAGGGTCTTTTTTACCCTCTTCTGTTAAAATTCTTTCTTTAAAATATTCCGACTTTTGCTTTCCTTTTAAGTTGGATTCTATTTTTAGGTCTTTCCAATATTGTGTGTTAATTCCAAAATCTGCTTTTACAAGACCTTCTGTAGGAAATCTAGTAGTTGTATCTACAAAGGGGCTACAATTACCATATAAAAATCTAGGGTTTCTTGAAACATACTTAGCTATGACATACATATCTTCGTTTTTCAACAAAGTATTATAATCAACCTCTTTATTTAGATTCTCTACTATTTCGCTTATGTAATTTAATATTCTTGCCATATTTAATCGTTCAATGTAACTTCAATAGAAGAAATAGCATCCTCTACTCTATAAACACCCATTGGGCTATATATGTTAGTTATAATTGTTTCTATTAATTCTACCTTACTATTGTCATTATCTATCTGCATACATATATTAGGAAATCTATTAGCATCTAATCGGCTTAATTTCTCTACTATTTCTGAAACAATAGCTTTCTTTTGCTGAATGTTTTTTATGCTATATAATTTAGGTAAATTCATTATTTTATGTATTCAAGGTTTAATTCTCCTTTATCATTTAATACCCAATACTTGTTTTCAGGTCCTTTACACAAAGGCAAGGTTTTAGTAAACTTCTTAAAATTTAAGGGCTCTGTTTTAATAGCATCTAAATCTCTATCTGTTTTACCAATTAATTGTCTTTCTTGATAGCCTAAAATTTCTAATTCTGAAGCATCACTTGCTTCTAAAAAATCTATTGAAGTATTTTCAGTTGTATCTATTTTAAAATTTGGTGCTATGTAAGCCATATCTTTTTATTTTAATAACATTCGTTTTGTATTTCTTCCATCTTATCTATAGAAGAATATATCTTATCTATTTCCGCTTGACTATTAGCAAAATTCAAGTCATTGTATAATTTTTCAATCTGCAACTTTACAAATTTGCAAGGTGCATTTCTAATGTTAACTTTAATTTCATCAGGAATACCTCTTTCATCAAAAGGGTGTGAATACCAAATGTTTCCTGAAGGGTCAAACTTATCTATTGTATCTCCTAATGGCAATTCAGGTGAATCTTCTCCATCAGCATTATCTTCTACCGGCTCTTCATTTGTATTATCTGAGTTCGGTACATATTGATTTATATTAGCACTATCAGGGTTTCCGACTGACCATTGAGCATCAGCATCAGCATCAGGATTAAAAACCTGACTGTTAAAGGTTGAATTACTTGAATATCCGCTTGAAACTGATAAACCTCCTCCCGATTGATTAAACCATAAATCTTTTTTCATATTAATTATTTTTAAATACTATTGCCTCATAAGATAAATACTCTAAATCTTTATCTTTAAATTGTTTTACTATTTTCATTCCTGCTAATTTTTCCAATTTTTCAAATGGAATATCATTGCTTGGCGAATGAATAACTACCAAGAATCCGTTTTCATTTACAAAATGTGAACCTCTTTTTATGTAATATTCTAAGGGAGATAATTCTCCAACCTCTCTATTATTATCTATAGATTTATAAAAGGTCATTTCATCATCAGGTTGTGTTATAACAATATTATATTTTCTTGATGAATTCGTATTACATACTGCGAAATACTGTGATATATCTCTTTCAAATGAATTAAATAATCCTTTTTCATTTCTATCTTGACAAACAAATTCTGTTACTCTTTTACATACATAATCTAAATTATATGCACTTATGCTAGTGTTTTTAGGTGCTGATTCTAGTATTTTACCTGCACCGCTATTAGTGTGTAATAGGCTCACAGGTGCCGGTAATTGCTTATCCCCTTCTACTGAGTAATTTATTATTTGACCTCTAAACCATCCCCAAATGTCTTTTATAAGTTTATTAGATAATATAAAGTCATTACATTTACTATACCTTTTTAAAAAAGATAATTCTTCTTGAGATGCATAATAACCTTCAGGATATGATTTAACTATCTTTTCTATTCTACCATCTATAGTATTTTCTTTTTTAATTTCCATTTATTTTTATGATTTAACCATATCTATATAAACCTCTTTAATGTTTTCATCACTTCTTACCCAAGGTGCTCTTTCTTCAAGGACTTTTCTGCTTCCTTTAGCAGTTACCCAAATTTGCTTAGTAGGTCCATACTTTTTATAATCTTTAAATTCACTTTGTCCAATAAACATATCGCTAAAAAATATCAAACACATTTCGTAGTCAGGATTATCTTTTTGTTTTGTTCTTTCTATATCTCCTAACTTTCTAAATGCTCCATTGAATGAAGTTCCTCCTCCTCCGTGATAAATAATTCTTTTATCTACATCTTTTAAGGGTTCTTCTGCATTAGGAACACCAAATTTTGGGTCTTTGTCATATTCTGCCATACTACAACTATCACATACCCACATTTGCCCTGAATACTTTTTGGCTAAATCAGGTATGAATTGAGATAAAAGTTCTAAAAACGATACCCCTGCTTCTGTATAGCTTCCCATACTTCCGGATTGGTCTAGCAAAACAATAACCTCTTTGTCATCATCTATTACTTTTGACTTTGCCTTTCTAAATACTGCAATACCTTGAGAAATATATGTTTGGGCTCCTTCATAATCTATGTTTTTTCTTCCCATTTTAGGTAAGCCTATTAACTCTCCTATTCCTGCTTCTATTTTACCAAACCACTCAGGCTCTCCTCCTTCACTTTCAGGAACTGCCATACTGCCTATTTCTCCACCTTTTCCTTCTCCTATTGCATCAGGAGGTAGTATATACTCTCCATCAGGAAATTTTATTTTGTTGCTTAAAATTTCAGCTTTTATTTCACTAACATTAAACTCTGCCTCTCGAATATCTTTTAAGTCTTGAGCAGTTAATTGTTCGTTTTCATTAAAAGCATTTTTTTCAATTGAACCACAAGAATCAGGCATATCTGCCGTAATGGGATTAAGTATCTTATTTTGGGCTTTTATATCATCTTTTAGCCTACCAACAAGACCTTCAAGATTTTCATTTAATCCTGAAATAATATCATTATATTTTTCTTCTTTTTGCTTGTAATTCATTACCATTTATTTTGGGGACAATGTTGTCCTCTTAATGCAGTTTTTGCTTTTAAAATACACCCACAAGTTAGTTGTCTACCACTTCTGTCGTATTCAGGTCTTAATAAAGTTCCACAAGTAAGTCCAACTCCAAAAGTCTGTTTTGAATAGGGACATCTTGCACAGATATTTAACCTGTCTTGTGCCGTTAATTCTCTAGGTGTGTTGTTCCACATACTATTATTGTTTTAATTCTTCTAACTCTTCTAATGCAACATCTATATACATCATCTCTTCCTTTGTCAACTTATCTTTATGCTTTTGCTTAATACTATTAAAATTATCTATTGACTTATTTATGTTTTTTGTTAAGTTGATGTCTTTTATTTTTTCCTCTAAATCTTCTTTTCTTTTTGTTTGTTCTTCTGTCCAATCAGGAATATCATTTACATCAAAATCTGAATCATCCTCTTTTTCTTTTTCTCCTTTGCCCTCTCCTTCCGCTTTGCCTTCTCCTTCTGCTTCTTCTTCGTTTTCTTCTGAACTTCCATCTTTGCTTTCATCTTCTTCCGTGTCTGATTGCGAACCTGAGCCTGAGCCATCTTCTTCATCCTCATCTTCATCCTCGCTTAACTCATCTGACCACACACCATCTCCTTGATTGTTTCCATCTACTCCTCCATTTAGTAAATCCTCAAGTATTTCTTCTTTTTCTTTGATTATTTCTTCCGGAGTTTTGTTTTCATCTCCACTATCTCCACCTTCTCCATCTCCGCTTTCTCCACCTTCTGAATCTCCACCTTCTGAATCTCCACTTTCTCCATCATCATCATCATCTCCTCCTGAATCTCCTCCTTGACCTTCATCTTCACCATCATCTCCATACTCTCCTTGTTGTCCTTCTTCTTCAGGGATAGCTGATATTATTTGTGATTTAGTAAATACACCAAGTAAATCTCCGCTTGTCGTAAGCTGCATTCTTGATTCTTTTACTGCATCCATTAACGAATTGAATTCTTCTTCACTTATACTTTCTACAACATAATTTCCCTCTTCATCTATATCTACTATTTTTCCGGGGTCACCATTGTAAGGGGATTCGTTTGTGTCAATTATTACATAATCTCCTATTTCAAAATCTTTTGGCTCTTGTTTATCTTGTTCTTGGTCTTTATCGTTTTCTTGCTTTTGTCTTTTATTAGCTTTATTGAATTTATTAGCTATAATCCACCACTCAGGTATGTAAGGGTTATCCGCATCGTAAGGCAAATCAATCTTACCAAATTGTTCTTCAGGAACTAAAAGAGATTGGTCTTTATCCTTAAAATTCATACACTTATAAACCTCTAATAATCCGCTTCTACTTAGTTGGTCATTAATTCTGATGTCCATACAACAATTAGCATTACGAACATCGCTAAAAGGCATTGTAAGTAAGCAATCTCCTCTTAATATATGACCCATTTCGTGTCTAAAAGCTGCTTTCATAGCAGGTTCCCAATAGCACATATATTTAGTAAATGTTGGATAGCCTATATAAAATCTTTTTTTCTTTCTTGAGTATGCTGAGTAAAAAGTTGTAGCTTTTGGGTCATAGTAAAGCAATATATCATTTGGTATCATTCCTGCTTCTCTAATCAAATCATCAAGAACACCTAATCTAAAATCATCAGAAATTCTTTTTAAATTTTGTGCAATTCTAGCTGAACTATTTTTTAATGCCTGAAATTTAAATATACCAATAAGATCTTTTGCACTTTGCATATAAAAGTCCAAAAACTTACTCCAATCAGTATAATATTTATGTTCTGACATTATAACTTTTCAATTAATTCTTTTAATCTTACTCCATTTCCTGACTCTTTCATTCTTTCATTCAAACTTCCTTCATAGAACCTAGTAAGTATTGATTTAACTCTAGGGTTTTTAAAGAAATTCATTACTTTTTCTGATTCCCCTCCTTTTTTACTTTCTTGTAAAAACTTGATATATTTTTCGTTGTCTGCTAAAGTTGAATCAAAAAATGATGCAAAAGCACCCATAAAGTAATATCTAATATAAAGGCTTAAAGAAAGTGAGTTTTCATAATTGTTTAGTCCGTATAATCCACTTTGCTCTTGACTTTTTCTTTGAGCAGGTTTCATTCCTCTTAATTTCGATTTAGTTTCGCCATACATCATTTTTTCTGTCTGTTCAGCATCTACTTTAAGAGTATGTGTTTCAATTTCTCCTTCTTTATTTAAGAACTTTTCAAAGAAGTTATTTACTTCTAAAATTTGCTTTGTAAATAAATCAGAGTCTATTTGTTTATCTCCTCTTAGATTTATCATTATTTGCTGATATATAAAAGGAATCATTTTATCTCCTACCCCTGCTAATTGGTCATAATCTCCTGCTTGATTTTCGTTAGATGCCTGAATGTATGATAATGCATTCAATGTCCAAGAAGTTAGCTTAGATGGATTGCCATTAGTTTCAGCATAGCTATTAGCTAACTCTAATTGTAGATAATTAAAATAATCCTTTTGATAATCTTTAAATGAAAGTGCTATTTCGTTTCTCAATCTCATTACAGGACTTATGTTACCACCTCCTACTTTTGATGCTCCTGCTAATGATGCCCCAAAACTTTCCTCATCACTCTCTGTATATAATTCTTCAGCTAAACATAGCCATAATGCACCCAAACTTTCATAATAGTTTTTTAATCCGGGGTCACTTTTATAATTTGACTTTCCTCCAAGATAATTATCTCTCCAAATCATTCCCCAAGCAGTATCATTGAAAACTTTATCATCATTTGACAAAAGCCTTACTGCTCCTGACATATCTCCTCTTGCCTTTCCCAATATTTTTTGAAAATATGAACTAAAGTTTTGATAAAAATAGTTTCCACTTCTATCTCTTTGATTTAGCATTTTTGGTAAAAAACTATATTGCCATTGTAGGTTAACTTCATCAAGAAAAGCTACCTTCTTTAGTAGCAATGAAACATCCATATCATTAGGACCAAATTTATCTACACAGTCCATTACTTTGGTTGCGTTTTTATCCGGTGGATATAATGCCATTGTGCTTCGCATAATTATTTGACAAAATCTTCTAAATAGTGCTTCCTCAATATCTTTAGTTGCATTTGCTATTCCAACTATTCTACAGTCCATTAAAGGCAATCCTTTAGATATTTGAGAACGAACTAAATCTGCCATATTACGATAATCTCCATAATCAACATCTAATGGAATTGGCATTCCTTTTTTGTTGTTTATTTCTTTCATTGTCCAACTCTTCAATGTTCTTTCACGAACAATATGTAACAATGGTGCATATTTTTCTTTTTCGTGTTCACTTACCTTATCTAACTCATCAAGTATTAACCAATAATTACCATACCCTAAAATGGTACACAAATACATACATAAGTCCCGTATGTCATCTCTTCCTGCTTCTAACGCATCTAAAGTGTACTCGTATGCAGTTTCTGCCTGTACTGCCGTTTCAGGGCTTCTTTTGAACATAAATTCTTTTGAATTCAATATTTCACGAGTAGTAGCATTAGATAAATTGTTTCTTGGATTATCTACCAACTGAACACTAATTTCTTGTTCGCCTTCAGGGTAATCTAATTCCATCAATGCTAGTAATATTTGATGAAGTATTTTGTATGAATAAGAAAATTTTGTTTGAGGCTTATCATAAACCTTTATGTAGTTGTCAAAAATTGTTTGACCATTTGCTACTTGTGTAGAAATTGTACTACTATTTGGAAACCAATAAGGTTTTAAGAATTTTAGAATATCTTCTCCTGTTCTTATTTTTTTACCCTCACTATCTCTTTCTGTATCGTAATCTTTACTAATTAATTTTGCTAATCCTTCTATGTTTTCAGGCTTTTCTGAACCAATGTAAAGCATAGATGAAGGAAGCCTCCATTTTTCTGTAATTTGTAATAAAGTATAAGATTTACCAATTGATGATTTTCCTACAATTAAAACAGGTATATCATATCTTACGAGTTGTAAAATAGTTTTTAGTGTTTCGGTTCCTATTTTATCTTTTTCAACTCTTAATTTTTGTATTTCATTATTATCCCGTGCCATAATTTATTTTCTTATTATTAATTTCTCACAACTATCATTCAATTCACTTATTTCAAGCATTGATGCCATACATTCATCATCTAAGCACTCTATATTAATAATAGCCCCATCTTTTTTTGATGAATCAATTACCGCTTGAGTGTAATATTTGTATGTATGAGTGTTGGAAAAATCTTTATCTAACTCAAATTTATTTATATTTAATAAATTAGAATTTTTGTAATTGGGTTTTGTATTTAATTGACCTATTTTTTTGTTTTCACCGCCATCATTAACATAAAAGTCATATTGCCCACAAGATTTTGCATATCTATCGCAAACTTGAGGCTCATACATCATTCCGCCTTTTTTAAACATTGTTATTTTGGCTCCTTTGTCAAAACTTACTCCATTTCCATCAATTTCGTTTATTGCTGATGCAATTTCCCTTGGTGTTCCTTCAACTTTGAATTTTCGGTTATCAGCCATAGATTTTTTGTTGATTATGGCTTCTCCACCCTCAACTTCTATTTTTTGACCTGTAGACTTTACTGTCATTGGTATTCCCCCATCTGCGTGTGATGGTCCTTCTGTAAATCCTCCTTTTGCTCTCATATAAAGACAAAAATATGAAATTTATTCGTATATTTACCCCGGAATTAAAACAAGTTTTTTAGTGAATTTAGGAAAACTTGAAAAATAAAAAAATATATTTTTATGAAAAATGGAAAAGTTTTACCCTCACAATTTACTACAGATAAAGGAGAAATATCTCCAATAAGCATAGCATTCTTTGGATTAACCCTTGCAGTTATATTTTACCAACTTACCTTCTATAGAAAGTGGTTAAAGTCGATTGACCATAGCAAAGATTTGGAAGATAGAGTAGCTAAATTAGAGAAGCAAAAACAAGAAAATAATGTAACTATTGTTTCTTAATATTTTTCAACTTTTCAGACAAAAATAAGTAGCCAAAAGCCAAAATAATTACTGAAGAATATATACACAAAGCCACTAAATTATATAAAAAAAATATACCACAAAGAGGTATAAATATCCACGGATTCCTAATAACACTAGGCTTAACGCAAAATATTTGAGGAAATAAAATTTTCTTAATTGTTATTTTAGATAATAATATTTTTAGCTTTTTAATCAACATTATTGCTTGTTTTTATAATTTCAATTTGTAAAAAACCATTTACCCACATTACTGTTGCCTTATCTCCGGCTTTATAATTATTGAAATCCCTAACTATTCTTTCAATACTGTTTTCTGACTTTGGCACCTGATTAAAAGATGTGTTATTCAACTTTCTCCTTAAACTTTCTTCGTTTTTTCTTATGTATGAGTAATGATGCATTTTTATATCCCTTCTATTAAAAATATGAAAATCTTTGCAATCAATTGTTCTAGTAGGGTCTAGTATTAGAGGTGTTAAGCCTACACCATAGTTTCTCTCATCACATTTAACTATAAAAGACATATATCCCAAGTTCATAGTCCTTTGCTTGGTTTCCTTCATAAAACTTTTCTGAGAAATAATCAGATTTCGATTCTTGTAGTAATTATCATAAGAAACATAGGTTGTGTCATAATCATTTTCAATTACTTGATTCTTAGCCCATTTAAATTCATCAGGGACAAAAATTTCATCACAATCCATAGTTATATGGTGTGAGCAATTTGCTACTTTAACACAAATATCTCTTCCAATATTTCTTTTTATTACTTCATTTAACTCCCCTTTGTGCTTTCCTTGTATTTCTTTTGGATTATAGAGGTATAAATAGTCTATTAAGCCTCTGCTCTTCAAATCATATAGAAAGGGCTCTAAATCATCCCTAAACTCTCCGAAATTGGATGTATTCTGATATACAACACATATAAAATCTACATTATCTCTGATTTTACTAATTGACTCCTCTAAAAGTTCTTCTCCATCAAAAACATTATAACTTACTCCTAACCTCATATTATTGCCTATTTGGATTATCTAAAATAGAATTTTTTACATTATGCTGAGTAACAACTTCTCCGGTATCTTCTATGTAATACTTATGTTTCTCTTCCATCCCATACTCATTTGTTATTTTCTTTATAGGGAATCCTTTTCGTTTTACTAATATTATCTTTTCTGCAATTATATCTGTATAATATCGAGTTGTGTTGTCTTTACCTAGTCTAGGATTACTTCTTATTCTAAACCATATTTTTACAAAGTCATCAGGTTTATATTCTTTTTTAACAACATCTGAAAAATGATAGTAAAAAAGTATTGATATAAAATATTGCTTTTTGTTTCTGCTCTTAACCAATACAATATTTGTTATATCCTTAGTTATATTATTTAAAGAATGTATTTTACCCGATACTATCATCTTATCTTCTCATAATTTCATCTAATTCCATATGTGGACATTCATAATGCTTATTTAATTTATCAATAAAAGAACTTTCTTTTCCACAAATTTCACATTGATTCTGAGGGATTAATTTCACATACAATGACAATATGGTTTCTATATCAGATTTGTTTATTAACATCCCATCATCGCTTTCTGTGATAAATTCTCTCATAGGAACCTCAAGAGAATCCATAACGAATTTATTAAAATAAGCTATTGGACATATTTTCTCTTTTTTTATTTGTGCCTTATCATTGCTGATAGCCCAAAATATTCGCCACAATTCTTTTTTTTCATCTGCTAATTGCTCAAACCTCTCCCACTCAGGTATTCCTATCTCTTTATTAATTATTACTGTTAACCTCGATTCACTCATTATTCATTTTTTTAGTTATCTCTTCTTCCAAAGATAAATTATTTTCTAAAATAAATTCATAATAATGCAATAAACCTAAATTTTTACATATTCTAATCACTTTATCCTGTTTTCCTGAAGCATCATTTAATATATCTTCTATCTGATTAGCAAATTCAGTTTTTAAGTGCTTATGTTTTTCTTTTAATTTCTTTTCTCGTATATCTTCAACCGCCATTTTTCTAGCTTGTTCTAAGATAATTCCTTTGGTTTCTTTATCAATATCTATTACTCCTAGTTTTGATAGAAAATCATATGCTATATATCCAAAGTGGTTATATTTTGGCTCTTCTTTAAAATTATCAAAACCCTCTAATATATTTTCAACAAGCATTTTTATTTTCTCTTCCTCATTTGGCTCTGCGGCTTTTCTTTCCAAAGCAGCAATTTCATTTCTATAATCAATAATGTATTTTCCATTATATCGCTTGTAAGCATTTATAATTTTAGATATATATATAACACTAAAAGATTGATAATGGTCTGCCTCGATGTCTAATTTACCTGCCGTAGCCAAACTAAAAGCATTATCTATCTCCATTAAAGAGAAACGATAGAAATGTTCTGCTATATATTCTACAAGCATTCTAATTTCATCATCAGTTGGCAAAGGCTTAATACCTGTTAATACCGCCCACTTGACAATTAATTTGTGAAGATTTTGAAATTGCTCATTTTTATCTTCAGCATCAAAGAATGTAGCTATTTTCCTGTCAAAATAAGCCTGTACTATTTTTTTATTTTCGGGTGTCCAATCCTGTATAATCTGTGGTTGAAGCCCCTTTGACTGCGTTACTAATTTGTTCATATCTCTGTTTTTGTTTTTTATTAATTGGTTGCTCTTTTAATTTCATTAAAATATTTGATAAACTTGAATTTATATCAGATAGCTTTACTCTGTTACGATTATAATCATCTAACTTATTCCAATTGTTAAGAATATATTCCCAACTTAAAAGCACATTTTCATCTAACTCTTCATCATTTAAATCTGAATTCTTCTTTTTACATTGCTTATTCAAAAATTGAATAATTGATTTCATTGCTTTTCCCTGCATACCATCCATCTTACTTCCAACACCGGTATGTAAGGTGCAAAAACCATCGTATTTATCTACCATTTTAGCATATAAAGTATTGGTCTTTGGCTTTGCTCTTTTAGAAACCACTTTGGGTTCACTTTTAGACCGTTTACGAACCACTTTGGGTTCACTAACAACATCTAACAAGCTAATATGCAATGAGTTAGAAATCCATTTATAATCCATTTCTAAACCACTAACTGATACACCGTAGTCCACAATTCTTTTTAAAGTTGATTTAGGAACCTTGTATTTTGAAGATATTTCATACAAATATATAACCGCCCTGTTTTCATCATCAAGGCGAGAAAATATATAAGCCCATACTAACACATAGTTATTGGGTTTAGATATTAGTTTTTGTATAAATTTATTGTTCAATTATTGGTGTGTTTAGATGGGTTTTTTAACCTCTTTATTTGCTTCTCTATGATAAGCTATACTTTCATCCTCCCATTTAGTATTTTCATCTTTCTCTTCAGGTGAAGATTCATCTGTAAAAACTTTCGGTAAAGGCTCGTTTTTATGCTTTTCAAGAATTTCATCTTGCCAAGAAGTATCAGTTCTTTTTTCAAGACTTTTTAGATACTCCGGCTTTAACAGTTGTAAATCTAAACTATCAGACTCAACTATAGATTGCGGCTTTACCTTCAAGACATTGCATATTTTGACCAATGTGATAATATGATAATTTAACTTTTTACCGTTAACTATCTCACTTAATGCATATTGACCGATAGGAGTTTCATAAATCTTTGCTATTTTATCATAAAGTTTCTTTTGTGATATATTTCTTTTCTTTAATAGCTTCTTTAATTTAGTTTCCATATTATTTACTTTTATTTTTATCTGATTTTATGTTTTCAAATGTGAATAATTTGTCATCCTCTCCTTTGTTGTGAGATTCTAACATTTTCTTTTGCTTCTCTTCAAATTCCTCTTTAGTAAGTTTTCTTTCTACTTTTTTATATTCTTTAGATTTCTCTTCTAAGACATTATGGTCTATTTTTTCAAGTGTTTCCAATACAAATGTCATATACTCAGTTTGTATAGCATATAGCTTACCCTCTTCGTTCCTGAAAGGAAATGTCTTGCTTTTGGCTTTTATAGCTTTATTGTAAACATTTATTAATTCCTCATAATTATTTTCCGTAATATTAAGACCTATTTTAAGTTCAAATTCTCTTTTCTTCATTTTTGTTTTTTTATTGATTTTACAAATATAACATTTATTTTTAAAAATAATATTTTATTCTTGTTTGATTCGTTCTAATTCACTTTTAAATACTAATTCTCCCAATTCAATATTGGAACCCGTTTTTATTTTACCGTAATATGCCGGTTCTGTTAAATTGAATATATCATCTGATACCTGTCTTAGCATAAATGCTAGAACTGCCGGAACATATTGTCTATTTCTCCATTTGTCCCCAAATACCTCAAAATCTCTTCTTAAATGATGTATTTTAGGATTTTCATCGCCATATTTGTCTTTAAAATATTGACTTTTTGTTTTGATTCTATAAACACCATCTTTTTGGATTTTTATTTTATTTCCCATCTCCTTTTGATATTTTTAAAGATATATAATTTAACGACTTATTAAGCAAACTTTTATATTTATACTCTGTCAAAACATTTACTAGAAAATCTTGGGATAATTCATCAATTGGACTTGACTCTCCTATAAAACAAGATGATTGTTTCATTTCTTGCTCTAATATCATATGCTCTAATATGTCTTTTGGTATATCTATTTCTATTTTCATAATATTTCTTTTATAAATTCAAATAAAGATTTGGTTATTTTAGGTTTTTGAAAATGTGTTCCTAGAGTATATCTGACATCGTGACCTAATCTATCTTCTACATATTTAAACTGTGCCGGTTTTTTAAGCAACTCACCTATGTATTCTATAATATCAATATTTTGCATTGTATCTCCACTACCAATATTAAATGTCCCCAAGTCGTGAAGCATTAATTCAAATACTTGATTTACATTATCTTCAACCCATATCCACTCTCTTACCTGCTTCCCATCTCCATAAATAGGAATTGGCATACCTTCTTTTAGATAATGCATTATTTTAGGTATGAATTTTTCTTTATGTTGTTTAATACCAAAATTATTGCAGGTTCTAGTAATAACATAAGGAATACCATAAGTATGACCACAACTATATACAAGCATATCTGCTGATGCTTTAGTAGAAGAATAATAAGATGAAGGATATAAAATATTTTCTTCATAAGATGCTTCTACATCTAAATTATCTAAATCTCCATAAACTTCATCGGTTGATATTTGAACAAACTTTTTAAGATTTTTATTCTTCCTTGCTAACTCAAGAAGATTAAATGTTCCTTCAACATTGGATTTTAAAAATGGCTTTCCATCTTTTATAGAACTATCTACAGATGATTCTGCTGCGAAATTTACTAAGTATTCATAATTTCCCAAATCTTCTGCTATAACATCACATATATCCTTTATAAGTAATGGTGTGTCTTTAGGTATATTTGATTTGTTTGCGGCATAAGTCAACTTATCTACCACTAAAACCTCATATCCTTGTTTTAAACATAAATTTACGAATGATGAACCAATGAATCCACATCCTCCTGTTATGACTATTTTCATTTTGTATTATTTTTTCGATTGTGTCTTTAATTTATAAAATTCAATAAAATATTTTGCGAAATCTGTAACTACTTCCTTGCCATAAAACATAAAAGTTTTTAATCCTGTATGTTTTGCTTTTTTATATAATTTGACAAATTCTTCATAGTTTTCATTTGTAAGGTGTGTTTGTTTCATATTTATTTATTTAATAATTTATTCATTTTATCTAAATTCATACTTGTGTCATAAGGAACATAACTAGGTTTTTCTATTATTTTTTTGTTTGGAGCAATTTTATATAAATTTTTAGTTCCTGTTCCAACATTAAGAATCCCAATTGCATTTTTTTCAATTAATTTTACTAATAAAATCACTATTTTATCTACTGTATCACCACTTGTAATAACATCCCAAACCTCATCATATGGAAAAGGGTAGGGCTTGTGAGATAATCTACATATTAAATGATTTGAATTAGTTTGACTTATATATTCATCAGCAAGTAATTTTGTATAAGAATACCAATTTTTTGCCGGTAAAGGCATTTCATCTTCAGAAGTGACAGGAAGATTATTTGCATATACATAATCAGTTGAAATATGTATTAATTTTATATTTAGCTTTTCACAGATATTGCTTAAATCACAAGCAAATCTATAATTAACTTTATAGTGATTATCTTTATTTTCAGAATAAGTATGTGTGTCCGCTATGCAATTAATTACTGTTTCATATTGACTAATTAATTTTGTTAAAGCACTTTTGTTTTCAATATCTAATGAATTTAGCTTTCTTGAGTAAATATCCCAATTTGTCTGCTTTTTCAATTCTGAGCCTAACAATCCATCTCCTAATATTAATTTCTTCATATAATTATTTTAAAAATACTTGAATACAAATAATAAAAACTGCTAAAACTATACAAAGAAAGGTTTTCATATTTATGCCTTCTCCCATATAATAGTAAGTAAGACCTGCATATGATAAAATGCCTACTGCAAATCCTACAAACTTTATAGACCATAACATTCCATCAAAATATTGATATAAATATCTTGTAGCATATATAAAACAATATGAAATTGATGAACCAAATAATATTGACAACAGAAGAGGATTTTTTTCAAACCACTTCCATATAAATTGCCCATTTGTTTGAAACCAAATAAGTATGTTTCCAAGAAAAAATAAAGCAAGACCCAATACTAATTTGTTCATATTAATTTTCCCTTCTTTTTAGAAATTGGTCAACAGAAATAGTATTATTATATAAAAACTTCTTTTTATCCAATATTGATTTATATTCTTTTACTAGATTTTTAGATAACTCTTTTATCTCATCATATTTTATATAAATAGGCATAATAACATCTAAAGGTTTTTTCTTTGAAATTCCTTTTCTATTTTTTTTAATTGAATTCATTAATGCCTTTTTTCGTTTTTTTTCTGCTTCTATATGTTTTTTATGTAATAAATCAGAATTTGATTTATTTTTTCCTTTTTCCTTTGTCATCAATAATATTTGGGTTTTGTTTTATAGTTTGCTTAGTTATCAAATCTTTTAACTTGGTAGTTGACCAATTGTGTGAACGACTTGTATATATAACTTTTGGTGGTAAATCATCTCCTGTGAAAGGAACAGGTTTTCCATCATTTCCTATATAATCCTCTCCTAATATTCTTACATCAGGCTTCCAAAATTTTATTAGATTATATAATTCTTCTTCGTTTTGATATGTATATACTTCATCTATATATTTTATAGACATAAGTGCTTTATATCTATCATAAAGAGGTATAACGGGCTTATACTTGCTTTTGCGGTGTTCTGATGGGTCTTTTTGTAAAAACACTATAAATCTATCACAATGTCTTTTCGCTTCTTCAAAAGTGATTATATAGCCCGGATGAAGTAAATCAAAGTTTCCGGCAGTAAATCCTAATATTTCTTTATTTCTTGAATCCATATTTATCATATTTATTTATTATAAAAGGTGTGTAATCAGATGTGTAGTTTAATAATATATTATGATTTATATATTTTTCTTCATTTGCTTTGAAATCATACCATTCTAATTGCCTTGCTTTGAGTCCTGTAAATTCTATATAAAAACTTTTGTAATCATATCCGTGTTTATCTAAAATTTCAGTTGCTATTTTTTTCTTATCTCTATCAACATAAACACAGTCAGTCAACCACATATAAAAACTATCTCCTAATGCGTGAGCAATTTCCATCATAACTTCAGCAACATAATTTATAATAGCCCAATAGAACGGACTATATTTATTTTTATATTCCCAATTAGTATCAGTCGAGTGAAGTTTACCGTTTTTATATGTTTCTATAGTTTCGTGTTTATTTAAACTTCCTATACTTGCTAATAAACCTAATTTATTTTCTTTTCGTTTTTCCCAACCTTTTTTATATAAATCTTCATTTATAAAACCGAGATTATATGCGGTTTTGAAATAACAAGCATTTATATCAATGGCATTCGTTAATTCGCTTGGAGTTCTATTTATTGCATTTTCTATTTGCATAAAATTATAAAGAACAAGTTTCGGTCTATATTTTATTTTTGGAATTGGTTTTTTGCTTTCTATATAATTGTCGATATTTCTGCGAACTGCATTCACCATATGAACTCCGGGAAGTATATCACTTTTTTGATGACCAAAATATAATCTTTTACTTTTATCATCTTTTTGATTAAATATAATTTTTCGTGTGAGTCCGCTACTCACAACTTGAAAACTTGTCTTATTATCTTGTAATTTATTTAAATCAGTTTCAAACCTATTTAAATAACCTCCCCTTACAGTTGTCATATAAAATTTATATAAAAAATTAAATAGATTTAGCTTCTATTTTTATTAAACTATAAAACTTAGTTTTTATATTTAAAAGCATAATTAATACTTCATCCATATTATATGCATCATATACTTTTTGTATATCATCATCTTCATATGTTATTTTATATTTTTTTTGTGGTGTGTTATACTTTTTCATTTTTTCTTTATTTATTAAATTGTATCTATTTATCATTTTTTTAAGTTTATTATTATATAAAAATTATATAAAAAAGAGAGATGTATTACCGAGTCAAAACATCTTTACACAAAATATAAACCCCGGACTTATACCTCACGGAATATTTAACAATTTATCAAGTTGCTAATTATATAAGTCATCTCTCTTTATATATTAATTTATTTCACTTCTATCACAAACAAGTGCATTACCAACTATATAATCGTGTTCATTTGTAAGTTTTCTAAAATGATATGTAGCGACATCATTAACAGATTTGTTATTTAGCTTTCCTTCTTCATCTACTATCATTATATATTTATCTAGGTAAACAAATTCTACCATAGAACAATCAATAATTTTATATAATTCTTGTAATGTAAATGTCTTACCATTTGCAGGTTTAACATCAATAGGTTCAGTAACACCAATTTTAAATAATTTAGCCATTTATAAAGTTTTTATGTGTGAAGTTGATTTTGATTTCATATATACACAAATATATAATTATTTTTAAAAACATAGCAATATATTTTAGGAAATGTGAATGCCCTAGTAATTTGAGCAAAAAAAAATATATAAAAAAGTAAATTTTACAAATGTAAAAGGGCTCAGTATTAACCGAGCCCTTTTTGGGAAATCAAAATCCACATTAATTAATAGCGGACAAGGGATTGTCCTTGTGGAGATTCAAATATACATATTTTTATTTATATAAAGAATTATAAAATTTATATATGATGAATAATAAAAATTATATAAAATTTATATATAAGGTTTATACGACTTATGTTCTTTTATATCAGAATTAGAATTTTGATTTATTATATTTTTTATATTCATTCTTTCATCATTTGTTATATAAACACTTCGTGCTAATTCTATAAAAATTTCATCAAATTCTTTATTTCTTTCTTTATCTCTTATATCATCTTCTATTTTCCATAGCTTATAATTTATTATATATATTTCATTATATAATTTTGCTAATTCTTTATTTAAAAATTTATTATAAATAATAAGCAATAAATCATATTCTTTATTTATGTCTATTAATTTTTTTTTATTTTTTATTTCTATTTTTTTTATAGAAAGTATTGATAGTTTGTCTATAACTTCTCCAAGTGATACGGGTATGTTTATCATTTTATTATTTTTTTTATATAATCGGTTATATAATTACTAAAGTGTTTTAATAATTCATTCTCTCTTTTTAATGGTAATTTAAATATATAAAATAGAATTGTATATATAAAAACTACAAACAACAAACCAAACGGAATAAAAAAAGCTATTATATAAATAACTATTAAAATTTTATCTTTTTTATTTAATTTGGTTTTCACTTATAGATTTTTATTTATATAAAAAATGGGGAGGTTTAAAAAAACTAAAAACATTTAATATTGATTAATTTGGCAATATACCATTCCTCCCCATTTATATTTTATTTATATTTTATTTTAAATTGTTTATATAATTAAATCGTTCTATTTCATTTTCAATAGAATCTTTTTTTGTATAAATATATAATTCTCCTTCATCAATAAACCAATCCAAAATTTCAGGGTCTTTATTTAAAGAGTCTATATTTACTTCTTTATATAATTTTGGTATAACTCTTATACTATCTCCATTTAAAATTGTTGATTTACTATTTGCCGGTTTTTGTATAATTTGAAATTTGGGATTTGCTATATTTTCTATAATACTATTATGTTTCTTTATATATTTTTCTATATGTGATAAATCGTGTGTATTAAATTTTACTAAAGCATATATACTAATTGCAATACAAACAAAATATATTAGTGCAATTAGAATTAGACTATATATCTTTTCTATTTTCTTTTTCATTTATATTTTTTGAATTGCTTTTTATATAATTTCCCTTTATTTTACTTTGTCTTTTTTCAAAATCGAATTCTCTAAAATAGTTGTCATTTAAAAACTTTAAATATTTATTTTCTCTTTCCAACTTATAGATTTTTTATTTTTCTTTCCAAATCTGCTATCTCATCATTTATATTATCCATTTCATTACGGAACTGTATATATGTAAGTTGTTTATCTTTTAATGCAATAGCTATACTACTTTGTATTTCTCTTAAAGCAGTTATTTGTTTTATATATTCTCCTTTTTCATCATAACTTAATAAATCTCCTATTGGACCCGGAAGAGAAGGAGGGGCTTGTGTTGGAGTTTGTGGAATTGGAGATACAGGTGTTTGTTTTATTCCACTTCCTGAACCAATGGCTCTTAACACAAATATATATATACCTTTTGATGGGTCACTATTTGCTTGGTCATATTCAAACTCATAATATGTTGACTTTGCTTTTACTGCCTGTCTAAATGAAATATTGTTATATAGCTTTTTATATTTTCCTATAATTTGAGAATAAGGAAAACTCATATTTGGTATTGATGGAGTGACAATTCCTAAATCTAATTGTATTGTATCATTTAATCTAAAATATGCCTGACTAAACCCTGCGGTCATTTCATCCTCAAATTGATACCAAGGTATTCCTAATGTCAATGAAGGAGGAAATTGTCTTGTTCCTGCATTCTGTATCACTATTCTATTGAATTGGGGAATTAATACTGAAAGTGGGTAATTTGAGTAATTATCTCTTACTCTTCTATATTCTTTATATAAATCTTTTCTCTTTAAAGGAGTTCCTGCTTTCTTATAATAATCACTAATAGCCTTAACAATACTTTGATAGCGGTTT
>JAAHTG010000324.1_pt1 | contig 44170 bp, 43 predicted proteins | sample 6116081 | NCBI WGS metagenome assembly JAAHTG01 (sample SAMN13939989, study PRJNA603662) | sponge metagenome | isolation source: marine sponge | host: Mycale hentscheli | place: New Zealand | collected 2005 | reverse complement strand
TAGCGATGCATCATCATTGAAGCGCAAATCGGTGGGCAGGCCGTCCGTATCGATATCAGCACTGCGCCAGCCGCCGATGCCGGGTTCAATGACGGTCAGGGCGGCGTCAGTCATCTGCTTGTGTCCCCAAATGGGCCGAGAGCCAGCCGCCAACCTCAAATAGTGGCAAGCCAACAACGGTTGAATAGGACCCTGAAATGAAACGGATATACTGCGCCGCCATGCCTTGAATGGCGTAACCCCCGGCTTTGCCGTCCCATTCGTTTGACGCGATATAGGCTGTTATGTCGGCTTCTGAAAGACGTTTGAACGCAACGGTAGTTGAGGCTGACTTCATCAGCTGGCGGCCACCGGGCAGCACAAGCGATATGCCCGAGATGACCCTGTGCCGCCGCCCAGACAGCAGCGCAAGGCATTGCCGCGCAGTGGCTTCATCTTCCGCCTTGGGTAAAATACGTTTGCCGCAGGCAACAACAGTGTCAGCAGCCAAAATAAGCTGGCCGGGCATCAACGCTGCGATAGCAGATGCTTTTTCATGCGCCATACGCTCAGCGTAGGCTTTGGGAAGCTCATCTTTGTGCGGTGTTTCGTCAATGTCGGCCGGTATAATTTGGGCCGGGGATACATTGATTTGGGCAAGTAGCTCCAAACGGCGCGGCGACGCGGACGCAAGCACAAGCGCGCCTGCGGGCACATGCTGGTCGCTGAGCGTAGAGCGAGAGGTGGTCATGGGCCACCGACCCTTTTATTTAAAGCGGTAGGTAATGCGACCTTTGGTCAGGTCGTAGGGCGTCAGTTCAACCAGAACGTCATCGCCCGCCAGCACGCGAATGCGGTTCTTGCGCATTTTGCCGGCAGTGTGGCCCAATATTTCATGGTCGTTTTCAAGCTTCACTCGGAACATGGCGTTCGGCAGCAGTTCGGTTACTGTGCCGCGCATTTCGAGAACTTCTTCTTTAGCCATTGTGTCTCCTCGTCATGGCTGCCCTTTTCAAGGCTGTGAATTTGCGCACATACATGACGAGGTTGATGCCAAAAAGCAACCATTTTGCCGCGAAAACCCCGGAATACTACTCAGTTTACGAATTGAATCGGGGGTTTTTGCAACATTTTCGCCCAAAACCTGAATCCAGAGCGGGACTATCAGGAGTCGAAATCGAATTTGTCGGCGATGCGTACTTCTAATCGGTCGCGCACCAAACGGTAACTGTCGATCACCTGATTTCGGTTGCCTTCAGCGTCAGACGGATCTGGCGTGGGCCAATATTCCAGTTCAAAATTTCCGTCCGCACAAGTTTTTTCAATATGGTCTCTGCTTTCCGGTGTCAGGGCGATAATCAGGTCAAACAGTTCGGTGTCCACCGAGCCAATGGGCTTGGGCTTATGCTCCGATATATCAAGACCGTCTTCCTGCATCGCCGCCACCGAAAAAGGGTCCAGATTTCCAGCGATCAAACCAACTGACTCCACATACACCCGACGCTTGCAGTGTCGGTTAGCCAGCGCCTCCGCCATCGGACTACGCACAGCATTCTGGTTACAGACAAACAACACACTTTGAATTTTCGCGGGATTGTTGGCTTGAGGGTCCGTCATCGTGGGCCCCTGCCGTCTTTGAGATGCAGCACGCAAACGAGGGTGAACAGCCGCCGCGCGGTTGGCATATCAACGTCCAGCTTGCCATCCAGGCGTTCCATCAACAGGTTGCTCCCTTCATTATGTAGACCTCGTCTGCCCATATCAATGGCTTCGATTTGAGAAGGCGATGAAGATTTGATTGCTTCATAGTAGCTGTCGCAGATGGCAAAATAGTCGCGGATGATCCGGCGAAAAGGCGTCATCGCTAACCGAAAGCTCATCAAAATCTGGTCATCAGTGCTTTTAACATCAAATTGAAGCCGCCCTTCAATGGTGCCCAGATGCAACTTGTAGGGGCCTTCATATGCCTCATCGGCAGACTTCAGCAAGTGGAAGGTGTTGTCCTCCAACAGGTCAAAAATTGCAATACGGCGTTCATGCTCAACGTCCGCGCTCCAACGAACCACGGTCGATTGGTCAAGGGTGACATCGATAAGTTTACGGCTGGTCATATGGATGCTTTACTGCAGGCTTCACTTTTGTCTGGATTTCACTCTTCCGGGGCGTCATCAAGTCGGATGGTAACAGAAAGTGCGTGAGCGCCAAGCCCTTCTTCGTCTGCCAATATTGCTGCAGCCGGGCCAACGCGGTTCAAGCTGTCTGCATCGCACTGGACAAAGGTGGTGCGTTTCATGAAATCATATACGCTGAGGCCGCTTGAAAAGCGCGCGGTTCGGGCGGTTGGTAACACATGGTTGGGCCCTGCAACATAATCGCCGATCGCTTCCGGTGTGTGACGGCCTAAAAATATAGCACCGGCATTGCGAATTTTGCGGCGCATGTCTTCGGGATTATCAACCGCCAATTCCAAATGTTCGGGGGCCAACTGGTCAGTAAGTCCTATGGCCTCATCCAGATCAGCGACAACGATAACAGCGCCGAAATCACGCCAGCTGGCACCTGCGATGTCGCGGCGCTCCAGCCCGGCAAGGTGATCTTCAACCGCATTCTCGACCATTTTGGCATATACCGCATCGTTGGTTATCAATACGCTCTGCGCTACGCTGTCATGCTCAGCCTGCGACAACAGATCAGCCGCGATCCAACGCGGGTCGGTTTTATTGTCAGCAATCACTAAAATCTCGCTGGGTCCTGCGATACTGTCGATACCAACAGTGCCAAAAACCTGGCGTTTTGCTTCGGCCACATAGGCGTTGCCGGGGCCAACAATTTTGTCTACGCGCGCTATTGTTTCTGTACCGTAAGCCAACGCAGCCACCGCTTGCGCGCCGCCGATTCGGTATATTTCAGTGACACCCGCTAGTTTTGCTGCCGCCAGCACCAAGGGGTTCAGCTCACCGTCTGGTGTTGGTACCACCATGACAATGCGCTCCACGCCAGCTACATGGGCAGGAACGGCGTTCATCAAAACCGAGGATGGGTAACTCGCCAGTCCTCCGGGTACATATAGCCCAACAGCCTCCACGCTTTTCCATGCCTGCCCCAGTCGTACGCCGGCGTCGTCGGTATAGTCGATATCGTCGGGCAATTGCTTTTGGTGAAAAGCGCGAATGCGTTCGGCTGCAGTGCCTAGTGCTGCTTTTACGTTATCGCTGACACTATCCCAAGCTGCGGAAACTTCGTCATCGCCAACTCTCAAACCTTTGATACGCGGATCATGGCGATCAAATTTTTTGGTCAGTTCAAAAACTGCGGCGTCACCGCGAGACTTCACGTCCGCCAGAATGCCTTCAACTGCCGTGCGCACATCGCTGGATGTTTCGCATTTCTGGCTCAGAAGCGCAGTGAATTTTTCCTCGAAGTCAGAGGAGCGACTATCAAGCCTCTGCGCCATCAGCGAGCACCTCTTTGAATTTGTCGATCCAATATGTCAGTTCACGCGGCCGGGTTTTAAAGGCTGGGCGATTGACAACAAGGCGCGACGTAATCTCGGTTAAAACCTCAACTTCTTTAAGTTTGTTGGCTTTCAGCGTGCCGCCGGTTGAAACCAAATCAACAATGCGCTTGGATAGTCCCAGACTGGGTGCAAGTTCCATGGCACCGTTCAGTTTGATGCACTCTGCCTGCACGCCGCGATCGGCATAATAAGCCCGTGTCAGGTTCGGGTATTTGGTTGCAACACGAATGTGGGACCATTCTTTGGGGTCGGTACCCGATTCGCCCTCCGGCATGGCAAGTGATAGCCTGCAGTGGCCAATGCCCAAATCCAGCGGAGAATATAGGTCAGGGTAGCCAAATTCCTGCAAGACATCGTCACCAACGACACCCAAGTGCGCAGCGCCGAAGGCAACAAATGTTGCCGTATCAAAGGCTCGCACCCGAATGATCGTCAGGCCTTTTATGTTGGTTTCAAACTCCAGCAGGCGTGATTTCGGGTCATCGAACGCGGCTTCGGGCTCGATACCGGCGCCGCGAACAAGCGGCATTACCTCGCCGAGAATGCGGCCCTTGGGCAGGGCTAAAACAAGTTTTTCGCTTAAATCCATCGAAGTTCCAGTTGGTTCGAAAGGTTTGGTTTTGCGGTCAATCAATCTTTGTGATTGGGCCGGGCTCTGGCTTCCCAAGCCCCGGTCAGGTCAGTGACAACTGCATCAACCGCTTCTGCGGAGAGTCTTATGCTGGCTCCACCGGCAAAATTCAACAAAATGCTGACACCGCCCCCGGCTTCCTGTGATTCTTCATGAGCTTCGACATTTAGAAGATCAAGCACGGTCTCTTTTTGGCGCAAGTCTATACCTGATAGCTGCGCGCCGTTTACACCGGAAAAATGCAGCGCTGCACGCACCCGCTCGCCTTTGGGGCGGCGAAACCAGCCCTTTTTTTCCCAGCGATAGCGGTTGCCGACAAGTGCAAAGCGGTTTTCACCAGGCAACCACGCCATGTCGCCAATCAGAACTGTTGTGTCCTGCATAAGGCTGGAAATAATTGTCAGATCAACCGGTGTCTGGGCGATCAATTTTAACGCTTCACTCATAAGAGCCGCTCACTTGTTCCAGGCTCCGGCGCGGCGGACCGCGGTTGAAGCAAAATAAATGCACCCCATGGGGTGCTTTCGTGTCGCAATGTAGGCGTTGGCAGGCAAGCCTTCAAGGCTCTATTGCGAAAAGCATAGTTTCGGGTGCGAGGCGCGGCAAAATGTACCAGCAAAATCGGCCTGATCCGCTTGACACATAAGCCCGTGCGGCGTTTTATGGATTCAAAGGGGTAGGCTATGTCTCAAGTTAAAAAAATACTGATTGTCGGTGGCGGAACATCGGGCTGGATGGCCGCCAATTATTTGTCACGAAAGCTGGGCGGCAACCGTGACGGCGGCGTTGAAATTACACTGGTTGAAGCCAGTGATATCCCCACAATAGGCGTGGGTGAAGCAACTGTGCCGCCGATCAGGACCATGATCGCCTCGCTTGGGTTGAAAGAAGACGATTTTATGAAGGCGTCGTCAGCAACTTTCAAACTGGCCATAAAGTTTGACAACTGGATGAAGGACGCAAGCGCACCCGGCGAAATTGCTCATAGTTACTATCATACTTTCGGTGCCTTTAACCAAATCAACGGCGAACTGATAGCGCCGTATTGGGTCATGGACCGCGAGCGTTCGGGCAAAAGCTATGTTGATTATTCAATGGTGGAAGGCGGCGTGTGTGACGGCGGCAAGGGCCCCAAGCGCATTACCGATCCGCAGTTTCACGGACCGATGCAATATGCCTATCATTTTGACGCCGGCAGGCTCGCTGAACTGTTAAAGACACACGGCAAAAACAATGGCGTTAAGCATCTGATTGGCAAAGTTGAAGATGTTGGTATCGCCGACAACGGAGACATTTCCTATGTGAAAACTGCCGAACAAGGCGAGCTGTCGGCAGACCTTTATATTGATTGCACCGGTTTCCGGGCGCGGTTGATTGAAGAGGCGATGGGAACTGACTTCACCAGCATGAACGACGTATTATTCTGTGATAGTGCTGTTGCCTGCCAGGTTCCATACTTAGATCAAAAATGCGCAATTCCGCCCTATACAACTGCAACCGCACATGAGGCAGGGTGGACTTGGGATATTCCGCTGAATGATCGCCGCGGGTATGGTTATGTTTATTCAAGTAAATATACCGATAAAGACACCGCCGAGAAACTTTTGCGGGCGCAGCTTGGGCCGCAGGGCGAAGATATTAAAGTGTCTCATATCAAAATCCGCACCGGTAAAAGGCAGCGGCAGTGGCACCGCAACTGTGTTTCGGTCGGCTTGTCTGCAGGCTTTATTGAGCCGCTTGAGTCGACGGGTATTTATCTAGTTGATATTTCGCTGCGCTGGTTGGCTGAGTTTTTGTCGACCACTGACAAATATGAACTTTCGGCAAAAGAATTTAATAACCGAATGAATGCGACCTATACCGACATCATTGATTTTATCAAATTGCACTATGCCATTTCAGGGCGGACCGATACCCAGTTTTGGCGTGATAATACCAACCGGGATACATGGACCGATACGCTAAGGGACAAGCTGGATAGTTGGCAAACCCGCGTGCCCGGAGTGCATGAATTTTCCGGGTTCCCGCAGGTTTTTGGCCTGACCAATCATTTGCAAATTCTATATGGCATGGACCGGGTGCCGGACCTTTCGGGTCAGGAAGCTCGTTTTGGCCTGATGCAAATGGCGCAGGCGCAGGCAATTAAATACGAAGGCGCTGTTAAAGGCGGCAACGCCGTAATGCCAGACCACCGCGCTTTGATTGATCAGATATACAACGGCGGCTTCCGTAGCTGATGTTTTTGCTCGATTAATCGTTGACGCGCTCTATTTGGGCGCCAACCGCGCGCAGTTTATCCTCTAGCCGCTCATAGCCTCGGTCCAGGTGATACAGGCGGTTGATCACGGTATCGCCGTCTGCCACCAAGCCTGCCAGTGCTAGGCTCATGCTGGCGCGTAGGTCGGTCGCCATTACCTGAGCGCCCTTCAACGAATTGACCCCACGGATGGTGGCGCTGGAGCCATTGACTGCGATGTCTGCGCCTAAACGACAAAGCTCGGGCACGTGCATGAAGCGGTTCTCAAATATTGCTTCGGTGATAACGCTGGCGCCGTCTGCCACCGATGCCAGCGCCATAAACTGCGCCTGCATATCGGTTGGGAAAGCCGGGAAAGGCTGGGTTACAATATTGAAACCCTGCAAATGCCCGTTGGATTTGACCCGAACACCGTCAGCATCATTTGAAATGATGGCACCCGCTTCGGCCAACACGTCCAGCGGGGCCTGCATGTCTTCGGCGCGGGCATTTTTCAATAGTAAATTACCGCGGGTCATCAAGGCGGCAACCGCATAGGAACCGGCCTCAACCCGGTCAGGCATAACCGCATGGGTTGCGCCGTGCAGCCGTTCTACACCTTCAACCGTTATGGTTTCGCTGCCGGCACCGCTGATACGGGCGCCCATGCTGGTGAGGCATTTGGACAGGTCGGTAATTTCTGGCTCACGCGCCGCATTTTCAATGGTGGTCGTGCCTTTGGCCAGCGCCGCTGTCATCAGGATGTTTTCAGTGGCTCCGACCGAGACAAATGGGAAACGAACCGAGCCGCCCTTCAGGCCGCCTGGTGCGCTGGCACGTACGTAACCGTCTTCCATCTCAATCACTGCGCCCAGTGCTTCAAGCGCTTTCAGGTGCAGATCTATGGGGCGGTTGCCGATGGCGCATCCGCCGGGCATGGAAACGGTCGCTTCGCCCATGCGAGCTACCAGCGGCCCCAGCACCAGAATAGACGCGCGCATTTTGCGGACAATGTCGTAGGGCGCGACCGTATCAGCAATATTGGAGGCGTCGAAGGTCAGGCTGCGTCCGCCAGACCCGGTGCCGTCACCGCCTGCGATGGTGACTGTGACGCCCAGATGGTTCAATAGGTCGGTCAGCGTAGTGATGTCAGCAAGGCGCGGCAGATTGGTCAGGATAACGGGCTCGTCGGTCAGGAGCGGTGTGCACATCAGGGGCAAGGCAGCGTTTTTTGCACCACTGATCTCGATAGTGCCTTCGAGCCGCTTGCCGCCAGTTATAACTAGTTTTTCCATCAATGTGCCTTTGTTGTTTGGTGCTACGTTAATAATGCGAGCACGTGGTACAAGTGTCATGCAAGGCAAAAGCGGCAGCAACGCGGCATAAATCAGATATTTACAGCCTCGATTTTAAAGCTTTAGCGCTAAAGCTTTGGCAGGGTAACGCCGCGCTGGCCCTGGTATTTTCCGCCCCGGTCAGAATAGGCGGTTTCGCACGGTTCGTTACCTTGCAGGAACAGAAACTGGCATCCGCCTTCGTTGGCATATACTTTGGCAGGCAGCGGCGTGGTGTTGGAAAACTCCAGCGTCACGTGGCCCTCCCAGCCCGGCTCCAGCGGGGTGACATTCACAATGATACCGCAGCGGGCATAGGTGGACTTGCCCAAGCAAATCACCAGTACGTCTTTGGGGATGCGAAAATATTCCACTGTGCGAGCAAGCGCAAAGCTGTTGGGCGGGATTACGCATACATCGCTGTCGCGGTCAACGAAGCTTTTGGGCGAAAAATCTTTCGGATCCACCACTGCTGAATCCACATTGGTGAAAATCTTGAATTCAGGGGCCACTCGGGCGTCATATCCGTAGGAAGAAAGTCCGTAAGAGATATTATCACCGCGCACCTGACCATCGATAAAAGGTTCGATCATGCCTTCGGTCTGGCATTTGGTACGGATCCATTTGTCTGACATGATGGACATGGTGGCGCGCTCCTGCTTGGTGCAAATTGTTGCTGCTGATGCGGAGCAGCTCATCAAAAAAAGTTAAACGGATTAGTAAGCCAATCACTATGGCTAAACAAGGCACTTTATACAAGATATGGTGTTTTTCGGGCGGCTCGTGGGGATGACAGAAAAATAGCAGCTAGCCGGGCGGGGTGTCTCTGTTGGTTTGTTCTTTTTTCTGATCTTTACGCTGTTGGTTGCGGCGGCGCAGGTTGGCGCGCAGGGCTTCGGACAGGCGCGCCTGTTTTTCCGCTGATTTGGCTTTTTCCGCGGGCGCTTTGCCGCCGTCGGTTTTTGGATCATTGCTCATGCGGTAAAACTGCGCCGGGGGAACAGAAAACTCAAGCCCAAACTTTTAAATGTAATTGATGATTTGCGGGCGCGGGCGGGCAATTTTTGACTTGCATCCGGGCGGGCGCTATGGCAATAGGCGCGGCGTGCCACCCATTGGCACCGACCGTCTTTTGGTGTGCTGCCGTGGCTCAGGGGTAGAGCACCCCCTTGGTAAGGGGGAGGTCGGGAGTTCGAATCTCCCCGGCAGCACCATTTAACAAAAACATCTTTCGTTTTTGATTTTTGGTTCGACCACCTCGATCAGAACTCTTTTGTCAGGCCTGCCTCGAAGCGATGGCGTGTATATGAAAACAGGCTGATATTGCTGTCAGCCTTTTGGAATTTGTAGGAAAGCTCAAGCGCTGCACCAAGTATCTGTATTTTGCGGAAAGCAAGGTCCAACCCCGCAGAATAAAACTCGTCTCGTCGGCGCAGGCCAAACGAAAGTTGAGCAGCCTGAAAGCGCCGGGTTCCAAGGGCAGCGTGCAGCCCTAACCTGATATCCCAAGGTAATTCCCGCCGGAAGCTCAACCCGTATTGGTATGTGATGCTGGCTTGATTTTTTTCTTTCGCAAAATCCCGACTATAGGTGAGATGCGCACGGATCTGACCGGACGCCCCAATAGAGCGCACGGCGAAGGGTTCGGCCTGTACAGAAAACCCGTTTCGGGCGGGTAGCAGGTCATAATCAACCCAAAACAGGCTGCTGTTTATGCCGCTGGCCCATTTTCTGCCGATACGCCTGAAAATAGCTAGCTGGCCACCAGCACCTTTGTTGAACCCTCCCTCGCCGAACCAACGGCGGAACCCGCCGAAACGAAGGCTGACGTTGGATATGTTCGACCTATATTGCGGGCCCGAGTAGAAAGAAACGATGGTATCGTCAAAGCGGCTTCCCCCATATTCAATCCGCCTGACACTGGCGTCACTGACCAGCGTCAACTGCTTACCCAACCCTGCAGTATGCGTAACGTTAAGCTCCACCAATCCGCCAATTCCAGATTGCTCGGTTGCGTCTTCATTCAGCGTGAACGGTAAGCCAAACAGGCTGACGGTGCGATCATCGGTCGCCGCATTAATATTGCTGTCCGGCACGATGGCTATTTTGGTGCGCACCTGCCACTTCCGGCGGCGGTATATAGCGTCTTTTACACCTTCAACTCGCTCGATAGCTTTTGGTGGCAGGGTGGCCTGCAGCGCCAAATCGAACTGATAGCGGGCACGCTGGTCTAGTTTGAGGTTGTAGAGCGCTAGACCGAGTTCCAGCCGAACCCGAGCAATATCAGGGTAGCGCGACAGGATGTTTTCAAAAATTGTCACTGCGGCGTTATAGATGCCTTCCGCTGCGGCCAGCCGACCACGCAAAAACTCCAGCTCAATCCATTCTTGCGGAGTTATCCTTAAAGTCTGACCCTCCTGCCTGATTGCACGGGTTAATGCTTCCAATACAGAGTGGGCCTCGGCGATCTGGCCTCTATCAATATATTGTCGCAACGTCTTTAGGGGGGCTAACACCAAAACTCTTTGTGTGGCGGCTTGGTTGGTTGCAGATGGGGCAACATTTGCGGCCAGCAAAAGCCCCGCCAACACAGTATGTATTATGATTGTTGTGATACTTTTGGCTGACACCTGCTGGTGGTTGTCATTCATTTTTGCCGACAAAGGCTCCGCCCGCCACATGACCAAGAGCGTTGGTCGCGCTCCAAAGTCCACCAAGCTCCTCTGGTATTCCAACCCGTCCACTACCAAAGAAGGAGCCGGTAAATTGGCCAGCCCAGCCGGTGCCGTCGTCGACGCCACTTAATGTGCCATCGAATAAGTTTTGGCCGGAGGTAATGGAGCCGGTCAAATTCCAGTCAAAGGTATCCGTGAAATTCTCAGGCATCAAAATTCGGTCGGGGAATTCCAGATCTGTTACGTGGGAATCGAAAAGCGATAAATCGTCACGAATCATGTCGATTTTTGTGCCATCGCTAAAACCGCCGGACAGGGCTCCTGTGCTGAAATCTACAGAGGCATTAAAGTCGGCCTGAAGCTCCCAAACCTGATTATCCCCAGTCATGAAGCCTCTCATTAATCCATCAAAGGTAGCTGATCCAACGTTGGTGATCTGTTCTGCGGTGACCGGTGCACCAACAATAATTGCCCCCACGGTTAATGTGGGAGCAAGGCCATCCACCCAATAAGCGAGGGAGGTATAGGACAGATCAGTGTCATCATTGCCTGGCTTAAGAATCAGGATTTTGTTGAAAAGCACACGGCCTTGGTTGTTTTCCCAATTGGTAAAAATTGGGTCAAAGGTTTGAAAAACGTCAAGAGGGTCGGAAGAATCGGAGAATAGCTGAAGTCCGTCGATATTGACATTGGATGTTAGTTCAAAAGTATCACCGTCAAAGCTGAGGTAGTTCCGGTCTGCCAGACCTGCATCTTGAACAAGGCGTGCATTCGTGACTTGCCGGGCTCCGTTTACGCCAATTAAAAAAGCTAACCCGGTTTGCTGAAGGCCGGATTGGGCGAAAAAATCAGCATGTATCTGCTGTGGGTGTACGGTCGGCGTAAATATTGGTGGCTGTGTCTGAACGGGTGGGCTACCGCCACCGCCGCCACAGGCGCTGATAAACTGGCATAAGCATGCGACCATTAGAGAGGATCGAACGCGTTTCCATTCTCGCAAAGTGAATATCAAGTTCCCCAAAACCCCCTCCGTTACAAACAGCGGTTTCATGAGGATAAATATTTGAATTGGTCAGTCAAATCACCCTTTAGTGTAGGCGATGACAGAAGCCATGCTCAGGCAGCGATGTAGTGTTTAGCTGGAGATAGGAGCTAAGTTGCACGGCGAGGCACAAGTAGTTTTTCTAACTGCGGACAAATGCCTTAATGCACGCAGTGACAGCTTCGCGAGCCTTTTCGGCGACGCGGTCGGCGCTGTCGCCAGGCTTGTACAGATTTGTGCCTAGCCCAAAACCATCAACGCCGCGTGCACAAATTCCGCCATATTGGCCGGGCCTACACCGCCCACTGCATAAACCGAAGTTTCAGCTGGAAGCACTGATTTGAGAGCCCCTAGTGTGGCTGCGCCGCCTACGCTGGCCGGGAACATTTTCAGCGCATCTGCGCCCGCGCCCAATGCGGTGAAAGCTTCGCTGGCGGTGGCGAAACCTGGCATGGAGACGAGCCCAAGCTCTTTGGTGCGGCGGACAACGGCCTCATTAGTGTTAGGCGACACGATCAACTGGCCGCCCGCGGCCTTGACGTCGTCAACCTGGCTTGGTTCAAGCACTGTGCCTGCACCGATAAGCGTACTAGTACCGAAAGCCTGCGCCAACAGCGCAATGGACGAACAAGCATCTGGCGAGTTAAGTGGCACTTCAATTGAGCGTATGCCTGCGTCAACCAGAACTTGACCAATCGCCACCACGTCATCCGGTTGCACACTACGAAGAATGGCGACAATGCGTCCAACTTTGGCTTGAATGTCCTGCATAGTGGTCCTCGCAGAATGTTATTGAAGGCGTTTTACGTTGCGTGCTTCATCAATTATCATATAAATGATGAAAACGTCATAAAATAACGAAATAGATGCCTATAGTCGCCCATATTTGCGATGATAGGGTGAACAACAGGTCTTGGCAAAAAGCATGCAAACGCATTCTGATATTTTTATTGTCGGTGGCGGCATAAACGGCGTTGGTATCGCACGCGACGCTGCAGGTCGCGGCCTGAGTGTTACACTGGTGGAACAAGCTGATTTGGCTGGTGCGACGTCTTCGGCCAGTTCCAAGCTGATTCACGGCGGATTGCGCTATCTGGAACATTACGAATTTGGTCTGGTGCGTCATTCGCTGATGGAACGCGAGACCCTGTGGAGGATTGCGCCGCATATCATCACGCCGCTCAGGTTTGTATTGCCGCACCATAAGGGCTTGCGCCCGGCATTTATTCTGCGATTGGGGCTGTTTCTTTACGATCATATCGGTGGGCGGAAACTGCTGCCGCCAACCAAACGGATTAATCTTCGGAAAGATGCGCTGGGCGTGCCGTTGGCGGATGGTTTCAAGCTTGGTTTTGAATATTCCGATTGCTGGGTTGATGACGCGCGGTTGGTTGTGTTTAACGCTATCGGTGCGGCTGAATTGGGCGCTGAAATTCACACTCGGTACAGTTTTGTCGGCGCAGAGCGCAGGGGCGGTCGATGGCACATTCGCGTGCAAACCAACGACGGCGAGGTCGTCGATGTGACGGCAGGCATGTTGGTCAATGCCGCCGGGCCGTGGATCGATAAAGTCATCAGCGCCTGCAAGCTGAAACTGAAAAACAAAGGCTCGGTTCGGCTGGTAAAAGGCATCCATATTGTTGTGCCAAAATTATATGGCCATTCGCGGGCGTATACGTTCCAAAACGCTGACGGGCGAGTTATATTCGCGATACCGTATCAGGGTGATTACACGCTGGTTGGTACAACGGACACCCCTTTTGACACGGACCCACGCACCGCTGCCGCAGACGACGATGAAATCAAATACCTGTGCGAAGCAGTATCTGAGTATTTCAAGACACCATTGAAGCCGAACGATGTGGTCTGGAGCTATTCGGGTGTGCGGCCCCTGTATGACGATGGGGCCAAAAACGCATCGAAAGCAACGCGCGACTATGTCCTTGAGTTGATGGCACCTGAAGGCTTGCCGCCTTTGCTGAATATATATGGCGGCAAGGTGACTACTTACCGGCGGCTGGCAGAGGAAGTTCTGGAAAAGCTAGAGCCTTACGCAGACTATAAAAGAGGCCCCTGGACATCAGATGCATCGCTGCCCGGCGGAGATTTACCTGGTTGCGCAGACCCTGCAAAAGCACTTGAAGATTTCACGGCTGAATTGGCGAAAAAAGTACCATGGCTACCGCCTGGTCTTTGCCAGCGATTGGCAACATCATATGGAACCAGGGTGCATGCCCTGTTAGAAGGTACAGCGTCGCTTAAAGACATGGGCGAGCACTTTGGTGTTGGGCTTTACGCCCGCGAGATAGAGTTCCTTCAGCGTACCGAATGGGCGCAATCAGCTGACGATATCCTCTGGCGGCGCTCAAAACTTGGCTTGCATATGACAGAGGCGCAGCGCCAGCGCGTTGCTGATTGGCTGGCAGCCGAAGCCGCCTGACCCTTGTAATGTCAGCTAGGCAACCCGAGGGGTTAGCCCGGTGAAGGCAGCCTTTTTGCCGAATGCCCAACTATTTACCGCCAAGGCAGCAATGATTGAGAAGGCAAGCGTAACCGCCATGGCATGGATGTAATGGAAGGGGGCTTCGTCAAATACCCCGGGAATGGCGCCGGTTAGCACACCGTACAACACAACCCCCGAAACCATGGCAATAATCATCGCTTTTGCTTCAACGTTTTTGAACAATAAGCCCACTAGGAAAGTGGACAGGATCGGCATGCTAAGTAGGCCGTATAATTCCTGGACGGTGTTGATAATGCTTTCAGCTTGCTGGTATAGCGGCACCAGCGCCAGCGCGATGATAACGAAAACCGCGGTTACCCAACCACTGAGTATTTTTACCCTTGGCTCAGCGTTGAAATATTTTTCGTGGATGTCCATTACATAGAGCGCGGTTGAGGAATTCAGTACGCTGTTGAAGCTGGTCAGCACCGCTGCAGCGATGGCGGCGGCAAAGGCGCCGGACAACCATACGGGCAATACGTCACCGACAATGCGGCCGTAAGCGGCATCCCCGATGTCGCCGTATAATTTGTAGGATACGATGCCGGGTAAAACGATCATCGGTGGCACAATCAACAGCCGTATGCCCGCAGCTGCAAACACGCCCTTCTGTGCTTCCTTGAGGGTAGGTGAGGCCATCGCCCGCTGAGTGATGGTTTGGTTGGTGCTCCAGTAAAATATCTGGATGAACAACATACCGGTCAGCAGTGTGTGCCATGGGATGGGGCTTGTATTGTTGCCGATAAGCGTTAGCCGTTCCGTGGGGATACCACTGAAATCAAAATTGATTGCCTTAAGCGCAAGGATTACAACCAGCACACCCATGCCCAATAGCACAATGCCGCTGTATGTGTCTGAGACCGCAACGGCGCGCAAGCCGCCGAAAACTGCATAGCATGCACCGATCACAGCGAACATGGTTGCCAACACCATAATCGATATATCGACGCCGAACATGGACTGCATAAACAGCGACCCACCGTAGAGCATGGCGGGTAGGAAAATGAAGATATTACCCAACAGGAACATGATGGAAACCGTGGCCCGAATATGGTGGTCGTTGTAACGTTTCTCCAGCAGTTCGGTGGTGGTGGTGCAGTTGTTGCGGTAGTAAACCGGCAGGAAAACTTTCGCCAGAATGATCAGTCCGGCGACGGCGGCAAACTCCCACCATGCCAGCAGCGCCATTTGGTTGCCGTTCATGCCAACGAGCTGATCGGTGCTCAGGTTGGTCAGGGTTATTGAGCCCGCGACAAAAACCCACGAAAGGCCGCCACCAGCGAGGAAATACTCCTTGTTGGAATTGGCTTCCACGCGGGTGCCGCGGCATTTGAGGTAGGTCGCCAGCGCGATCACAGCTGTAAAGGCTATAAAAACAACCACCTGTATTGTTTGCAGTTCCATGTGTACTCTCCAGGACTAGGGGTTGTTTGAAAGGGCTGTTTCAGGGCATCGCCACACCGATAAGTCATGCCCGCCCACCATACGTCGACCGATAAGAAATTCAGCGCTTTGCGGTGCCGGTGCCATTTGGGCATTTTTGCTGTAGTTAAACGCGAAGTTCAACTCGCCGCGCTGGCATAGCCGCATATCGTCTGGTAGCTCGTGGGTCGGGATGCCCACGGTCTCGCATGTGTCTTGGAAGAATTGTTTTAAAAAGGCTTCGTCGGTGACAGTGCCGACGTATGTGACTTGACCGTTGCATACAATGGCTGGTGATCCATCATCGTATGCTGCGATTGTATCGACGCCCTCACCAGCCTCTATTTCTTCGCACCAGCACGTGGCTTCATATATGCCCTCGTTCCAATGCAAAGGCACGGGGCAAGCAGGTCGCAGGGTTTCGACCGATAGAATTTTAATCGGTAGCAGGCTTTGTAAGCTGCCAGGGCCGAGCTTTGCGGGGATGCTGAATTCGTTGGTTTTTGATCCACTGCGCGGTCCGAAAATGATATGCGCGTCGGACCGGGCGCATTTGGTGACAAACTCGTCATCAATGATTGGCAAGCAGGGCGCTATCACCAGTGCATATCCGTCGAAGACACTATCTTTTGAGATAAAGTCCACATCGATGCCCAAGCGCCGCAACGTTGAATAGTAGGTAAACTCAAGTTTGGTAAAATTATAACCAGCGCCTTGTTGCTGGATATTGGTTATCCACAAGGCTTGCACATCGGTGATGACCGCGACCGATGACCGGGTTTTGGTAAAACCATTGATGCCCAGGCTATCCAGTTCGGCCTTCAACTCTTCAATTTCCGGCCATGCGCTAGCGTTTGTATTATCAGGGCGGCGCAGTCCCGCATGCATTTGTTCTTGCGCGAAGGGCACCTGACGCCAACGAAAATAGCTGACGCACGAAGCACCGTGGGCGAAGGCTTCCCAAGACCACAAGCGCACCATGCCGGGTGCAGGGCGCGGGTTATGCGGTGCCCAGTTCACTGGACCCGGTTGCTGTTCCATTACCCAATAATCGCCGCCGGAAAAACTGCGGCTGGTGTCGTGGTAAAAACTGGCGAAATCGGGATGGCCGGTTCGCATATAGCGGCTGGCAACCTCAGGCGGTGCATCCGAAAAGGCCATGTCCGCCCGACCGAGCGGGTAATTGTCGTAAGATGCGATGTCCAGCTCTGCGCCCAATGCGTATGGGTCAACCCCCAGGTCTTCTTTTGGAATGAAGTTGTGGGTGATCCATTTGCCCGGAGCATTTGTTCGAATAACCGCGATCATGCGGGAGTGAAATTCAATAACTTTGTCTGAAGAGTATCGGCGGTAGGCCAGCCCGTGGGCCGGGTTGGTCTCGGTAACAGTGCCGATAGGCAGTTCAATGTCGTCGAAAGAGCCATACTCCATCGACCAAAAAACATTGCCCCAAGCAGTGTTGAGCGCGTTGATGTGCCCTTACCGTGCACGGCACCAATGCCGGAACCCTTCTCGGGCGCCTAAGGACCCGCTTAGCGCGGTATCGTGGCAACACAGCTCATTGTCGGTTTGCCAGCCGACAATTGCCTTGTGGCTGCCGTAGCGTTTGGTGATCACGTCGGTAATTCTAAGTGCTTCTGTTTGGTATGTTTTACTAGAAAAATCATAATGCCGCCGCGATCCAAACCCTCGCACTTGGCCGGTGAAAGGATCAACTGGCAGGATGTCGGGATGTTCATCAATCAGCCATTTAGGCGGTGTGGCGGTTGGCGTACCGAAAATAATTTTCAGGCCCGCGCCAGCGAGAATACCGACCGCGCGGTCCAGCCAGTCAAAAGAAAATTGCTCGCGCGCAGGTTCAATCCGCGACCAGGCGAACTCGCCGATGCGGACGTATGTCAGGCCCAACGCCTTCATGGCAGCTGCATCCGAATGCCACAGATCTTCCGACCAGTGTTCCGGATAATAACAGACCCCTATCATTTTCTCTCCCCGGTGAGGGACACGTCCCCGGCACTATAAATATTATTTATATGATCATTGCACCTTTAGCGCACGCTAGTATCATCGCTTGCGTCGGTCAATAGGACCGGTCAGATTATCTATTCAAATTTAGGCACGAAAGACCACAAAAAGTTTTTGGGTTTTGGCCATTGGACGCACTACGCAAAGGAATGAAATACAAACGATGAGCGCGGACGGTGAAAATTGGTTTGTGCTCGAAGGCGAGAGCACCAGTTTTATTCTTGAGCTGACCGAGCAGGGTATTTCTATCGCCTATTGGGGCGCTAAGCTGGTGAGCCCATCGCGTGCGGCAATTAAAGCATTGTCGCAGAGGCCAACCGGTCCCTCGTCGCCGTCATTTGAAATTCCGTTGACGCTTTGCCCGACACAGGGCGGCGGATTTTTGGGTTCGCCGGGCATAAGCCTGACCAAAGGCTCATTTGGGTGGGACTTTAACCCGGCGCATGTAGAGGCAGTGGAACGCAGTGCCAGTAGCGTTACAATTAAGGTTATTGATCCGGTGCACAAGATGGGTCTTTCCTGCGTAGTTTCCATTGACCCGAAGTCTGATGTTCTCGCACTGCGAACCACAGTCGCTAACCATGGCACGGAGACTCTGACACTGGCCTGGTGCGCGGCTATGACTGTGCCGCTTACCACCGGCGTTGATCAACTGACCGGCTTCACCGGATGCTGGGCAGGCGAGTTTCAGCAGCAGACCATCGACCTGTTCACTGGTGCCTACGTGCGAGAAAACCGACGGGGTCGTACCTCGCATGATAATTTTCCGGGCTTGTTGGCGCATCCAAGTGGCACGGGCGAAACGTCGGGCGAAGTTTATGGTTTTCATTTGGGTTGGAGCGGTAATCATCGAACCGTGGCAGAAAAACTGCCCGACGGACGCGCCTTCGTTCAAATGGGCGAGTGCTTGCTACCCGGCGAAATGATGCTTGCGGAAGGCGAGGAATATGAAACACCTGCCTTATATTGTACGCATTCAGCAGATGGTTTTTCTGGACTGTCACGGAAGTTCCATCGCTATGTGCGCAGCCATTTGCAAACTGACGTTGCCCGTGCCAAGCCGCGTCCAGTGCATTATAATACCTGGGAAGCGGTCTATTTCGACCATAACCCTGACAAACTGAAGATTCTGGCAAATAAAGCTGCTGACTTGGGAGTTGAGCGCTTTGTGTTGGACGATGGCTGGTTCAAGGGGCGCAGAGACGACGCGGCTGGTTTGGGCGATTGGTTTGTGGACGCGGATGTATATCCAAATGGGCTGACATCTCTTATTGAGCATGTGGCATCGTTGGGGATGGAATTTGGCCTTTGGGTTGAACCCTGAAATGGTTAACCCCGATAGTGACCTGTTCAGGCAGCATCCGAACTGGGTGCTGTCTTCCGGCACATCAGAACAAATCCCATTTCGCCATCAACTGGCGCTTGACTTAAGTCGACAGCAAGTCAACGACTATCTGTTCGAACGGTTGGATGCTTTGCTGTCAGACCATGACATTTCCTATCTGAAGTGGGATATGAACCGGGATATTCACCATCCCGGCCGAAGCAATCAGAGCGGTCGCCCGGTCGCTCATGCTCAGGTAACGGCGCTGTATGAGCTGCTGGCTAAGGTGAGGGCGAAGCACCCGGGAATTGAGATTGAAAGTTGTGCTTCCGGCGGTGGGCGCGCTGACTACGGTATTCTGGAATATACTGACCGCATCTGGACTTCAGATAGCAATGATGCGCTTGACCGACTGGCGATCCAGCGTGGGTGCTCAATCTTTTTTCCAGCGGAGGTTATGGGAGCCCACATCGGACCGCGGGTGTGCCATATAACCGGGCGCACTTTGTCCGCCGAGTTGCGAGCAGCCACAGCCATGTTTGGCCACATGGGCATGGAATTTGACTTGCACGAATTAACTGAGGGTGAGGCGGTCACTATTAAGGCCGCAGTTGCCCTTCACAAGCGCTGCCGGAGGTTGATCCATAGCGGCGATCTGGTTCGCTTGCAGACGCCCAGCTGCGTATCAGCCTTTGCGATTGTCTCCGATTGCCGGGGTGAAGCGCTGGTTTCATACACCCAGACCGCGACCCGGACCGACACGGTACCGGAAGTTTTGAAATTTCCGGCGCTGGAGCCAAGTAAAAATTACCGTCTCGATGTGGTTTGGCCCCCTTCTGCAGAGGCGCGAGTCAAAAATACCGCCGCGGGTATAGGCGGCGAATATTGTGGTGACCCCCTGATGAAAGTCGGGATGCAATTGCCGCTGATGCAGCCAGAAACAGCGCTGATGTTTTATTTGAAGGTTGTCGACTAGGACTATAGGATTGTGTTTTCAGCTATTTGCTGACTTTTCCTTCGCTTTGGCGATCAAGTCGTTGGCTTCTTTAACCAGCTCGTAGCTGGCAGCATGGGCGGCGGCACTGTCGCCCGCCATGATCGCATCAAATACCTTTTTGTGGTCTTCCACGCTGGCCAACGCGACACCTTTATATTGGTTGGTCAGGCGAATGCTGATCCTAAGTGCGGTCTCAACCAGGTCTTTTAGCTGACTGAAGAAGCGGTTGTCGCTGGCTTTCAGCAATGCCACATGAAATGCAATATCGGACTGGAGGGCATCATCGTCGCCCCGTTCGGCAGCCTGCATTCTTGCCAAAGAGTCGGCGATGGCCTGTTTTTGCTCGTCAGTGGCTCGCTGGGCGGCGAAAACCGCCGCCTGTGGTTCTATTGCTAGCCGTATTTCGGTGAATTCGCTTAAGAGCTCAATGGAAAATTTCCGGTCCAGCAACCAGCGCAGCACGTCTGGGTCTAACAGGTTCCAGGCTTGTTCGTCCTGCACCCATGTGCCTTGGCGCGGTCGGGCGCGTAACAATCCCTTTGAAGTCAGCATTTTAACCGCCTCGCGCAAAACGCTGCGACTGACACCGAATTCCTCGCATAAATCAGCTTCAATCGGGAAGGTGTTTTTGCCGCTGTATTTGCCCCTGACTATCGACTGGCCGAGTTCACTGACAATTTGCTGGGTTAGGCTTTGAGATGATATGACCATCGAATCCTCGCTTTCATGCGCGCGTGCTGGGTGCGCGCCCTTTGTAAATTTCTTCCGGTAGTCCCTGCACGTCGGTTTCAAATATAAAGACGTTGCCAGCAGACGGTTGATGATCAAGCTGCTCTGTCGTTAGGCCGTCACGAGCCGATGTGACTATCATTAAATTCAAGTCTGGCCCCCCGAAAGCAACACAGGTTGGTTGGCTTGTGGGCACTGGCACATCGGCGATGATTTCGCCGGTTGGATCGAACGCCAGTATTTTGCCAGCGGCCCACTGCGCACTCCAGACATTACCTCTCGCGTCAACTGCCGCGCCGTCGGGACCACCCCCGCGCGGAACACGCACGAAGAGTTCACGGTCAGACAATGTGCCAGTTTGAGGGTCAAATCCGTATTGGTAGATATCGCCCTTCAGCGAATCGGCAAAATACATGGTTTCGCTGTCGGGGCTCCAGCCAATGCCGTTTGAAATGGCGATGGCCTGTTCGTGAACTGAAAGGCTTTGGTCCGTGTCCAGACAAAATAACCTGCCTGTGGCCAGGGTGGATGGGGCCAGATTTGCTATGATGGTGCCCGACCAGAAGCGACCCTGTCGGTCAGCGCGGCCATAATTGAATCGGTCTTCGCCCGGCAGAAACGCCGGCTGATGCAGCCACTGAACGCGGCCATCTTTCCAATTGAAGAAGGCAAATCCGGTGGCAAAAGCGGCGACAATAACACCGGGTTCATCGGTAAAAACGAAGGAGCCCAGCGGTTCCGGAGTGCTGATCACTTCGAGGTTTTTCGCTTGCCAACAGTAGCGGTATAGTTTGCATTCCAGAATGTCTGTCCACCAGATCGTTTGATCTTCGCTGCACCATTGTACGCCTTCGCCCAGGGTATTTGCTGCTGAAACTTCATCAATTTGCTGGAAGTTACGGGACATATATGGCTTTGCACCCCTGGATGCTTTGGCTTCGATAACTTTTATGTTGGAGGCCAAGTTAAATTTTAGTCTATATTATTATGATATATATGATTAAAAAACAATATGAGTAAGCGGCGACTTTTGTTTGGTTTGAAACCGTATAGAACCGGCGGATTTGCAGCAAATCGGTGACGATTAACTATCTCAGGAAGATAAGCATATGGGCTATCCGCAATATAGTGACCTGGAAGGCGCGACTGTTTTTATCACCGGTGGAGGTTCGGGCATCGGCGCGTCTTTCGTTGACGCTTTCGCAAGCCAAGGTGCGAACGTTGGCTTTGTTTCGCTGACACCTGAGCCAGCTGAAGCTTTGTGCGACCGCGTAGAGAAAAAGCACGGTAAGCGGCCTCTATATGTGCATTGCGACATCCGAGATGTGGGCGCGCTTCAGGCTGCGGTTGACCGCACACGGACAGAAATAGGCCCGGTCAGTGTGCTTATCAATAACGCAGCGCGAGACCAGCGTCACGATGTGGAAACATACAGCGCAGACAGTTGGGACGATTCGATGGACACCAACTTGCGGCCGCATTTTTTCACGGCGCAAGCCTGTTTGCGTGACATGAAGAAGGCTGGCGGCAGCATTATTAATTTAGGGTCAAATTCTGCAATTTTGGGTTTGGCTGGATATGCGTCATACGTCACAGCAAAGGCGGGTATTATTGGCCTGACAAAAGCCCTGGCCCGCGAATTGGGTCCTGACGGCATTCGTGTAAATGCGCTGGTGCCCGGTTGGGTGTTGACCGAGCGTCAAAAGCAACTTTGGGCTACGCCTGAAGCAGTGGAAGAGTGTTTGGCCCAGCAAAGCCTGAAGCGAACCATAGCGGAAGAAGATGTGTCCAATGCTGCTTTGTTTTTGGCCTCAAATGTGTCCGCGATGATTACAGGCCAATCGCTCATCATCGATGGCGGGCGTGTTTAGTGGGACCCAGCAGTATAGCTATTGCCAAGATGATCGCCATTGATTGGGGCTCCAGCACTTTCCGGGCTTTTTTGCTGGGCGGCGACTATGAAATTCTGGCCCGCGCACGCACTAGAGATGGTGTTTCAGTGTTGGGCGATAAATCCTATAAACAAGTGCTGGAAAAAACCTGCGGCAAATGGCTGGATGCAACCCCGAACCTGTCGGTTATTATGGGCGGAACAATCGGCAGTAGAAACGGCTGGAGGGAAACGCCTTATGTTTCCTGTAATGCCTCGATCAACACACTAGCGGCTTCATGTGTCGGATTTGAAACAGATACTGGTTTGTCCATGCAGATTGTGCCCGGCGTTAGCGGCCCAAACTTTTTTGGCGGCGTAGACGTTATGCGAGGGGAGGAACTTCAGATATTCGGCGCACTGGAAGCGTTGGGGTTGACCGATGCATTGGTTTGCTTGCCCGGAACTCACAGCAAATGGTGCATAGTTAAGCAAGGCCAAATCACCTCCCTGACATCGTTTATGACCGGCGAAATGTTTGCACTTATTCGCCGCCAAAGCATGATCGGTACGCTGCTTGTGGAAGACGAATTTGATCTGCCCAGTTTTATGGATGGTGTCACGGCTTCCGGTTCAGCTGCGGGCCTGTTGCACAATCTATTTTCCATACGGGCAGACATTTTGCTCGGTGAATTGGCATGTAAGTCTGCTGAAAGCTATCTGTCTGGCATGCTGGTGGGCAGCGAAGTTAAGGCCGCCGTCGGTGTAATTGGGGCAAGCAGAGACGTGGTTTTGGTGGGCAATGAAGGTTTGGCTCACCGCTATACCGCGGCCTTTACTGAACACGGAATAGCTTCAATCTCGGTGCCTGCCGAACGTGCTTTTATTGACGGTATTGCGCTATTCCAGCGAGCCCAAATGGATGCAGCCTAGCCGTACAAAGCCTGAATATGGTCGATGACCTTTTGTCCAATAGGGGGCAGTGGTTTGCCGCGACCGCGGGTTAATATTTTAGGCGATGATTTTTGCGGGATATCCGCCAGGGTGATAATCTCCAATTCTCGTGTGGCGGTGTAAATTTCCGCCAGGTTCTGTGGCAGCAAGGTAACCAAGTCAGTCTTTTCCGAGGTCTGCGCAAAGGCATCATAGTTGTTTGACAGGCATACGGTGCCTTGATTGTTTTGGTTTAGGCCCGCGAGGCCAACACTGAAGTCTGTGAACTGTGCCGGTGCCGGGCTGTGCGCCACTGGAAACTTGCTCAGGTCTTCCATCGGGACCGACCTGCGGCCCGCAAGGTTGTGGTTTTTGCGAACAAGCCCAACGATGGACTGTGGTTGCAGGTCGGTAATGGACAGATCGGGATCAGAGGGGGCATATGCAAGGTCACACACTGCTATATGCAGGTCGTCATTTAGCAGCTTGGCCAACAGGGCGTCAGTGTCGCCGGTTTCGATTTGCAGGCGAACTGGGCCGTGTTCAGCGAGTATTTTCTCGACCAGGTTGGCTGACAAAAGAACTGTGTAGGCAGGCCCCAATCCGATGGTAATTCGTCCAGACGCACCACTGCGCCAGTTATTGACCATATCTTCGGTATCGCGCACCGAGCGCAGGATTTGCTTGCCGCTGACAACCAGTTCTTCACCGATATCGGTTAGGCATAATCTGCGGCCAATACGTTCGAAAAGCTTAGCGTCCAGATCATACTCAAGTGTTTGCATGCTTTTTGTTAGTGCAGGCTGAGTGATATGCAGTCTATTCGGACGCTTTTTGCAGCGTGCCTTCTTCGGAGATGGCAACCAGATGGCGCAAATGGCGAATATTTAACATAACTATCACCATAAGTTATATTTATGTGAAAATATATCACTAAATTTTATTGAATAAGATCGTTATAGTCACTTTCAAAGGGGACGGATAATGGATTCACTCTATATTTTAGTCGCGTTTGTGACAGTCATGTTGATCGAGATCGTTTTTGGTCGTTTCGTTGAGAAAGAACACACAAAGTTGCGCGATGTGATCATTGAACTTTTCTCAACCACCAACGTGTTTTTCATCGCGCCCCCGTTGGTTGTGCTGGGTGCATCAAGCTTGGCGGCGAACCTGTTCCCTGAGCATGCTGGCGCGTTGTCGCACTTGCCGTTTTGGGTTATGTTTCTGATGTTAATGGTCGGCGAAGACATGGCCCAATATTGGTGGCACCGCACCACTCACACGTTCCCGCTTTTGTATAACTTGCACCGGGTGCACCATGACGCTGATTACCTCAACAGCCGAATCGTATACCGCAATGGTTTCTTTTTCTATTTTCTACTGCCCAGCTTGTGGATTTCGGCGGTGCTGGTGTATCTGGGCCTGGGTGAGGTTTACGCGGTTTACATTGTTGCGAAAAATATTGTGATCATTGCAGCCCATTCCAGCGTTCACTGGGACGAGCCTTTGTATAAAATTAAGTGGTTGAGTCCGGTGATGTGGATTGTGGAGCGCACAATTTCCACGCCTGCGACCCATTCTGCCCACCACGGACGGCACAAAGAAGACGGCATTACCAACTATAAAGGCAATTTTGGTAACTTCTTTTTCCTATGGGACGTGATCTTTGGCACCGCGAAAATCACCCGCAAATTTCCTGCAGAATACGGCGTAGAAAACCTTAACGATATATCTGGTGCCCAGTTGATGATGTGGCCACTGGTTGGTGCGTCAACTGGCAGTAAAGTGATCGAGCCAAAGGCTGCCGAATAAAACTGGCTGCCGCTTGTAAACTGACAGGCACTATTGCCATTGCGAGCATTTACTCAAAGCGGCATAGTGCTTTTTCAGTCGAGTTTAAGGGAAGACCAGAATATGCAGCCACTTATCATGCCGCTTGGCGGTAAATCACCTAAAATACATGAAAGTGCATTCATCGCACCTGGAGCCGTGATTATCGGCGATGTGGAAATCGGGCCAGATGCCAGCGTTTGGTATGGCTCGGTGCTGCGCGGTGACGCTCACAAAATTGTTGTTGGAGCCCGCTCAAACATTCAGGACGGCACCATCATTCATGTTGACGAACCCAACCATGGCGGCACTGCCTGCATTATCGGCGACGACGTTCTGGTTGGGCACAAATGCATGTTACATGGCTGTACACTGGAAGACCGGGCCTTTGTTGGCATGTGCGCAACCGTGCTGGATCGTGCGACCGTTGGCTCTGGCGGATTTTTGGCGGCGGGTGCTTTTCTGGGCGCGGGCAAGGTACTGCCGGGCGGTGAAATGTGGGCTGGGTTGCCAGCCAGAAAGTTCCGGGACCTGAAGCCCGGTGAAGATGCCGGGATGCTCGCGGGCACGCGCTATTATGTGGAAGAGGCAGCTGTCCACAAAGCGGCCACCGACGAGTTTCTGGCCAAGACCTCTTGATCAAATAAGAAATGCATACAACTAGATAGCTGGCTCGCTTCAGTGGTTACTTCGGTGCTGCTTCGCTGTCTGGTGCCGCAATTTCAGCAGTATCATCGATGCTGGCTAATTCCTGTTCGTTAGGTCGAAACTTAAGTACCACAGTAGGCAGGATGCTTAATTCTAGCTCAATGTTGCTGAAATGAAATTTCTTGAATTTCAGTTTGCTGCGCGCGGCACTTGCCCGGAACAACGAACTGAGAATGGTGTTCACCAGCTTTTTGTCTTTGGTTTCCTCAAGAAGGGCAAGCTGTTCCGCTTCATCGATAAGATCACGAAGGCGCAGGTGTGGTACTACTTTAGGAGATAAGCCTAGACCGACTTCTATTTCGGTAACGTCGTAGCCAGCGCGTTCGATGTAGGGTAGTGCTTCGTTGAAGCGCGCCGCCGTTTTGCCCAGGGTGTCGCCGCTAAATTCCTTCAAGCCCTCCACCGTTGCACTGTAGGCCGAACTGGCATTTTCGCTCCAGGTTTTTGTGCTCCCGCCGCCGATCAACTTTTGGCGAATATCCTCAAAAATATATGGCAGGCGTTTGGCCATAATCGTCCCCTGTGGTTGCTTTACTTCCAGGTTTTGGTCTGGTGTCTGCTGTTATTCTAAGTGGTTCGCATGTCCGTAGAAAACAAGCAATATTTGTTTGGGCGACCCGGGGCCAGTTGAAACCCGTAGTAAATGGCTTACCTCCAAAGCCTAGGGAGGGACCTGCATGAACAGTGAAAAACAGAAAAAAACTGGGTCCGGTTTCGGGCTGAAGTCCACCGCCGCCGATGTGGTTGCCGGGAAAGATCTGCGCGGCAAAACAGCGATTGTTACCGGCGGATATTCTGGCCTTGGTCTAGAGACAGTGCGCGCGTTAGTGGGTGCAGGAGCGAAGGTTTATGTGCCGGCTAGGCGCCCGGACGTGGCTGCGGATGCGTTGTCAGAGTTCGGCGGTGGTGTGGTGATTGCCGCGATGGACTTGGCGGACCTGAGCAGTGTCGGGCGTTTTTCGGATGATTTTGTCAGTTCAGGAACCGCCATTGATATTCTGATTAATAATGCGGCTATTATGGCCTGCCCGGAAACTCGGATTGGCGATGGTTGGGAAGCCCAGTTCGGGGTTAATCACCTGGGGCATTTTGCCATGACGCAGGGCCTGATGCCAGCGGTGTTGAAGGCCGAAGCCCCGCGCATCGTCAGCCTTTCTTCGATCGCGCATAAACAAAGCGATATTCGCTGGGATGACATTCATTTTACTGCTGAGCCATATGATAAATGGAAGGCCTATGGTCAGGCAAAAACCGCGAATGCCTTGTTTGCCGTTGGTTTGCAGGCAAAATACGGCGACCAAGGCTTGCTGGCCTTTTCGGTTCACCCGGGCGGAATTTTGACGCCATTGCAACGCTATTTGCCGGTGGAAGAAATGGTTGCGATGGGCTGGACGGATGAAAAAGGTAACGTTTCAGAAGCCGCCAGCAAAATGTTCAAGTCAACCGGAGGCGCCGCCGCCACCAGCATTTGGTGCGCCACAACGACAAATATTGCAGAATACGGCGGGCTTTATTGTGAAGACTGCGATGTTGCCAACCTTATGACAGACGAATCGCCGCGTTTCTTCGATGTTGCACCGTGGGCAGTTGACGAAACCGGCGCTGATCGCCTTTGGCAGATCAGCGAGGCGGCGCTTCAATAAGCAGTTTGGCGCGAATTTGCGGAAATGATATTAAAAAAGACGCTTTTGATGCTTTTGGGCAGACAGATGCTTGACCCGAGCCCGGTTTTGCGGTGGTATCAAAGTTAAGATGCATTACCTGAATTACTGGGTTACCAAATCAGGTGATGCCGTTAGGGAAAATCGAAAATCAAAGGCGTGGTCGTTACACGGTTTTTGTATAGGGGAAGGACGCAACAATGAGCATCTCAAGTTTGAGCCATATTATGGAATTTTTCCGGTTTGGGGATAAGGAACTGTCCGCAGATGACAAAAAAGCGCTCGTTGAAGAAGTGTTGTTGATGACACTGGCGCGGGCGACCAGTGCAGATTGCAATATTGACCCGGTTGAGGTTGAAGTTGCTCAGTCGGTTATCAAGGACGCGACCGGTTCAGATGTTAGCGCACAGGATATTCGAATTGCAGCCATCTCTGACCTTTACAAAGAAGCAACGATTGAGAAATACTTGTCTAAAATCCGGTCGAAAATCGATTTGGCTGATCGGCAGCTTGTGGTCAATTCTTTGGCGCAGTTGATCCGGATTGACGGAAAGGTTAACCCGTTTGAGATTGATTTCTATAATAGCGTGGTAAATTCGCTGGGGTTAACGCCTGCTGAATTGGCCGGTCTGTGCCAAGACCCAATCCGGCGTTAGTGCATGTGAGGTCTGCGGGTCTTTAAAAAGACGCAATTTCTTCCGATGATATATTGGCCGCTGTTGGATTTTCCGGCAGCGGTTGTTTTTTTTGAAACGTAGTAGGCTTGCTGATCGACGTGACGGAAAACTGTGCCTAGAAACACTAATGGTGAATAAAAAAACACAGAGGATAGTTTAGTCAGTGTCGTTGCTGAGTGTGCAAGGAACATAAGATTCAAATTAGCTAAAATTTGAATCAAACCTTTACCGAATGACAATGGCTTGTGGATACAGTGTTGATCAATCGATGCTATTATTCTGTAACCACAAACACTGCACGGCGGGGTTGATGATGGATTTAAAAACGCTAACCAACACGTTTCCTTCACATAAATTGGTCGTAGGCGAGCAATTTGCACAGGAAAGTATCAGCGCGCTGAAAATTCGCAGTGTGCTGAACTGGTCTGATACAATTTTTGTTAATTGTGACTTCAGCGAAGCTCAATTTCATCTGTTGATGGTTTCCAGTGCGATTTTCTTCAAGTGCGATTTTTCCGGTGCCCGGTTTCGCGCTTGCGACATCGATGGTAGCGAATTCATTTCCTGCAATTTAACCTGTGCTGAAATGCTTGGGTCTGAGGTCAGTGACACGACTTTCACGGATTGCATCATTGGTGGCATCAGAGGGCCGGTAACTCAGGAAAGTCTGAATTTTTACTTTCCACGTTATTCCCGAAATCTGCCGCTTACGTCGCAGGCGCCCTATTATGTTGTGACCACGCCAGGTGAGCTGCTTTATATTTTCAAAACCGAAAACAGTTGGCGCATTCACGGTGAACACCGCCGGGTAATTATCAAAAATGACGAGCTGGAAAAAGCCGAAGATCCATACAAAACTGCGGTAAAATCCGTCGCCAAATTTGACGAGCAGCGCATCAGTTTGTTAACGGGCAAAGAGGTAGAAAAGCAGTCTTGAACTATGTTGTGCCGTCAGGAACCAGCTATAGGGCTACGGGCTTTCTGAGATAGCGTCTTCAGCCAATAAAGCCGCGCCGATAAGCGCCGCTTCCGGGTCGACAATTAAATTCAATGGAATTTGTTCGACATATTTTTCCATCGGCGGCTTGTCCAGATAGCTTTTCACAATTTCGCTATGCTGAACAAAATTCGCGATTTTCGGTAAAATTCCCCCACCTAGAAATACGCCGCCCACGGCTCCGTGTGTCATAGCAATGTCGCTAGCCACGCCGCCGAGCATGGTGCAAAAAACATTAAGAGTAGCCACACATATAGGGTCGTTTTCTTCCATCGCCAGTTGGCTGATCGTGCTGGGTTCATAGTTCAGTGGCGTCAGGTCATTCAGGCTGCAAATCGCCCGGTAGATGCGAAGAATACCGATGCCTGACAGCAGTGTTTCCACAGTAATACGGCCCATGCTGGCCCGGATCATGTTCCATATCTTGGTCTCCATCGCCCCGGTTGGCACAAAGGCACTGTGCCCACTTTCAGTAGAAATGACCGTCACTTTTTCGTTTTTCTGTAGAATCTGGGCGGCTCCAAACCCGGTCCCTGGACCCATCACGCTCATTGGTCCTGGGACAGGTGGGCTGGCTGGCTGGTGTAGTGGGATCGTTTTGTTTGGGTCAAGGGCAGTAACGGAACGTGCTAGTGCTGCAAAGTCGTTTGCAACGATGACGTTTTCCAGCATCAGGGCGCCTGTTAATTTGGCAGCATCAAAATTCCAGCCCAAGTTGGTCAGGTAAGCTTTTGTGCCATCTGCCGGACCCGCAACTGCAAAACAAGCCGTTGTTATGTTTTTGATCGGACAATCGTCGATATAGGTCTGGATCAAAGAAAGCGGGTCGTGAAAATCAGCGCAAGAATACCCGGCATAGTGCTCGATCAATCTCGGCCCGGCAGTTGGTCTTGATCCGGCATCCAGCGTTGCCACCGCAAAACGGGCATTGGTTCCGCCTATGTCGGCGACTATAACTTGCTGAACACTCTTGTCGTTTGTCATTGGCTGAGTGCCTATCATTCATGGGCCACCATCAAGCAAAGTGCGGCCATTGTTGTACGATTGGAGCCTTATAGTGCAAATCGATAACCGGCATTGACAGCGCTGTCAATAATCATATAATGATTTAACTTCAATTATGGCAGATACTGCACCTCTGACAATGATTGTAGCACATCATTTTGTTAACTGCGCCATGACGGGAATCAGACTATGACATCTGCGGCTACCATCAATGATGTGGCTACCATGGCGGGCGTTTCGATAAAAACGGTTTCCCGTGTGGTGAACCGCGAACCCAATGTTAGCGAAAAAACTCGTGAGCGGGTTGCGCAGGCCATTGCACAGTTGCGTTATAAACCCAGCCTTGCGGCACGGGGTTTAGCTGGTGGACGGTCGTTTCTGATCGGACTGTTGTACGGCAATGCTAGCGACAGCTTTTTGGGCGAACTTCAGCGCGGTATTTTGCGCACCTGCAGAGAACGCCATTACGGTTTGGCATTATTTCCGGTGGCGCAGCAAGCACCTGACTTGGAGGCAGATGTACTTGAGTGGATACGGTCTACCCAGCCTGACGGCATTATCCTGTCGCCGCCACTGTCTGACAATGAGGCACTTGTTGACGCCTTGTTGAAAAGTGGCATCAAGTTTATTTCTGTGTCATCAGCGGGCACCGGGCGCGGTCCGTCGGTTCATATTGACGAAGCGGCAGCAGCGCAGCAAATGACACGTCATTTGATAGAAGCGGGCCATCGCAGGCTTGGTTTTGTCAAGGGACCTGCCGACCATGTTTGTTCGTGCCTCAGGTTTGAAGGTTTCTGCGCAGCGCTTTCTGCTGCAGATATTCCGTTTGATGACAGTCTTATCGCATGCGGTGATTTTCATTTTGATTCCGGGGTCGAAGCTGCGGAACAGTTGCTGTCAGGTTTGAACAGGCCGACCGCAATTTTTGCCAGCAATGACGATATGGCGTCTGGTGTTATGCATGTGGCCTATCAGAAAGGTTTGACAATTCCGAGCGACCTAGCTGTTGCCGGTTTTGATGACACGCCGGTGTCGCGCCAGCTATGGCCGGGCCTGTCGACGGTCAGACAGCCCATTCAGTCGATTGGTCAAACCGCGACCGAGCGTTTGCTGGCGGACATATCTGGCGTGAAGAACGAAAACTCTGGCAACGGCGCTGAGCCAAAGTACCGTCGAGCTGAAAGTGAAATATTGCCGTTTGAGTTGATGTTGCGCGCATCAACCAAGGGGTGATGAATACAGGTTTTGGGAATTTTGGTAGACTGCTCATTACTGATAGTGAAATGAAAAAATTATGACAAACCAAGTCACAAAAAACGGCGAAATGCGCCGCAAACACCTGTCTGAAGCATACGGCTTAGCGTCTGAGTTGATGGCTGGATCCAAAAGCCTTGCCGATATTTCGGACAACCTGGCCAAAAGAGGACTGCCGCTGATAGAAACGCGACTGTTGGCCATGACCCGTCAATGGGTCAGTCCTAAACGGAGTAAGAATATTGGCCGTCTCACGGCAATCGTTGATGGGCTTGCCTACAACGCGGCTGGTGAAAAAGTGCCTTTTGGTGCCTTCCAGAATTTGGTGGAGGATGAAGTTGCAGGCTTTGTGGTCACGGCGCATCCGACATTCTCGATGTCCGGCGATGCTTGGCTTGCGGCTAGCGCTTTCATGAACGCGTTGCCTAAGGGCGATGCTGCAGCGGTGAAAGCACTGCGCGCCCACGGCCTGAAGCAGGCTCACCCAGACCGGTCTCCGACGCTGTATGAAGAGCTGGACTATGCCAATGTGGCGTTGGGCAACATGCGGCGCAGCCTACGAACTCTGTATCAGGTTGTGTTTGACCGTGCCGCGGTTCTCTATCCAGATGACTACCGCTCGCTCCGGCCGCGATTGGCTACAATTGCGAGCTGGGTCGGATTTGATCTGGATGGCCGCACCGATATCAATTGGTCGTTGGGCTTGTCATTCCGCTACAAAACCGCGACTGCGGGCTTGGAGCTTTGTATTGCTGCCACTGAAGCGCTGGCAATTGATAACGCCGAGGCTGAGCCGCATATCGAAGCGCTAAAAGCTGGGTTTGCACAACTGATGCACTGTTTCCAATTAGGACAGGATGCGCTGGCTGGTTACCAGGACGATGGCGCGTCTATAAAAGACTTCAACAAGCTGGCGGTCGAAAATCAAAAAGTTAAAGAAGCAGCGCGTGCCGAAATTTCAGATGCACTTGACGGACTTTTGGACTTGCCCCTTGCGCCGGATGCCTGGCGCGATGTTGCCTTGTTGTCGACCGAATGGCGTTCGGTAGGACTGGGCTTGTCGCATATTCATTTTCGCCTGAACGCCGCGCAGCTACACAATGCAATGGGGCCCGAGATCAACTTGACCAACGCGCCCGACCAGAGCGCCATGCGACGCCATTTTTTGTCTGCTATTTCTGACAAGCTGGCGGCGGTGAAACCTCAGACCATTCATTACGGGATGCTTGCCGCCGAACGCACAACCGCCAAGCGCGTTTTCATGATGGCGGCGCAGTTCCAGAAGCATTTTGATGCAGCAACCCCGATACGTATGTTGGTGGCGGAATCCGACACTCCCTTCACCCTGTTGGCCGCGCTTTATTACGCCAAGTTGTTTGGGGTTGATGATCATGTGGAAATTTCTCCGCTATTCGAGACCGCAATCGGGCTGGAGCGCGGTGATCGGGTTATTGCCGAGCTGTTGGATAACCCGCACTTCCTTGCCTATATCAAGAAACAGGGCCGTTTTTGCCTTCAGTTGGGCTTTTCCGATAGTGGCCGCTATATTGGCCAACCAGCTGCGACTCTGGCGATCGAACGTTTTAAACTGCGGCTGATCAGGCTGTGGAAAGCGCGCGGCCTGGGTGGTGTGCAGTTGTTATTTTTTGATACACACGGCGAATCCATTGGGCGTGGGGCCTACCCGGAATCGCTCAAAAAACGCTTCCTCTATACTCAACCACCGAGCGTGCGCCAGGCTTTGGCTGAACTATCGCGGCCAGAAAAACATGAAGTTAGCTTCCAGGGCGGCGAAGGGTTTTTATGGTTCCTCAGCGAAGACACAGCACTGGCGACTTTGACAGATTTTCTTGAGGTCCGTTTTGCCCGCCATAACGCCGACGATGACCGGCTATACGGCGAGAAAGGCTGGTCGCTGGATTTCTTCCTGACACTTGTTGAGTACCAGAACCAATTGACCGATCACCCCGGTTATATCCGCATGATCGATTCCATCGGCCGCAGCTTGTTGTATCCAACCGGGTCGCGCTCATTGCGCCGACAAAGCGGCAGTGTCCTGCATCAGCGGTTGGAACGCATTTCGCAGATTAGGGCGATCCCCCACAATGCGGTGATGCAACAGCTGGGTTATTTGGCAAATTCGTGTGGCGGTCTTGGTACAGCGATTGAGCGCGCACCCGACAAATTTAACGCAGTCCACGCACAGTCAGACCGACTGAAAATGGTGACCAGCATGGCGCTGCATGCGTTGGCGCGGTCTGATGTTGGTATCATCGAATCTTACGCCAAACTGCTAAGTCCCGGCTATTGGCTCGATCGCTGCGATACGGCTACTACCAGCGAGCAGCGGACTAGCCTGCGGCGCCTGTCCGGCATTCTTGAAGGTCTGTTCGATAGCGATAGTATCGACGCTAACATTCGCAAACTCAGGCGCGACGCTGGTATGATGACAGACTGTCTGGCGGAAGACTGTGACACCTCAGCTCTGAACATCAAAGGCGTGGACCAAGAGCTGTTTGAGCTGCATGAAATGCGTATCGGACTGATCCAGTTCATTTTTGTCAAGTCGATGGAAGTGCCGCAATTCTCCAGTCGTTTCGACTTCTCTTTAGAGGAATTATTGGTGGAATTATTGCATCTTGAAGTGCCGTCAACCCTTGAGCGCCTGCGGGAAATTTTTCCTGAATCGTCGCAGGAACAGGAAAAAGACGGGTACGGCGAACCTGCAAGTTATGCCGGCGGCCAAAGCTCAGGCTATGCAGCAGTTCACCGCGATATTTTTGATCAGTTGGATCAGGCATATCAGCTGGTATTGACGTTAAGTGGTTTGATTGCTTTGAAAATTGGAGCTTACGGATAATTGACTGCAACCAAATGCAGACTGAATGATATGGAAAACAGACAATGCAAGACGCTTTTGACCTCGTAATTTTTGGCGGTACCGGTGACCTTTCCCGGCGAAAACTACTGCCTGCGCTATATTCCGGTGTGGTCGCAGGGCGGGTTCACCCCGATAGCCGCGTTGTCCTCACATCGCGGTCGGCGCTTGGCAGCTCGCAGCTGGATTGGTTGAAAGAACTGTTTGCAGTGAATGTGCCCGCTTGCGGGGTCGAGGACAAGGTACTGGCCGCCTTCTCTAAAATGGTCACAATTGTTGAAGTTGGCTTGATGGAAGGCGGTGACGATTGGGCCGCGCTTAAGACTTTGCTGAGCCGAGATGATGAACGGCCACTTGTGCATTTTCTGGCGGTGCCGCCAGCGGTGTTTACCAGTACCTGCCAATTGCTGGGCGAATATGGCCTGAACGGCGACCGTGCCCGCGTTGTGCTGGAAAAACCACTTGGGCATGATCTGGCTTCTGCGCAGGCAATTAACGAAGATGTCGGTCGCTGTTTTAAAGAGGATCAAACCTTCCGAATTGATCATTATCTGGGCAAGGAAGCGGTGCAAAACCTGCTGGCTCTGCGTTTTTCCAACATTTTATTCGAAGAGCTTTGGAGCGCGCGCACCATTGACCATATCCAGATAACTATCGCGGAAGATCTTGGTGTTGAGGGGCGCGGCGGTTTTTATGAGGGTACCGGCGCAATGCGTGACATGGTTCAAAACCATTTGCTGCAGCTACTGTGCCTTGTTGCCATGGAGCCGCCGGCCCGGCTGGACGGCGACAGCATCCGCGAAGAAAAGCTAAAGGTGTTAAAGTCACTCAAACAATTTAGCGGACCGGAAATTGATGAAAATGTTGTTCGGGCCCAATACGGCGCTGGTGCAATGGCGGGCGAAGCTGTGGGTTCATACAGCGGTGACCTTGAATTGCAAAGTGAAAGTGAGACGGAGACTTTTGTCGCTCTGAAAGCTTTCATTGAAAATTGGCGTTGGGCCAATGTGCCTTTTTACTTGCGAACAGGCAAAAGACTGCCTGACCGGTTTGCGGAAATAGTTATTCAGTTCAAGCCGATTCCTCATTCGCCGCATGCGGGGTGGGGCAAGCATATTAACCCCAATCGTTTTATTATTCGAATGCAACCGGAAGATCATCTGGCGCTACGGATGATGGTTAAAAATCACGGCTCTGCGACAGAAACGCTTAAGGAAGTTGAGATGAATCTGGATGTGGTTGCCGATGATGGAGCCCGTCTGGGCCCTTACCTGCGGCTTATTCTTGACGCAGCGCGCGGCGACCAAAGCTTGTTTGTACACCGTGATGAGGTGGAGTATGCTTGGCGCTGGGTCGACAATATTATTGGCCATTGGCAGCACTCGCCTCTACCGCCCAAGACTTACCAGGCAGGCACTTGGGGGCCCTATGAGGCTCATGATCTGATGATGCGTGATGGCAGGGAATGGTTTTACGAGCCAAACGGGCGGCTGGACAATGGCTAACTGGCACTGGTTTGACAGCCGCGAAGCCATGGTTACAGCGCTGACCTCAGCCATTAGCACAAGGTTGGCGGCAGCGATTGCCACAGGGCGACGTGCCAGCTGGGCGGTGTCGGGCGGTTCAACACCGGCACCCTTGTTTCAGGCGATGCAAAATGAACCGCTGCCTTGGAACGCAATCGACGTTGCCCTTGTTGACGAAAGGTGGGTGGCACTGAATCATCCGCGTTCCAATGAGGCTTTCGTAGGGGCCAACCTTCGGGGTGGGAAAGCTGTGGCGGCTACAATTACCGGTATGAAAACCGATCAGGCCGCAGCAGTTGAGGCAGTAACTGTGGTTAATATGCGCTATAATAGACTTGTTCAGCCATTTGACAGCATTTTGCTGGGCCTCGGCCCTGACGGTCACACCGCATCTCTGTTTCCTGGCGCAGAGGGCTTAGCTGCCGCCTTCGACCCCGCCGCTGATACCTGTGTCGCCCTAAAGGCTATTCGCAGCGAGGTTACAGGCGATGAGGTTGAGCGCATGAGCTTGTCTGCAGCAGCGATCGCGCGCGCGCCGCATGTGACCTTGATGGTCACAGGTGCCCATAAGAAACAAGTACTGGATGAGGCATTGCAGCCAAATTCTGACCTACCGGTTGGGCGGCTGCACAAGATGAAACCTTTTGATGTGTATTGGGCGCCGTAATGGCGTTTTTTGGAAGAAAAAATGACCAATTCAAAACTGTTAGAAATTACTGACCGGGTAAAGAAGCGCTCACTTGAAAGCCGCAAGAATTATGAGGAGCGTATCGACGCCATGCGCGATCAGGGCAGGGCGCGACCACGGTTATCTTGCGGGAACATAGCCCATGCGATCGCCGCATGCTCGGAAAACGAAAAGGCGCAACTGATCGCTGACGGTGTAGCCAACGTTGCCATTGTCAGCTCCTACAATGATATGCTCTCGGCGCATCAGCCTTATCATGCCAAGCTTGACCAGATGAAACGGGCGCTTGATGATGCAGGGGCGGTTTCGCAGATGGCGGGCGGGGTTCCCGCCATGTGTGACGGCGTAACCCAGGGCCAGAGCGGTATGGAACTTTCGCTGTTCAGCCGCGACGTGATCGCTATGTCGACAGCCATTGCCATGACCCACAATGTGTTCGACGGCGGTATGCTGTTTGGTATTTGCGACAAAATCGTGCCAGGCCTGTTGATGGGCGCACTGTCGTTTGGTCATTTGCCGTTTATTTTTGTGCCCGCCGGGCCAATGCCTACTGGTATTTCCAACACTGAAAAGGTCAAGGTTCGCCAGAAATATGTCACCGGTGAAGTGGGCCGTACCGAATTGTTGGAAAGCGAATCCAAGGCCTATCACAGCCCGGGTACCTGCACATTTTACGGCACTGCTAACTCGAACCAGATGATGTTGGAGATGATGGGCCTGCAGCTTCCCGGTAGCAGTTTTGTTAACCCGGACGACCCGCTACGCACCGCGCTGGACTGCGCCGCCGCTGATGCTATGGTTAACCTGAGCAACGCCGACAATAAAGTTGGTTTGGCCGATATGGTCACGGCCGAATCGATCATCAACGGAATTATTGGCTTGTTGGCGACCGGCGGTTCCACCAACCACACTCTGCATATTGTTGCTATTGCGGCGCGGGCGGGCATTCAGGTTAATTGGCAGGACTTTGCTGACCTGTCTGAAATTATACCGCTACTAGCGCGCGTATACCCCAACGGTCTTGCAGATGTGAACGCTTTCCACGATGCGGGTGGCACGCCGTTTGTTATCTCACAGCTATTGTCTGCGGGCTTGTTACATGCCGATATTCAGACAGTTGTAGGCAAGGGCATGCAACCTTTTGCTGCGATGCCGAGGCTGGAGGACGATGGTTTGGCCTGGAAAGCTTCACCTGAAAAGTCTGATGAGCCCCTTATTCTGCGAACAGTTTCAGACCCGTTCCAGCCGTCAGGCGGCCTTGCGGTTATGAAAGGTACACTTGGTCAGGCGGTGATGAAAATCTCCGCAGTTAAGCCCGAAAACCGCTTGGTGGAAGCACCGGCCCTGGTGTTTGAAGATCAGGACGAGATGCTTGCGGCTTATAAAGCTGGCAAGCTGGAGCGCGACTTTGTCGGTGTTATTCGTTTTCAGGGGCCTAAGGCCAACGGCATGCCCGAACTGCATAAGCTGACCCCAAGCCTGGGTGTTCTGCAGGACAAGGGTTTCAAAGTCGCGTTGGTGACCGACGGCCGTATGTCTGGGGCATCGGGTAAGGTGCCGTCGGCTATCCATGTGTCACCCGAGGCGGCATCAGGTGGAATGATCGCAAAAATACAGGACGGTGATGTGATCCGTCTGGACCCGGAAAGCAGCGTCCTTGAAATATTGGTGGATGCGGACGAACTGGAGGCGCGCACAGCCTCAGAGGGGCCGTCGCAGCTTCAAACATATGGCCGCGACTTGTTTGAGACCATGCGGGGCACTGTGGCAACTGCCGATGTTGGCGGGTCAATATTTTAACGAAGATAGGCAAGGTAAATGACAAGCGTTCAGAATGTATTATCGCAGTCACCGGTTATGCCGGTGCTGGCATTTGAAAGAGTCGAGGAGGCGCTGGGGGTGTGCCGGGTTCTCTACGAGGTGGGGGTGAGGGTTTTTGAAATTACCCTGCGCCACGCTACAGCACTGGATGCCATCAAGGCGGTGAAGGCTGACCTGGCAAGTGATGCCATCGTTGGGGCGGGAACAATTCTGTCACCTGATTTGGCAAAAGCTGCGCGCAATGCCGGCGCTACCTTTGGTGTCAGTCCGGGGTTAACCAAAGAACTGGGTAGTTCGGTTCGAGCAATGGGCTGGGCTTTCTTGCCGGGTGTTTCCACTTTATCGGAGGCCATGACGGCGCGCGATATGGGGTTTGCGGCCCTTAAGTTTTTCCCAGCGTCGCTGTCTGGCGGGCCAGGTTTTTTGAAGGCCGCAGGCAGCGTATTGCCTGACATCGAATTTTGTCCCACTGGTGGCATATCGGCGGCAACGGCACCGGACTATCTGGCGCTGGACAACGTGCCGACTGTTGGCGGATCGTGGATCACGCCGCGCGGCACCGACGGAAAAATTGACCTGGACAGAGTTCGTGATTTGGCTTCTGCAGCATTAGAATTGTAGACTTGATCGAACGCCGCTGGCGGATACGTGCCGGATCAGCGTCGATGATCAACCGTTTGCAGGACAGAGTATGCTCAAAGATTTGTTGGAATCATTCGCATCGAGCGGACGAGTGGAATGGATCGGGCTGCGACCTGCGCGCAAAGCGCCGATGCAAGTGGTGGAAACGGCCATCGTTGCTGAAAGTGGTCTAGTAGGCGACAGGCGCGAAAATCCGGGCAAACGTGCAGTTACACTGATCCAGATGGAGCATTTACCAGTAATTGCTGCACTTGCCGGGCTTGATAGTGTGCCTCCTGATCTGTTGCGGCGAAACATACTGGTCTCTGGCATCAATCTTCTCGCTCTGCGACATCATGAAATCAGGGTTGGTGGCGTGGTTCTGCGTACGACAGGTCTATGCGCGCCGTGCAGTTTCATGGAAAAAACCCTGGGCAAAGGCGGGTATAATGCTGTTCGTGGCCACGGCGGCTTGACCGCTGAGGTTGTTGAAGGCGGCGAGGTAGCAGTGGGGTCAATTGTCGAACCGCTTTCTCGGCGTTCATCATAAAAATTCAACAATCGTTGAATATGGCTTGACCAACAAGCGGCGAACCCTCTAGGTTGGCTGGTAAAGGCGGGCGCAGGTTCGCGAGAATCTGCGGAGGGGAGACCGCCTGTGAAGCTAATTTATCTTGTGAAACCAATTCATCTTGTGTTCGCATTGTTGCTGGTTATTGCAGGCATTACCATTTTTGTCCTGACCAGTGACGCGCCAATCGGTGCCAGCGGTACAGCTCACCCGACAATTGCCGGCCTATCAGTGGGCGGAGATGGCGCTGAAAAGCTCAGTGCAATTGGCAAAGCACCCTACTATTTTCAGGTAGCTGTTATTTTGCTTGCGGGAACCCTTCTATACATGGGCGTGCCTGCTCACCGACGTGACTGGCTGTTGCGGTTATGCTTCGGCGTTGGTATTGCCTTTGCGTTGTTTGTTTGGGTGATGCTTTTCTCAGGGTATGAAGCTTATTTGACCACCGGGCAAACCCGGGTGGTGTTTGGCTTCCCGGTGCCGACAAACTGGATGTTCTGGGGCATTTGGGGCAGCTTTGCCATCTTTGATGTGTTTTACGCGGTCGCCTTCAGGCGTTATTTTCTACACCCCGACGACGAGGCAGCTTTTAAAGAGCTGGTAAGAGAAGTTGAGGCTCAAAACTCAGCAGATCGGGAGGCAAACTGATGGAAGAGTTTCGCCAACCCATCATTTTAGGCTTCGTCGCGCTTTATATGGGCATTTGCATTTGGGTCGGCATTTGGGCGATGCGCCGCACCAAATCAGCCGGTGACTTTTTTGTGGCGGGCCGGGGCCTGGGGCCAATGGTTGTCAGCCTTGCAGTGTTTTCCTCCACGCTGTCAGGCTTTGGTTTTGTCGGCGGCCCGGGCTTGGTTTATGCCACCGGCTTGAGTTCTATTTGGATGGCGGTATGTTCAGCCCTTGGCTTTGCCACCGGTTATTACCTGATTGCTAAACGCATCCGTATGATCGCCGAGGTACGCAATTCCATGTCGCTGCCTGATATTGTATTTGCCCGCTATGGCAGCGAAGCCGCCCGGCTTTTAACAGCCGGGACAATCCTGCTTGGTGTGCTCGGCCTTCTCGCCACCCAACTACTCGCGATGGGACTGGTGCTGCAGTCAATTTTGCAGGGCACTGACATGTTCGCCGACATCAGCCTGGTTGCCAGTGTGGTCATCTCGTCTACTGTATTGATCTTCTACTGTGTTACCGGCGGTATTGTTGCCTCAGTTTACACTGATTTGGTGCAGGGCATCGTGATGATTATCGCCGGCGCGTTGGTTGTCATCACCGCCGCTCACGTATTCGAGGGCGGATTTGCAGAAGCCACGGGTATCTTGCTGGCTAATGACGGCGAAGACATTATGCCTTTCGGCACGCTGGGGGCGATGGCGTCGTTGTCATGGTATTTTCTGTTCGGTCTTGGGCTCGCGGGTCAGCCACATGTGGCGACTAAAATGATGATGAACCGCAACCTGTCAGACAATAAGATCATCCTGCCAATGACGGTGTTCGGCTATGTGATTGCAGCTATGCTGTGGATATCGGTTGGAGTGATTATGCGCGCACTTGTGCTGGGCGATGTTGGTCTTCCGCTGGGTAATGCTGATCAGGCCGCGCCGGAGTTTTTGTCTACCTACGCGCATCCCATACTTGCAGGCATTGTTTTTGCTGGGCTGTTTGCGGCGATTATGTCAACGGCGGATGGTTTCCTCAACATTGGAGCGGCGGCGGTCATTCATGACATTCCCAAAGCCCTGCGTGGACGGTCGCTCGACAATGAACTATTTTGGGCGCGTTCGGCGACTATTATCTTGTCGGTTATCGCCGCGACCATAGCGCTCTATAGCGGCCAATTGGTGGCCTTGTTGGGTGCTTTTGGCTGGGGTACGTTCGCCGCTGCATTAGTGCCGGTGGTACTGATCGGGCTGAATTGGAAACAGGCCAGCGCCAGGGCAGCCGTTGCCGCCATTAGTCTTAGTCTGGCAATCAATTTTGCCATTCAGCTGTGGGCGATCAAAATTCCTTACGGCATCTCCGGCGGGTTTTTGGCCATGTTAAGCTCGATGATTATTTTCATTGCGGTGTCGCTGGCTGAAAAACCCAAGCCATTGCCGAAAGATATTGATCGGATATTGGAACTATAACGTATTGATCCACGTAACAGGTTGGTTCGGTATATGGCTTCTGCAACAATTGTACTATTTTCAAACACTCTGCGCTTGGCAGACAATGCGGCGTTGCTGGCAGCCGTTGTGACCCGTGGGCCAGTAATTCCGGTCTATATATTTGACGAACAATCGCCGAAAGTTCGCCCGCTAGGGGCAGCGTCAAAATGGTGGTTGTTGCAGTCGCTGAAAGCGCTACGTGACGACCTGCGTAGATGCGGTAGCGATTTGATTGTTCGTAGTGGTAATACCACAGATTGCATCGCCAAACTTGTCGCTGAAGTTGGTGCGACGGGAGTTTTTCTGACCCGTGGCTATACGCCTGCCGCCGCTATGAGCGAGCAGTCATTGCATGAGATGTTGGAAAAAAAGAACGTTCAATGTCGGCGTTTCGGCGGGCATTTGCTGCTGGAACCAGAGATGGTGCGCACGAAAACCGACACTAAATATACAGTGTTTACCCCCTTTTGGCGCACGGCTTCCGAATTGATTGACGCTACTGAGCCGCAACCGGCGCCCAAAGCTATTCCTGCCCCTGAACACTGGCCAACCAGCGAAGCCATTGATTCGCTGGGGCTTGAGCCGAAACCCGCCCATTGGGCGGAGCCGATAGCCGCGCATTGGCAGCCTGGTGAGGTTGCTGCGCGCGAGCGGTTGGCTGACTTCCTGGATGGTCCGGTGCAAAGTTACAAGCAAGCGCGTGATTTCCCGGCCACAAATGCCACTTCTAGTTTGTCGCCGCATTTGGCGTTCGGCGAGATTTCGCCGCGGACCCTTTGGTTTGAAGCCAAAAAACACATGGCGGCTAATGAAGCGATTGTCACGGGCGGTGCGCATTTCCTGCGCGAGCTTGGCTGGCGCGAATTTTCCGCGCATCTGCTGTTTAACTTTCCAAATATGCAAAGTCATCCCATGCGCGAACAGTTCAATAAATTCCCATGGGGTGAGGGCAACAGTGACTTGGTGCACGCGTGGCAAAAGGGTCAAACTGGGTTCCCGATCATCGATGCCGGCATGCGCCAGCTGTGGCAAACCGGTTGGATGCATAACAGGGTACGGATGATTGCCGCGTCGTTTTTAGTCAAAGACTTGCTGTGGCACTGGCACGAGGGTGAGGCCTGGTTTTGGGACACGCTGGTTGATGCGGATTTCGCCAACAACATCGCCAGCTGGCAATGGGTAGCGGGCTGCGGCGCTGATGCCTCGCCGTACTTCCGCATCTTCAACCCTACAACCCAGGGCGAAAAATTCGATAAGGCTGGTGAGTATGTACGCCGGTTTGTGCCCGAACTGGCCGCCATGCCTGACAAATATATCCACTGTCCATCCAGTGCGCCCGAAGACGTGCTGGAATTGGCGGGTGTGACGCTGGGGGAGACCTACCCCAAGCCAATCATTGACCGCAAAAAGGCCCGCGCTGCGGCGCTGGCGGCGCTCGCCAGCATTAAAAACTGACTCCCCTTGCAGCGAGCCCGGCGTTGAAAAACCATTTGGGACAGCTTAAATGCAATAGTATGCAAATTTCAGGGGGAAGAAATGGCTAAGGAAAATTTCGTTGCTCGCTGGGGCAAAGCCGGTTTTGAAATCGCCATCGGGCTGACGATTTTGTTGTCCGCATAACCATCGAGGTCACCGAAAATCAGACCGAACTAAAAGCAGCTATTGATGAAAACAGTGGCCGGATAGAAGGATTGCGGACTGCACTGGCAAGCGGTGATATTGCGATCAACCAAATTGCCCAGCATTTGATCATTTCGGGCGGCAGTACCAGCGATGCTGCTTGGCGGTCCGCGCAGATGACGCAGGCCATCGGTCACATGCCAATTGAAACAGTGTCCGTTTTGGCCAGACTGTATGACAGTCAGGCGTACTATGCCGATTATGTGCGGTTTATTTTTCAGCGTTACACCGAATTAACAATCGCTGCACAGCGGCCTGAAGATGCCCATGAGGCGATCCAAATGTTTCAGCAACATTTGGCGATTGCCAATTCGCTGGCAAGCCAGCTGCTAGAGCAATATGACGCATTTTTGACGTCACAAAAATAAAGGCTATTTCAAACCCAATTCCTTAAGGATCGCGTCGGTATCAGCGCCGTTTTTGGCGGGCCCGCTGCTTATTTCCGGCTCTGTGCGCGAAAACCTTGGCGTTGGCGTCGGTTGCGTTAGTCCGTCTATCTCAACGAAGCTTTCACGAGCCACGTTATGCGGGTGCTTATGAGCCTCCCAGAACGGCAAAATGGGTGCGAAGCAGGCGTCGGTGCCAGCAAGAAGTTTCTGCCACTGAGCTGACGTTTTTGTTTTGAACAAGTCAGTAAGCTCTTGTCTGAGGCCCGGCCACTCTCCTGGGTTCATATGGTTTGCTAACCAGCTGGCATCCAGCCCGGTTTTGTCGATGAACACTTGCATAAACTGCGGTTCAATCGCGCCGAAACTGACATATTCGCCGTCGGCAGTTTCAAACGTGCCGTAAAAATGTGCACCGCCGTCCAGCATGTTAACCCCGCGCCTCTGCGCCCACAGGCCGCTCGCCATCAATGAATGAAAAGAACGGAAGAGCGGCG